>Ga0233431_1000826_pt1 | contig 61584 bp, 57 predicted proteins | sample SI_118_April2016_FD_179867 | JGI IMG/M metagenome (GOLD analysis project Ga0233431, IMG submission 179867) | Seawater microbial communities from Saanich Inlet, British Columbia, Canada - SI_118_April2016_200_MG | ecosystem: Environmental > Aquatic > Marine > Inlet | place: Canada: British...
AAAACCATTCATAGAATCGTCTGAACAGCTTCTTCATGCCACACCTCCTGTTGATTAAAGAGCTAATATTAATTTAAGCCTAGCAATTTCTAGCTATTTATGTCAATATAAATTTCCTATATAATGAATACATGACACCAGCTAATATAAAAAATATTCCTGAGAAACCCGGCATTTATTTCTTTTTAAACTTTAAAAGGGAAATTATTTATATTGGCAAGGCAAAAAATCTAAAAAAACGCGTAACTTCTTATTGGCGAAAGACCTCTGAACTGACTACGGCCAAAATCCAAATGATCCAAGAAATCCATAAAATTCAATACACTATTGTCGATACTGAAACGGAAAGCTTACTACTAGAAGCTGAACAAATAAAAAAACATCAACCAAAATATAATATCGTTCTAAAAGATGATAAGAGTTGGGGTTATATTGTTATTACTGATCAGCCATTTCCACGCATAGTTGTCAGTCATGGTAGACAGAAAATAAAAGGTCAGCATTTTGGTCCTTATACTTCTACTATGGCTGCAAAAACCATTGTCCGATTATTACACCGTATTTTACCACTCAGAATTTGCAGGAGAGATTTAAGTAAGTTGCCAAAAGGTAAGATATGCTTGCAGTATCATCTTGGTTCATGCGATGGTCCTTGTGAAAAATTAATTAACTCTGATGATTATCAAAAAATAATTCAACAAGCAATCAAAATTATTAAAGGCGAAACTAAAAACTTAGCTACTAACTTATTAAAACAAGTAAAGGATCATAGCGACAAGCAACAGTTTGAATTAGCTACTAAAAAGAAAAATCAGTTATTGGCATTAAAACGCTTGCAAGATAAACAGAAAATTATTAGCGCTCAAAACATAAATCAAGATTTGGTCAGCTTGAGTGTTTTTCAAAATAAAGCGGTCGTCACTTTGATGCAAGTACGGCGCGGAGTCTTGGGTGATAAGTTTAATTTTGTAGTTGATAATAAATTAAATTTAAAAACAAACCAAATCATAGAAAGTACTTTGCAACAATTTTATAGTCATCAATCTGAATTAGCAAAAGAAATTATTTCCCCTGTCAAAATTAGTATAAAAAATATTTTAGCTAATACTAAGATCACAAATATTGTCCCTCAAAAAGGCAAAAATAAAAAACTATTAAAACTATTAAAACAAAACGCTGAAGATCATTTACAAAAAAATATTCATAATCCAAAATTAGACATTCTAAATCAATTACAAAATATTTTGGATCTAAAACTTCTACCAAGTAGAATAGAAGTGTATGATATCTCAAATATCCAAGGTGAGTTTTCTTATGGCTCAATGATTGTCTTTATCGATGGCAAAATTGCCGCTGACCAGTATCGTATTTTTAAGATTAAGGGTATTGAGGGGCCAAATGATGTTGAATCTTTAAAACAAGTCTTGGCTCGTCGCCAAAAGCGTAGTGAATGGCCTGAGCCAGATTTGATTATTTTAGATGGAGGTAAGCCGCAACTTAATACAGTTTTTCCTGTTTTAAACAAGGCTTGGCAGAAAAAAATAATATCTTTAGCTAAAAAACAAGAAGAAATCTTTATCCCTGGCAAAAAAGCTTCTCTTAAATTAAAAAAGGATGACAAAATATCCTTGTTTATCCAAAATATGCGGGATCAAGCTCATAAATTTGGTATAAAACATTATAGAAAAGCACACCGTAAAAACCTACTAAAATAGCCCTATATTGACAACTTTGGCTTTTAATGCTAATATACAAAAGTTCTGTTACTAATACATATATGCAAAATATTCTACATATCGTTCAGATTGTCATCTCTATCTTATTGATTATCTTGATTTTACTTCAACAAAAAGGCGCCGGATTAGGTGCAGCTTTTGGTGGTGAAAGTGCTGTTTATCGTACCAAACGAGGAGCAGAAAAAATTGTATTCACCTCTACTATTGTTTTAAGCGTTTTATTCTTCTTGTCAGCTTTAGCCAATCTTTTCATTAGCTAAATTAGCTGAATATTAGCTAACTATTAAAAGCAATCGTATAAAGTCACTCTCCAAAATCAGTAGAGATTTATTATTTTGGCTACAAAAAAAGACCAAAAGTGTGTTGGTTAAATTTTTATCTTTGTTAAAAATTAGTAAAAATAAAGTTTTTACCAATCCAACAGAAGATGTAAATCAAAAAATACTTTCTAAACTAAACACTAAGAGGCTACCTAGCTGGTCACAGCTAAAACAGCTACCAAAAATATTAGACAAACAAGAAAAGAGAAAATTATTGGCTGCTCTGGGCATTTTGATTATTGGCATATTTGGATTACTAAACAATTTATATAGGCAAAACTCAGTTATTGCCGCCGACAATGGTGGTACCTACACCGAGGGATTAATTGGTTCACCAAATTTAATTAATCCAATCTTAGCTACTTCAGATGTCGACCGAGATTTAGTCAGATTAATATTTGCTGGCTTGATGAAAACTGACGATAAAGGAAATATAATTTTAGACTTAGCCAATAACTATACTGTAGACGCTGAACAAAAAATCTATACTTTTGAATTACGTTCAGATATTTATTGGCATGATGGCGAGCCAATAACTGCTGACGATATCATCTTTACCATAAATCGCATCAAAAATCCTGAGTTCAAAAGCCCTTTGAAAAATAGTTTTAACGGTATTAATGTCACTAGAATTAATGACAAAACTATTCAATTTGCTTTAGCTGAACCATTTGCTCCTTTCTTGTCTATCCTAACCGTAGGCATCTTACCAGAGCATTTATGGTATAGCATACCTGTTTTTGGTGCGGACTTAGCCGAATTAAATAAAAAACCAATCGGCTCTGGCCCTTATACTTTCAAATCTTTGGTCAAAGACACAAATGGCAATATTAAAAATTATACTTTAGCAGCTTTTGAAGGCTATCATTTTAATAGACCCTATATTAATGAATTAATCTTTAAATTCTACCCTGATTTTGATATTGCAGCAGCAGCCTTACAGAATAAAAACGTAGATGGCTTGATCTATTTACCACAAAGCTATAAATCAGAAATCAAAAATAAAAATGTAGTTATCAAAAATCTACAATCCCCTCAATACACTGCCTTATTTTTTAATCCCAATAAAAATACTCAATTAAACAATGCTAATTTCAGAAAAGCTTTAGCATTTGGTGTAGATAAACAAAGAATCTTGACCGAGGCTATCAACAATGACGGACAGGTTATCCACTCACCTATCTTGCCTGGTAGTTTGGGTTATGATTCTGAGATGACAGACGTAAATTATAATCTAGAAGAAGCTAAAACTATTCTTGATACATTGGGCTGGAAAGAAAATGAAGAAAGTGATTGGCGACAGAAAGATGAGGCTGATCTAACTGTCAAATTAACTACTGTTGATCAAGCAGAAAATATAAAAACTGCTTCAATCATCAAAGATGCTTGGGAGTCTATCGGCATCAAAACTGAATTAGAAATTATTTCCAAAAATAAAATCCGTCACGATGTAATTGAGTCAAGAAATTATGAAATATTAATATTTGGAGAAATAATGAACGAAAGTTCTGGTCCTTATCCATTTTGGCATTCTAGCCAAACCAAGCATCCAGGACTTAACTTGAGCATTTTAACTAACAAAGATATCAACGCTGCTTTAGAAGATATTCGTCAAGCTAAAAATGACGTAGTTAAGCAAGAGGCTCTAACAAAATTTCAAGAAAAATTATTAGAACAGCACTTTGCTGTATTCTTATATAATCCCACTTATACTTATCCAGTTGGTCACAAACTACGAGGCTTAGATGATCTAAATTTTGTAAACGTGCCAGCTGATCGTTTCTCTAATATTCACTCTTGGTTTTTGAATACAAAGAGAACATTATCTAAATAACATTACAGACTTAAACTAAAAAAGTCTGACTAAAAAATTTAATATGAAACAAATGAAAGATACGACTGATGAACTTTTAGGCAGTACTCCTGTCCAACGAAAGAAATCAAACACTCCTCGCTCTACCGCACCTAGACCAGGGAACAAACGTAAAAAATTTAACAAACCAGGTGCTAAAATAAATAATAAAACAAAACCTACTCAAGGCCGTGTAGTAAAAACAACAACATCGCCTCGACCAGCTAAACAAAATCAAAGAACTAAGCGTGCTCCTGCTCGCAAGCCCATGGCTAAACCCATGACCACTAAGCCCATTATTATGGGTAGTAATAAAGGTAAATTAAGAATCATACCTCTAGGTGGTTGCGAAGAAGTGGGCCGCAACATGACTGTCTTTGAATATGAAAATGACATTGTCATTTTAGATATGGGCATGGGCTTTCCAGAAGAAGATATGCCGGGCATCGATTATGTAATTCCTAATACTGCTTATCTTAAAGGTAAAGAAAAAAATATCAAAGCAGTTATTTTTTCTCATGGTCATTTAGACCACATTGGAGCTGCTCCTATTTTATTAGAAAAATTAGGTTACCCTCTAGTAATCGGGCGTCCACTGACTCTTTCCATGATCAAACATAAAATGGAAGATTATAAAAAAGGTAGCGCCCAAAAATTAAAAAGTCTAGTCATCAAAGACTTAAAAAATACTTTTAAACTCGGTAAATTGACTAGCAAATTTTTTCAAATGGAACACTCTATTATGGACGCTGTCGGCGTCATATTGGAAACTCCAGTTAACACCGTAATTCATCCAGGTGACTGGACTCTAGAAAGAGATAAAAATAATAAACCAATTCTAGACTATTCGCACTTGGCCAAAATAAAAGGACCAACTACTTTGATGCTAGAAAGTCTAGGTTCTATCGATGTGCGACCATCTGCTTCCCAAGACAAAATGAAAAATAACATTGTTAAGCTTATAACCGAAGCCCCTGGTCGTGTTATTATAGGTACTTTTTCTTCACAAATAGAAAGAGTTGGTTGGATCATTGAACAAGCTGAAAAATTAGGCAAGAAAGTAGCTTTGGATGGCTATAGCATGAAGATGAATGTAGAGCTAGCCAAAGAACATGGCTATATCAAAGCCAAGCCTCATACCTTTATCAAAGTTGATCAGATTAATAATTATCCAGACAATAAACTAGTAATCATTGCTACCGGATCTCAAGGAGAAGGTAATGCTGTGCTATCACGCTTGATTGCTGGCGATCATCGTCACATTCAAATCAAAAAAAGTGACACCATAGTTTTGTCATCTTCTATCATTCCAGGTAATGAAAATACCATTCAGAGACTAAAAGATGGACTATATAGACAATGTGATAATATTATTCATGGTGAACTAATGGACATTCATGTATCTGGCCATGGCAATAGATACGACATTGAACATATGATCAAGACAATTAAGCCTGATTATTATATGCCGGTCTATGCTTATCACTACATGTTAAAAGAATCCAGAAAGCTTGCTTTGGGAGTAGGCATGAAAGACAGGAATATTTTTGTGCCAGATAATGGCTCAGTTATAGAGGCTGATAAAAAAGGCGTGTTTATGACAAAACATAAAGTACCGACTGATTATATTTTTGTAGATGGTCTAGGTATCGGTGATGTTTCTCACGTAGTATTACGTGATCGTAAAATGATGGCTGATGATGGCATGGTGGTAGTGATTGCCACTGTAGCTAGAAAGAGCGGTAAGCTTGTCAGCTCTCCTGATATCATTTCACGTGGCTTTATCTACATGAAAGAAAATAAAGAACTAGTAGAAAGTATGCGTAGCAAAATAAAGAAAATTGTTAACGATGCTAACAAGACTCAAATCGCTACTGATGATAGTTTTATCAAAAATAAACTACGAAATGATTTGGGACAATTTATTTTCCAAAAAACCGAAAGACGACCGATGGTCTTACCGGTGGTTATTGAAGTATAAATATCACTAAAAACCCTGAGTCTAGCTCAGGGTTTTTATATTGACCATAGGGCTATCTTAGATTACAATTAAACTACTAATATTAAAAAATATGAAAAGACTAGTTTCTGGCATCAAGCCAACGGGTAACCTACATTTAGGTAACTATTTAGGGGCTATCAAAAATTGGGTAGAATTACAAAAGGAATATGAGTGTTTCTTTTTTATTGCTGATTTACATGCTTTAACTATCGAAATTGACCCTCGTGACCTCAAACAACAAACACATGAATTGATTATTGATTTATTGGCCTTGGGTATTAATCCAAAAAAAACCACCTTCTTCCGTCAATCAGACATTATTGGCCACGCAGAACTTGGCTGGATTTTTAATTGTCTAATGCCGGTAGCTGAACTCAATCGCATGACTCAATTTAAAGATGAGTCACAAAAAAATATTAACAATATTAATGCTGGATTATTGACTTACCCTAGCTTACAAGCAGCTGATATTTTAATCTATAAAGGCGATGTAGTTCCAGTTGGTAAAGATCAATTACAACATCTAGAATTGACCAGAATAGCCGCCAGAAAATTTAATAATCGTTACAAAAGATATTTCTCGGAAATAAAACCAATTCTCTCCCCTGCCCAACGTCTAATGTCGCTAAATAATTCTGAAAAGAAAATGAGTAAATCACTTGGCCCGGCTAGCTATATTGCTATACGTGATAACGAAGAAACCGTAGTTCATAAAATAAAAAAAGCCGTCACTGATGAGGCGGGTGTAAAAAATCTATTAGAACTTTATTCTTACTTTGGTAAAAAAAGTAAGCATCAAAAAATGGAAAAAGCCAATGCTGCCGGCAAGCTCATGAATAGTGAGCTCAAAGAAGAATTAACGTTAGAAATATTAAAATTTTTAAAACCTATTCAAATTAAGATCGCTCAATATGAAGCTATGCCACAGAAAGTAGATAAAATAATAAAAAACGGAGCGAAGAAAGCTCAGAAAATAGCAGATAAAAATTTAGCTGAAATAAAAAAAATAATTGGTTTTTAATACCAATTATTTTTTTCTTTAAAATATTTATAAGTCTCCGTCAAGCCTTGCTCTAGGTTTGTTTTGGTTTCCCAATCTAGAAGTCGCTTAGCTTTGGCTGTATCGGCATAAGTCTTTGAAACATCTCCAGCCTGTTCACCGATGTGTTGCCGCTTGGCCTGCTTACCGATCACCTTTTCAAAAGTCTTAATGAAATCCATTAGCTTGACTGGACTTGAACCTCCTAAATTAATCACTTCATAACCAAGATCTTTGTCTGCTGCTGACAAAATACCTCTGACAATATCGTGCACAAAGGTATAATCACGCAAACTAGAACCATCGCCATAGACTGTAATCGTATCATTATTCATCATGGCTTTGATAAATTTGTAGGTAGCCTGATCTGGCCTAGCCTTGGGGCCATAGACATTAAAAAAACGTAAAGCGGTAAAATTAAAACCATACAAAGTGTGATAGGTGTAACCTAAAAGTTCGCCTGCTTTTTTAGTAGCCGCATAAGGACTAATTGGTTTGATCTCATCATCTTCATGGAAAGGCACATCATTTCTCTCACCATAGACAGAAGATGATGAGGCAAAGACAAAATTCTTTACATTATAGAGCTGAGCGAGTTCCAATAAATTAACCGTGCCGTTGACATTGGCCAAAGTATAAAGCCGTGGATCCTCAATAGAATGACGAACTCCCGCTCGAGCTGCTAAATGAATAATTTTATCAATTCCTTCTTTATCAAAAATATCGGTCAATTTGGTAAAATTAGTAATATCAATTTTATAAAACACAAAATTATCATTCACCAATAATTCGGCAACATTGTCACCTTTGATTCTAGTATCATAATAATTATTGAGATTGTCGACACCGACAACCTGATGGCCTTCATTTAATAATCTTTGTGAGACATGACTACCAATAAAACCAGCACATCCAGTAACTAAATATTTCATTTTTTCCTAATAATGACCTGGTTGGTCAACTTCTGTTTATTGTGCCACTTTACAATGTTTTCTATAGTTGTGTCAAGGATACGCTGCAATGCCTCTTTACTGTTAAAAGCATTATGAGGAGTGACTACGACCTGACTGGAATTAATCAACACATGTTGCTCAACAATAGTTTTGAGCCATTCTTTATCTTGTTTTGGTTTACCGCTAAACTTTGGCGTTACCAATTCACGCTCTTCTTTAAACACATATTTTTCAGCTTCCAATACATCTAAGCCAACACCTGATAAACGTCCATCATGTAAGGCCTCTACCAAGGCTGTCGTGTCTATTAATCCACCACGAGCAGTGTTTACTAAAATAGCACCCGCTTGGATTAGCTTAATATTTTTACAATTAATCAAATGATGGGTGTGTTTATTATAAGGAGCGTGTAAACTTATAACTTGAGATTTTTTTAATAAGCTATCTAGTGTTGCATATTTAAAACCAAGTTTTTTAGCTAGCCTTGGATCTTGATTTGGATCAGAAACTAAAACTTCCATGCCAAAACCACGAGCAATTCGGACAACGTGCTGACCAATATGTCCTCCACCAATAATACCAATAGTCTTTCCTTGCAAATCAAAACCTTGCAGGCCATCTAAACGAAAATCACCACGCATCGTTCTTTCATGAGAAAGGTGAATGTTGCGAGACAAAGATAATATTAAAGCAAAAGCATGTTCGGCCACAGTATTCTCTCCATAAAAAGGAACATTGGTAACTTTAATTTTATTTTTATCCGTTTCTTTCAAATCAATATGATCAAAACCAGTAGAACGGGTAGTTACTAATTTTAATTCTGGCAGACAGCACAAAATGTCTTTGTCTACTTTGGAATAAATAAAAGGAGAAAGGACGGCTAACTTTTTTAGTTGCTTTAAATCTTTTTTATCAACCTCTCCTTCAAAGAAACGAAGATTGAAGCCTTTGAGATTATTTTTGATGTACTCTTGTTCCCAAGGCTCGATTTCAAAAAAAGCTACCTCTGGTTTAGAATTGTTAGTTTTTTTCTTTGGCATGGTTTTTATAATTTAATTTGTTGTGATTGTATTTTTTGACCTAAAAATTTTTCTGCTGCCTGATCAAATTTTTGACTATCACCTGTTGTCAAAAATGTTTTTTGTTGCTTAGTGGAAGTCTCACTGAATTCTGGATGACGATTGATATAGTCAGCTAATTTCTCAGCGATGATTTGTCCATTCTCAATTATTTTAACACGTTTCTTAAAAAAATTCTCTATCTGGTCATGAAAAAAAGAATAATGTGTACAGCCTAAAATCAAAGTATCAAAGTCTTGCCCAACTAATGGTGCTAAATAATTAAACAAAATAGATTGTGACGACTCTGTTTTTTCTTTTGAATCTTCAACCAAGGAAACTAATAACGGACAGGCTTGTTGAATCACTTGAATATTTTTATCTTGCTCTTGTAATTCTACCTGGTAAGCATTTGAGCTTATTGTGCTCTGCGTTCCTAAAACTGCGATGTTTTTATTTACACTTGCAGTCGCCGCTATTTCTGATAAAGGCCGGATAATACCTAAAACATTTTTACCAGGATACTTATTTGGTAAATACTCTTGTTGCAATTTACGTAGAGCTTCAGCCGACACTGTATTACAAGCCAAAATTATCAAACTACAACCTTGAGCAAATAAATAATCAACAGCTTGCTGAGTATATTGATAAATAATATCCTGACTCAAATCACCATAAGGGGCACGAGCATTGTCTCCCAAATAAATATAATCATAATTTGGTAAAGCCTTGGTAACTTCTTTGAAAACTGCTAAGCCACCCAGGCCTGAATCGAAAACTCCAATCATTAGGATTATTTTTCTTTATGTTTAGACATGCCTTCAAAAGCCCTTAAAATTTCTAGAGGCAAAGCAAGAACTACTGTATTTGATTGATCAGATGATAGATCATTGACTGACTGTAGAGTTCTTAGATGCAAAGCACCATCAGATTTTGACAATGTGTCAGCAGCTTTAGCCATATTTTCAGCAGCTATTACCTCACCTTGAGCCTTGATAATAACTGCTCTCTTTTCTCTTTCCGCTTCAGCTTGTTTAGCAATGGTTCGTTGCATATCTTTTGGCAACTCTATGTGTTTCAAATCTACAGAAACTACTTTGATGCCCCAGGGATCAGTGGCACGATCTACAATCTGTTGAATACGACTAGAGATCTCATCACGTTGGGTTAATAAGCCATCCAAATCTACCTCACCAACTACATCGCGCATGGTAGTTTGAGCTAATTGAGAAACAGCATAAGAAAAATTCTCTACTTCTAAAATTGCTTTTTCTGATGATTGAACTTTGTAGTATAAAACTGCATTCACATTTACAGAAACATTGTCTTTGGTAATTGCATCTTGATCTGGTACATCTACGGCTTTGACTCGAATGTCAACTTTTTGCATTTGTTGAATAATAGGAAAAATCAAGCGCCAACCCGGCTCTTTAGTTTTGGTATATTTACCAAATAAGAAAGTTACGCCACGTTGATACTGATTAATTTGGCGTATAGAAATAATAACAATGAACAAAATTACACCAATTACATACCACATAATTTTATAATTAACTATTTATTAAATTAATAACCTCTTGAGTTTTTTCTGCTAACATCTTTTTATTTGCTGCTTCAACTACCACTCGTAATAAAGGCTCAGTATTTGATGGACGAACATTTAGCCACCAGTCATCAAATTCAGCTGTAATGCCATCAATCTCATCTTTAATGTTAGCTTTAAAAATACTACGAATTTTATCCAAAACAGCGGGAATATTTTCTACTGGCAAATTAATTTCATCACCCTTAGCATAGAGCTGAAATTCATTAATAATCTCTGATAATTTTCTACCATCTTCTGAAATTGTTTGTAAAACTAAAAGTAGGGCAATAAAACCATTGTCAGCGTAAAAATTATCCTTGAAAGAAAAGTGAGCTGACAATTCTCCGCTCATGATTCCATCGTCTTCTCGCATATGACGAGATAAATTTACATAGCCCACCTCACTTCTAATAGGACGACCGCCCCACTTAGTCACTAATTCTGGTACAGCGTGAGAGCAAATAAGATTATAGACAACACCACTTTCAGGATATCTCTTTAGCATCGCTTGGGCTAATAAAATCAAAATCATGTCTCCTCTCACAAAAGTGCCTTGCTCATCTACCAAAAACATTCGATCACCATCAACATCATATATGACCCCCAGGTCTGCATTTTCTGCTTGCACACGAGCCGCTAACTGATCAGATGCCCCTTCAGCTAATGGATTTGGTGGACGATTTGAAAAATCTGAACTAAGTTCTGGAAACAAATGAGTAAGCTCGCAAGGAATGGATTCAAAGATTTTTGGAATCATCAAGCCATTCATACCATTGCCAGTGTCTACTACGACTTTAAGAGGCTTAATCTTTTTCAAATCTACAAAAGATAAAACATGTTTTAAGTGATCGGCAAAAGCTTCTTTTTTGTTTTCCTGGCCAGCTAAAAGCTCTGCGTCTAGAGGAAACTGCATCTTTGATAATTCCTGATATAATTCTTTGCCACTCAAAAAGCTCAAGGCGTCTGGAGATTCTGGAGAGCGAAAAGTCATTTTAAAACCTCCGTACTCTGGTGGATTATGAGAAGCAGTGGCCATAAAACCAGCATCACATTCATAATTACCAACTGCAAAATAAAAATCGTTGATAGAAAGTAAATCAAAGTCATCCACCGTCACCCCGTATTGCAAAAATATCTCTTTGGCTGTCTCGATCAATTCTTGCGAAGAAGCTCGAACATCTCTACCAATAATCAAATGTAGCTCTTTAATCGGCTTGTTTAATTTATGAGAAACAGCCTGCAAATAAGCCTGGGCTATTTTCTTTACATCTTCTTGATTAAACTCTTTGCCGTAAATCCCCCGAATATCATAAGCTTTAAAAATATGCTCTTCCATATCTTACTGTAAATTTAATAATTTATTTTATGCCTTTTCTATACAAAATATTAGCTAGAACTCCCCAGGCCCATAAAAATAATATAAACACGGCAAGCCAACCAATAACTGGAATTTTACTGATAATTACATAAATAAAGACACCTAAGGCTAATACGGAAATTGCGCTCCATTTATAGTTGGTGAATAATTTATCCTTCAACCACTTTCCAACTAACCAAGCAGCCATCACTTTGGCTATGTACAACATTGCTACCCAGGTTGCCATGATAATCAAGGCTAGCGGTAAACCAATGACAGTAATCATCAAAATAACACTGATAATTGGAGTTAAAATCAAAGTAGCCAAACCAATAAATAATGTTTTAACTCGGTGTTTTTTGACTCGTGCAACTACATGTGGGAAAAATTTTGGCCAAAGGTAGATCAAGATCATACCAACGACCAACATGCCGAAAAATTTCAAAACTAAATGCCAAATCATGGCCATAGCAAAAAATGGCTTGGCTGGTTTATGCATCATTTTTTCAAAAACAACTTCGCCGCCGATTTCTACTTGATCAGAAATTTCAATCTCTTGCCAAGCATGATATTTCACTGAACCACCAATGATAGCGCCATCGGCTAATTGCAAAGAATCAGCATCATTGTCTGATAAATACATATCAAGATCTTGTCCAACTTGTCCGCTCACATTAACGTTCTCTAGACCACCTTCTAAATCACCAAGAACTTGACCACGTAAGCTTACTTGTTGTCCCCAAGCTGTCATGTGTCCACTAACTACAGCTTCGTTGCCAACTATAGCTGTTTGACCAGCAAAAAAAACATTATCACGAATTTGTCCATCGATATTGAATTGCTCACCGATAAAACGGACTGAGCCATTGACAGTGCCTTTGATAGTTAAAGTACTACCAGCCGCAAAAATATCACCATTAATATTTTCAGAATCAATGATGATGTTTTGTCCAGCTAAAAATAAATCGCCATTGACTGTGCCATAAATTTCTACATTTTGACCAGCGGCATAATAATTATGATCAATAGTTTGATCGATTGCTAAAAAAACGACATCGCCGCTATGAGCTTCAACGGCTAACAAAGAAATTGGCAATAAAAATAGGCTTAAAAATAGTGCCAAAAACCCTAATTTTTTAAACATAATATTAGCTTTTATTAATAATAATTACCTATATTTTAGCATATTTTAAGATAAAAAGAAAAAGGCCGGCCATACTGACCAACCTTTACGTTGTCGCTTATTTCCTAGTCATAAAGCGTATCAAATGATCAATCAAAAAAGTCTTCACCGTAACATGAGCATCCCCCAAATCCAAAAATCTAGGTCCCTCCTTAAGTATTAAATGATTGTCTTTGCGAGAAAGGTGAACTTCCCTTTGGTAAATGACATGTGCCTGAGGCTCTGTATCTACATCCATTGAGAACCCTCCTTTTTTCTCATTGAACCTACAGGCTTTTGCCAAAAATCCAGAGGAATCGTGGACCCTCACCGAAAAATTAAGATGATGACCGATGGTTGTTTCACTCTGAATATAAAATGTTTTAGCCATTATCTCTTCCTCCTCTGTTAATGACTTACGCACAACTATCTCAATACATTTCATTCATGTGATCTTATCTCTACATCTTCATCCCAAGGCATGGCAGTTAATTTAGCTCGCCAAGCATTGGCTGCAGTAGCATAAAAATGATCGAGATCTTTATGAATAACACAAGGCATGATCTCAAATGTAAACATGTTACCTTTAACAGATCGGGTGGTAACTCTGGCCTGATAAACCTGCACTTCACGATCTACCTCGATCACTTGACCAGGTTTTGGCACCCAATCAGGAAATTCCTTTGATCTTGACATAATTTGCCTCCTCTATTTATAAGCTTTAAAGGATCAATGATATTAATCAAAAATTATCATATCTATTATTTTGTGTCAAAAAGAAAAAGCCCCTCATGCTTGGATGAAAGGCTAGAGAATCATGTTTAACCTGATAAAAGAATCACCTTACAATCTGTGGCGGCTGATGTGCCAAGCTCAACTCGCCAGCCATCGCTACGTTGAATAACGCGTAAACCATTACGATAATCAAGGGAAAACCAAAAATGATCTCCGGCAAAAGAACCAGTACCTCGACAAATAACTCTAGCTTCAACTGCGCCATCAATATGCTTATCTGCGCCATATACTTGCACTAGTTGACCAACTTGCGGAAAACCATCTGGAAACTCAATCAGTTTCGGAGAGTGACTCATAATTACCTCTTTGCTTTGATATTTAAAGGATCAATGATATTAATCAAAAATTATCATATCTATTATTTTGTGTCAAAGATCATAAATTGCTCATTTAAACACAAAATGATAGAATAACAACAGCTTACCAATGAACTCTTGCTATCATAAAAAAATAAAATTAAAATAAATATTATCCAATTACTATTATGAAAAATTACATCAACATGAATACCATTATTTTTCTATTCTTTCTACTCTTATATTATTTTATTTATGTATACTTTGGCGAACATCCACAGATGCTGTTAACAATCTCTACCTTTTTATTCGCAATATTTACTGGGTTTTTTATCTCTAGACAAGGAGCCCGCTATAGCGCTATTAGAGATCAAATTAATATTTTTGATGGCGAGATGTCCGCTTTGTACAGGAAATTTGGACATTTAAGCAAAGAAGCACAAAAGCATGCATCTATTATTATCAAAAAATATTATCAAAAAATTCTCAAAAATAAAGCTTGGGATTATAATTTTATAAACAAATCATCTACTTTGACTGAAATGCACGCACTATTAGAGAAAACAACAAAAAATAAAATGTTGGATTCTTTAAAAACTGGCACTACTACAAGAATTTTGGATTCTTTAGGAAAAATGCAGGTAGCAAGGAAAAAAATGATTGCCTTACATAACGAAAGAATACCAAAATTTCAATGGATCTTAATTTATTCTTTAGCTGCCATTCTTCTGGCCAGCGTTTCTGGCATACCTTCTCAATATGCTTTATTTAGTTCAATTTTAAAAGCAATCTTCAGTAGTACAATCATATTTGTAATCATACTTTTGTCTGAATTTGATCGTTTACGCTTTTTCGAAGGCATCATGGGAGAAAAATCAGCTCAAGATGTTTTAGATATTTTAGTAAATAAAAAATAATTATGGGTAGATTATCAAAAAAAGAAATTGGCAAACTAGTGGGTGGTAGTATGGAAAAACGATTTCGTGCTACTGGTGGCACTGGCATTCAGTCACATAGTTTTGAAAAAAGATTATACAAGGCGACTAAATTTGGTGAACTCAAAAATCTCAGAGATAATACTGAGGCCATAATGAAAGTCGTAAAAAAAAGACAAAAATTAATTAGAAGAGGAAGATATGACAGACGAGCAAAACGTGAAGATTTTCAAGAGATATTAAAAAGCGGTAATGTCACAAGAGAAGATAAGAGAGAAATTAGAAAATTGCTGGCATCTCTATCAGAAGGTACGAAAGCGCCTACGATAGGACCTTTATCTAAAAACGCATCTACTCGAAAAGAATTACCAGAATTTTTGAAAAATCGATATGCACAAAAATTATCAGATTCTAAAAATATGCCCTACAAGCCTAACGCTAATACTGGTGGAATTTCTGGTAACCGTAACTCTAACTTACCCATTTCTAGTAATCCTAAACCATCATCTAATATTAGTCGGCCAAAATTGGTTAAATAATTTAACACAAAAATATGGAAATCCAAAAACCTAACAATGCAAAAATAACTTTTTTGTATTTACTATCTTTGGTAGCTCTAGTTTTTGTAGCTATTTCTTCTGGCATCGCTATCTTTCAAATGATCAACAAATACATAGTTGATTTTGCAGCTACCTGGGGAGGTCGCTATTTAGATGAGGCCATGAAATTTGCTATCTCATCTTTGATTATTGCTACCCCTGTTTACTATGTGATAATAAAATTTATCAACAAAGAAATCGCCCACAAAAGACTAGATAATCACTCAGCAATTCGTCGCTGGCTTACTTACCTTATTTTATTAATAACTGCTGTTATCATTTTGGTCTGGCTGATAATCACTTTAAATAGATTTTTTGAAGGTGAGTTGACAACTAAAAGTATTTTGAAAACTTTGACTATTCTGGTAATCTGCGGTGGCATATTTTCTTTTTACCTTTATGACATTAAAAGAAATCTTGAGATCAAAACTGCTGGTGTAAAAGTTTTCTTCTATAGCTCACTGATAGCTATCATCGTTGTATTAATTGGAGCATTTTTCACTATTGATTCTCCAAATACAGCAAGAAATCAAAGAATAGATAGCCAAACTGTTAATAAATTAAACAGCATTTATCAAGCTGTGAATGCCTATCATACCAATAAAGGCTCGCTACCATCTGACATGGATGAGTTATTAGAGCAAAATCTATACCCTATATCTGAAGATACAATTACAAACGAATATAATAATAAAAAAATAAAATACTTAATAATCAATGATACGAAATATGAATTATGCACTGACTTTTTAACTGCATCATCCAAGGAAGATATGGATTATCGATACGGCGCATTTGATGAAAGATGGAATCATGACAAGGGCTATCAGTGTCTTGAACTAGAAGTAAATAATAGAGGTAAAACTATAAACGAAGTAGAGCTTATGCATTAAATAAAACAAAAAACACCCTGACTATAGTCGAGGGTGTTTTTTGTTTAGAAAATTTTATTCAGACTCAACTTTAATAACATTAACTGGACAAGAAGCTTCAGCATTTAGATTATCTTCTAGGTCACTTTCGTGAATTTCTCCAACGTGCAAATCACCTTTTTTATCAGCTCCCTCTAGACTTGCCAAGCCATCTTCCTCACTTATCTTCCATGACTGAGGACAAAGCTGAGCACACATTGCGCAGCCGATACAATTTTGTCTATCATGAACTACTTTATATTTTTTTGACATATATATATTTAATTTGAGCCTTCTCGTTTTTTTATTAGATAAAACTTATCTCCTTTACGCACTTTTTTATCTAAAGCTATGGTTATTAATTCTTTTTTATCTGCTTTTTTAATTTCCTCTTCTTTTTCATTGCGAAGAGATTTTATTTTATCAAAAACAACTCCGGTTGTCACTCCGGTTATAGAAAAATTATCACCAAGCTTTGTATCTTGAGCTTGCAACTGAATTTCTACAATTTTATTTTTAGAAAAATAATTAGTCACTACACCAGCGAAAAATTTTTCTTCACTAGACTGATTGCCAGCGCTTGCTGCCCACTCTTGCTCTGACCTACCAAGGTAATATCCATCACTAAATCCTCTATTAAATACTGTTTTTAGCTCTGCTTCTAGGGCTACTTTTTTATCTAAATTATATTCATTATTTTCTATGGCGATTAATGCTTCGCGATAAGCTTTTACTACTTTTGCTACATATTCTGGAGATCTACCTCGTCCTTCTAGTTTCAAAACTTGGACTCCAGCATCAATAAAGTCATCCAAAAAACCAATAGTGCAGATATCTTTTGGACTCATAATATAATTATTATCTACTACTAGCTCTTGATTTGTTTCTTCATCTGTCACTTTAAATTTACGTCTGCAAGTCTGCTGACAAGCCCCTCTATTTGCAGAAGCGTTGTATTGGAACAAGCTCATGCTACAGCGTCCAGAAACTGCAATACATAAAGCTCCGTGAGCAAACATTTCTATTTTGATAAGCTCTCCACTCGGTCCAGTTATTTTTTCTTTTTTTATTTGTTTAGTAATTTTTTCTATCATCGGCAATGTCAATTCTCTAGCTAAAACAACTGTATCTGCATACTGTGCGAAAAATTTGACTGCTTCTGTATTTGAAATAGAAACTTGGGTAGAAATATGCATTGGCATGCCTATACTTTCCGCATATAAAATAGCCGCCATGTCAGCTAAAATTACAGCATCAATTTTTTCAGCTTTAGCTGCATCTATAACCTTCCGCATCAAAACTAGATCATGGTCATACAAAATTGTATTGACTGTTAAATAAGTTTTGACTTTGTTCTCACGACAAATCTGGCCTATTTTTTTGAGATCATCAAAATCAAAATTAGCAGCTGCAACTTTCCGCATATTAATTTGGCCGATACCAAAGTATACAGCATCAGCTCCATTATCTATCGCTGCCTGCAAAGCTTCATAAGAACCAGCTGGTGCTAATAATTCTATATCTAATTTTTTCTTCTCACTCATAGATTATTTCTTAACGAAGCAATTTATATTCCACTTAGTATGATAGACGCCTTTGGGTTGTAATTCAAAGCCGGTTTTTTCTAATAATTTTTCTAATTCAGCTTTGGTGAAGCTATGATAATAACGCCAGTGCTTTTTATTATCTCCGGAATATTTACTCCAGGAAACAAAGAAGTCATTCCACGATTTTTTACGCCACCAATATTTGAGATAATCTTTAAAATATTTTTTCTGCAATAAATTCCAATTAGTCATAAATAAATAGCCACCAGGTTTTAAGCATTTATTTAATTTTTTTAATAATTTAATGCGATCTGACTTTTTATCTAAATGATGAAAAGCGGCAATGGAAAATACCATGTCAAAACTATTCTCCGGAAAATCTAACTCTCTCATGTCAGCTACTGTGAATTTATGCTCTGGAAAATTTTCTTGTGCCTGCTTAATAAGACCTTCACTAAAATCAATTCCGGTATAATCAAATTTTTTATTACTTTCTTCCAAAGACTTCAATAAACGTCCATTACCACAACCTAAATCTAGTATCTTGAAATTATCCTTTATATATGGTATAAACACTTGTAATTCTTCCCACGGAAAAACACGTGAAGCGGAAAACTCCTGGGAAATTTGATTATAAACATCCTTTAATTGTTTGCTAACTTTATTCATGGTAGATAAAAATATAATCGATAATATAGTAAAAGAATTAGCTAATCAGGATTATCCTGATGAGCTAACTTTTTCTACTACTTTACGCAAAATATCCAATAAATATAAAATCCCTCCTTTGACTAAGGCTACATTGATTTCTAATTATCGTCAATTGATAAAAAACGGAGAATTAAAAGAAGATAAAAAATTTGCTCAGCTTTTGACTAAGCGAGCAGTTCGTACCATGTCCGGTGTTTCCGTCATCACTGTTTTGAGCAAGCCTTTTGTTTGTCCTGGAAAATGTGTCTACTGCCCGACCGAACCAGACATGCCAAAAAGCTATCTATCAAACGAGCCAGCAGCCATGCGAGCTAAGCTAAATCTTTTTGATGCCTTCCGCCAAGTAACGATGCGTATCAAAGCCTTGGAAAATAATGGCCACGAAGTAGATAAATTGGAAGTTTTGATTTTAGGTGGCACTTGGTCTGTCTATCCAGAAAAATATCAACAAGAATTTGTTAGAGATCTTTTTTATGCTGCTAATGTCTTTGGCCAAGAAGAACAGCGAGAGAAATTATCTTTAGCTGAAGAACAGAAAATAAACGAAGATACAAAATATAAAATTATTGGCCTAACTTTGGAAACTCGTCCAGACTTTATCTCTGAAACGGAAATAAAAAAAATGCGAACTTTGGGCTGTACTCGCGTCCAACTTGGCGTCCAACATACAGACAATAAAATTTTAGACTTAATTCAACGTGGACATACCATCGAACAATCAATCAAGGCTACTCGTTTATTAAAAGAGGTCGGTATTAAAGTCGACCACCATTATATGCCTGATCTACCAGGCTCTACTCCTGCCAAAGACTTGGAGATGATGAAATATGTTTTTAGTTCTCCAGATTTACAACCAGATCAACTAAAAATTTATCCTTGTATTGTCAATGAATTTGCCGAACTCAGTCAATGGCTAAAAGATGACAAATACAAACCATATTCTGAATCAGAGTTGTTAAATTTATTATTAGAAATCAAAAAAATCACTCCTCCTTATATGCGCATCAATCGTTTGATTCGCGATATTCCAGAAGAAAGTATTCTGGGTGGTAATAAAATTACTAATTTACGCCAAGCCTTACAACAAAAACTAAAAGAACGAGGTGAATCTTGCCATTGTTTACGTTGTCGGGAAGTACGCAATGAAGAGATAGATATAAATCAAATTGAATTGGTAACAAGAGAATACAAGGCATCTTGCGGCACTGAATATTTTTTAAGTTTTGAAAATAAAGATAGAACTAAGGTCTACGCTTTCTTACGTTTGCGTATAAATGATAAACCAGCTAAAAATATTTTCCCAGAACTGGAAAATGCTAGCCTTGTGCGTGAGCTACATGTTTATGGAAAAATGATTCCAGTTACTAATGACGAAACCGACGATGAAAACGAGGCTGTTTCTAAAACTCAACATCTTGGACTAGGTAAAAGGCTAATGGCCAAAGCCGAAGAAATTACTCAAGAACAAGGCTTAAATAAAGTGGCAGTAATTTCTGGCATTGGCGTAAGAAATTATTATCGTAAACTTGGTTATAAATCAGAAGACACTTATGTAACCAAAAATTTGAAATAATGCTATAATTTATTTATGAAAAATCTACAAAATACAGATCCGCAAATAGCGGATATTATAAAAAAAGAGCTTAATCGCCAACGAAATGGTGCTGAAATGATCGCTTCAGAAAACTTTGTTTCCCAGTCTGTTTTAGAGGCAGCTGGTTCGGTGCTGACCAATAAATACGCAGAAGGTTATCCAAACAAACGTTATTATGGTGGTAATGAATTCATAGATCAATCAGAAACCTTAGCTATCGAGCGAGCTAAAAAACTTTTTGGTGCTGAACATGCCAATGTCCAGCCACACTCAGGCTCTACAGCTAATGCTGAAGCTTATTTTGCTTTGTGTGATTTGCACGATACCATTTTGGGATTCTCTTTAGCTCATGGCGGGCACCTTACTCATGGACATCCAGTAAACTTTTCTGGTAAATCATATAACTTTGTCAGCTATGGAGTAGACCCAAAAACAGAACTAATAGACTTTGATGAAGTAAAGGCACAAGCAGAAAAACATAAGCCAAAAGTTATCTTAGCTGGAGCATCTGCCTATTCCCGCCAAATTGATTTTGCAAAATTCAAAGAAATTGCCGACAGTGTTGGTGCCTATCTTATGGTAGATATGGCTCACATTGCTGGACTTGTTGCCGCTAAATTACATCCTGATCCAATCCCCTATGCTGATGTAGTGACAACTACAACTCACAAAACTTTACGTGGGCCACGTGGCGCTTTGATTTTATCTAAAATAAAAGACCACATACATCCAGATGACAAAAAAAATCTAGCTCGCAAAATTGATTCGGCTGTTTTCCCAGGTTTACAAGGTGGCCCACTAGAACATATCATTGCTGCTAAAGCAGTAGCTTTTGAAGAAGCCTTACAACCGGAATTTGTTGAATACCAAAAACAAGTACTCGCTAATGCTAAAACTTTAGAAAATAAATTTAGAGCCGCTGATATTCGCATGATCTCAGGTGGTACTGATAATCATTTATTAATGATCGACGTTACTCCACTAGATTTATCTGGGCAAGAAGCGGAAACCTTACTAGACCAAGTACATATTTTTACTAATAAAAATCTAATTCCATTTGATACGCGTAAACCAATGGATCCGTCTGGCATTCGTCTTGGCACAGCTGCTTTGACTAGTCGTGGATTAAAAGAAAAAGACATAGAAATGATTGCTGATGTAATCATAGATGTTTTAAAAACTAAAACAGCAAGCGAGGAAAATAAACAAAAAGTTTTAGATCTAATGAATAATTTTTCTCTTTACCCTGAATTATAAAATTATGGCTGAAATAATCGATGGTAAAGCAATTGCCAAACAAATCAAACAAGAAATCTATCAAGAAATTAAAACCAAAAAACTAACACCAAATTTGGCGGTAGTCCTAGTTGGCGATGATCCAGCTTCCAAGCTTTATGTAAATTTAAAAAAGAAGGCCTGTGAAGAAGTGGGCATCGAATTTCATGAATATTTATTAGAAGAAAATTCTCCTCAAGAAGAAGTTTTGGAGGTAATAAATTTTTTAAATAAAGACGAAAGCGTCGATGCTATATTAATTCAATTACCATTACCAAAACACTTAGACACAGACCAAGTTATCCAGACTATGAAACCGGAAAAAGATGTAGATGGTTTTCATCCTCAAAATATAAATAATTTTATTAATCAGAAAAGTAATTTTGTACCTGGTCTGCCTTTAGGGATTATAAAATTAATAGAAAGTACCAAAGAAGATTTGAAAGATAAACAAGCTTTAATATTAGCTAAAAATAAAATTCTTTATCAACCTCTAGCTAAATTATTAAATGATCGTCAAGTAAAAACAACCATCCTAACACCTGATGATAAAGAGCTAAAAAATAAATGCCTGCAAGCTGACATTTTAATTACAGCTGTAGGACGGCCATTCTTTATTACTGCTGATATGGTCAAAGAAGACTCTATTATTGTAGATGTTGGTACAAATAAAATAGACAACAACTATATTGTCGGCGATGTGGATTATAGTGCGGTATTTTCTAAAGCAGGTTTTATCACACCAGTGCCTGGCGGCGTTGGTCCAGTGACAGTAGCTATGCTTTTATACAATACTTTAAAACTTGCAAATAAATAAAAAGAAACCCCAGACTGATGTCCGGGGTTTTTAAATCAAATCTTCTGCTCGCCACCTTACTTACAGAGCTCAAAGACAGATGGTGAACTTATACATTCACACTCAAACTCAGGAGCTGTATTGGCAAGGATGTGGATCAATGGATTAATGATCTTTATCAAACGAGCCTGCGCTCGCTTAATCGCTTCTTTCACCTCAGCACCATCAGCTGGTGGACCCTCCAAAGGCATATTAGTCACGGTGCCAAATAAAAGATAATGCATACTTGCTTCGCGAGCTAAAACTGTCTCTGGGACCGCTGTGGTCATACCCAAAAAATTGGCATGAAATTGATCACAAAGCACGCGTACCTCAGCTGGCGTCTCATAACGAGGACCTTTTACACAAGATAAAATTCCTCCAGCACAATCAACATGTCTTGCAACCAGATCTCGCAGCACCGGACAAAACATGTCTACAGGTGAGCGGTGGAAAGCTTCCTCATGAACAAGGTCTCCTTCTCTAGCAAAAGTGTAAGGCCCGCCTGATAAGTCAATGAAATCTTCTGGCGTTACAATCGATCCGACTTCGAGATCATCAATGTCATTAGGACCATTGATACCGCCTACTGCTGAAGCGGCAATTACAAACTGTACACCAGCATTGTACAAAGCATACATATATGCTTTGTGGTTTAATTGATTTGGTAAGCGAAAAATTACAGAATCGCCTTCGTGCCTTGGCTCCAAATGATGACGATCAACAAATAAAACTTCTTTACCATCGACTGACAATTGATGAATACTAGCTGGCCCATATGGCGTATCAATACGTTTAATTTCGCCAGAACCCAACAACTGACCCATTCCCGTGCCACCAATAATTGCGATTTTTATAGACATTTGTCTGCTCCTTATTTTGATTGTTTAATGAACAAAGACTATTGTAATAGTTAAACACAATGATAAAAAATGGTCAAACTAAAAAACCGCCTTAATGGCGGTTTTAATTATATTAAAGTATTTTGAAAACTCTGCATCTTACCAAGAGTCTTAACTGCCTTGATCCGATCTAAATCAAACATTCTAAGAGCATCTCTGAGGTGGCAAAAAGCCTTAACTTTACTACCACGTATATTTTGAATGTCTATTTTACGTATAGTTGTTTCACCTTTTTCATCCATGTATTCAATCTCTACTTGCTGACCATCTTGCCAGGCTTCTTTGACTTGTTGAGCAACTGTTTTTTCGCCTGATTTAAACCATCTAGAGACTATATTTGTTTTAACGCCACCGTTATGATACCAGATATGTCCATGTTTCAAACCATAGTCATAGACCTCTTTAGTAACTTTGACATCGTCTAAACAATATTTAATGAGTTTATCCCATTCATTATTACGATAATAAACAATAGCATCGAGTCCCGAACCAGATTTACCATAGCCCAGAGTACTTTGAGCGACAGACTCAAGCTTAAGTCGATGACCCAAGGCATGAACTACTTCTTCTAAAATATCTAAGTGCGGAATAGTAGACAAATCAAAATCTTTAATATAAGGCTGTAATACTGGAAAGTCAAAAGCCTTGCTATTAAAACCAATTACTAACTCAGCATTTTTTAATAGCTCTAAAAGCTCGTCAAACTCCTCTTCTTTAAATCCTCGATATTTATCTAGATTATAAGAATAAACACCTACTACGGAAACACCTAGTAGGTGATTATTTTGATGACCACCTACTTCATCAAATGTTTTCTGTGTTTCTAAATCTAAAACTATTACATCTTTCTGCATAGACAATATTTTAACACACCCCTACCAATCTTTCAACCTAAAACTCAGTCCATCCATAACTCTATTATACCAATATCGAACCGGAATAGTAATGATATCTTGCCACTTTAAACCCAAAGATAAAAATGTGGTCTCATCTTTAATCCAATATTCTGTACCGTCATCAATATAAAATACTTGCGGATAATCTCCATGTTTTAATATTTGTCCAGTAGGATGATTGTCTGAAGAACTCAAAGTCTCCCCTAAACTATAATAATCAAAGTCTTCTGCTGGCAAATGAATAATCTTATTAAAATTATAACCAAATTCTTGAAAAATATCGCCAGTGGTAACCCAACGCAAAGTCTTTTCTGGTTCTATGACGTAAACTTTATTTGATTCATCAAATTTAACTAAATTACCCGGCCGAACTGTTAACCTACCTTGATAAGGATAATTATTATTTAGGGTTAGTGAATCTATAACCTGAAGAGACTCAAAATTATCAAACCAAGAATGAAAGGTAGCTAAATTTGGAATATAATATCTTTCATTGTCTTCATTAACATAATGCACTCTGGGATCATTACCTGTTTTAACTAAAACCCCCTGTGGTTTTAAAATATCTAAAATGGTGCTCGTATAAGTAGCCTGCTGCCCCTCTTCTGTCTGACATAAGTAAGAACAACCATCATCATTGATGATATTTCCATCATCGCATTGCTCTCCAGATTCTACTATATGATTTCCACACACTCGACTCGGTGGTGGAGTTACTACCTCTCCATTACCATCGTCACAGCTAGCACAAGATCCACCACAGTCAATTCCTGTTTCGTTTCCATTTTTAATATTGTCTGAGCAAGAGACTGGAAGTGGCTCTGGACTCTCTACATAACGCAGTAATATTGCACCAGTTTTTGCTGGCATAGTAAGTTGACTAATAATTTCCCCATTCAATTCTTGATAATCGTCTTCTAAATTTATCGTTGCTGATGTTTCATCCGGATTAACCAAAACTAAAACATTTTCAAAATCACGAGCAAAAACTTCTGCTCCATCAAAATTGCCATAAATATAATAATCACCAAGATCATCGCCAATGTCTGTGTCCCAATAATCAAAATACTTAAATTTTTGAAAACTTCCAGGCCTTACGTTAAAATGAAAGTAGGACCTTTCGTTTTTTGCAAGTAAAAATGAAGAAAAAGTATACATTGCCATCTGCTGAACTTGTTCTTCTGTTGCACCGCCATAATTAACCGTATCAATTCCTGATTGATCAAGAAACATACTTCCTCTATCAACAATTAATTTCATATTTTCTAGATGTTCTAGCCAATCATCTTTATCTAGTACCCTGTCCATGCCATACCATGGTGCATGAAACACTCCTTCATGCATTGCGCCGTCAACATAATTATGAAATTCTGCTTGTGCATCAGCCCAATCTGGAATGGCCCCGTTATAGACCATTAGTCTACTTCCAAGCTGTTCTCTTGTCTGACTAAGCATGTATTCTATTTTACTAGACTGAGTATCATAATTATTTTGAGGAACAGTTCCTATTCCGTAATAAGTCACCAATACATCTGTGTTTTGTGGCAAAGAATTTGTTAAAGTAATCGTATTGTCCTCTGCAGAAGAATATTCAAGAACTGTCTCTGGATCAGATTCGGTGACAATTGTTATTATTTCACAATCATTTGCTAGATATAATTCATTGTCCAAGCTTATGCTTATTCCATCTGACCCAACAAATGCAGATTCATCGATTACATGATAACCATGCTCCCGATGTAGGGAAATAACACCACCAGAATTATCATAAAAAACCCCATCCCACAGACTATCTTCTTTCATATAATACTGGGTCCAACTTGAAAAGAAATCACCCCAATCGCTTACACTGTCCTCAAGCATCCTATAAGCTACTCCTGCGGTACACGACCTAACAAGTCTTGTATTAAAATGTGATTCTAACCCATCACTATGAACAAACCAATCTTCATGAGTACTTCTTTCAAGGGTTTCATTATAGAAAAGATGAGATGTGTATCCTAATTCATAATAATCTGGAAATGTTCTAGCTGAACGATAAATAATCGATGGCTTATCTGAATAATCTTTTAAAAGATATTTTTGATCTGAATCGTCATACAGCTTCCCATGCAAAGATAAATCCAAATTATCATCCATAAAAGAGATGATGTCATCGATCTCAGAATCATCATAACTTGTTTTGCTTCCATCAAGATGATATACATCCATGCCTCTCACACTGTAAACAGGAAACTGTATTTTAACATGATTAGACTCTTCATTTCTAACGGTTATTGTGTTACTGAGCTTACTATCGCAAATATTATTTGTCGGGGCAACTTCAAAATAAAACTCAGAAGAAGCTGTAGAAAAATCTGTTTCATCAACATGCATCAATAAAGGATATAAAAAATCTCCAAAGTTTTGTTCAAAAGAATGGATTATATTTTGCCCTTGATATAAACTAAAATTTATTCTTTGATCATCACAATTAGAACCTTGCATTTCAACACTTACAAACTCATCTCTGGCTACATTAATGTCTGTAAAATTAATTACTGTTAATTGACATGAATCATCTCTCACTAAACAATCGCCGCCGTAACCAATAAGGTCTTCCCCTGAATCGCCAGCCCCCAAGCTTTTATGCGTTGCCCGTGGATTATTAGTATTATAAGTAAAGCAAATATTAAAAATAGACAAAATTAAAAACGCAAACACTCCTAATCTTAATCTATTTTTAAAATTATCCTCAATAAACCTAAAGTGTTTCATGTATGTATTCTACCACTTTGACCCTATTAAAAAAAGAGTAAATTTTACTCTTTTTTATACTCTACCATTCATCAATGTCTGGTAAAAATTCTCCTGGATTTATTATTCCTCTTTTTTTAGTTTGGTCACCATCCCAAAATTCTCCAGCTGAATCATCCATAGAATAGCCAATATCATCATCTTGATAAGTAGCCGATCGAGCTAAATCATTAAAGTTTAAAAACTTACTATCCAGCGAAGATAAAAATGAGCTTGGTTTTAATGCTTGATAGCCACTATATTTAAATTCAGAAAGAGGGTAGCTCAAATACAAATGTCGCTTAGCGCGAGTAATGGCCACATAAAATAACCGACGCTCTTCTTCTTGTTCAGCCTCAGAAACAGCCAATGGATGTGGGAAAGATTTATTAGTAACATTCATTACAAAAACTCCGGTCCATTCTAAGCCTTTAGACTGATGAATGGTGCTTAATATAATGCCAGATTGAGCTTGATCATCAACTTGAAAATTCTCTTGCAGGCTAACTTCATTCAAAAATTCACCAAGATCTTGATAGCGAGTAGCAAAAATAGCAAACTGCTCCAAGTCATCTTGCCGCTGACGATAATCTGCATACTGCTGTGTCAAATAATCTTTGTAGTCCTCTAGCAAAAGCCTAATCAACTCTGCTGGATTAGATTTTGTTTGATTAACGATATTGACCAAGATTTTAGCAACTTGTTGCCAGCCTTCCGCAGCAGCACTTGATATGCGTAATTCTAATTTATCAAAGTCTTTCAAATCATCCAAGCTAGCTATCTCTTTAAAAATCTTCTGAACAGTAGCTGGGCCAATTCCTGGATATAACTTTAAGATTCTTCCCCAAGAAACCTCGTCTTTGTGATTAGCTAATATTCTCAACCAGGCAATAATATCCTTGATATGAGCTCGCTCAAAAAACTTCAAACCACCACGCATCTGATAGGCTATTCCTCGCTTATTAAGCTCCATTTCTAAGTTCTGTGAATGATGAGCCGCTCTAAATAAAACCACGAGCTCCTCTGCTTCTATGCCTTCAGCCAACATACCCTCAATGCGATTAGCGATCCAATGAGCCTCTTCTATGCCACTATGATGAGCTATTAACTCTGGCTTAATAAACTGAGGATTAATTGATTGAAGATTTTTTTCAAATTGATTTACATTTTCAGCAATTACCAAATTTGCCAAAGCAATAATTTCTGGCGTGGAACGATAATTTGTTTCTAATTTATAAGTTTTAGTTTTTTCAAAAACTTTGGGGAATGCCAAAATATTTTGAATATCAGCCGCTCTAAAAGAATAAATACTTTGGGCATCATCACCAACTACTAAGATATTTTGATGTTCTTTGGCTAAATTATAGACAAACTGTGCCTGCAGAGTGTTTGTGTCTTGATACTCGTCTACTAAAACATACTCCCATTTTTTTGCCAACATCTTACCTGCATCTGGATGTTCAGATAACATTTTGCCATACAACAATAAATCATCAAAGTCTAAGCTATTGCTTGCTCTCTTTCTTTTTTTATACTCAGTGGCAATTTTTTCAAAAATTTCTACCAAAGGCAACCATTCAGAAAACTTTCTTTCTAAACTTTCTGCTAATTTAATGTTTGAATTAATAGAAAAACTAATCGTTTCTTTCAAGATATTTACTGATGGCCGCCTTCCTTGTGGAAGCACAGACAAAAAACTTTTGGAAATATCTTTGAGCAAAGATTTGCTGTCTTCTGTGTCTAAAATAGTAAAATTTCTCTCAACACCAACGTGATGACCATAGATTCTTAGTAGACGATTACTAATGCTATGAAAAGTCCCACCCCAAACTGGCAGTTTATCGTTTATCTTAACATCCAAAAGACTGCGAACTCTCTCTTTCATTTCATTAGCAGCTTTATTTGTAAAAGTTAACAATAAAATCTTATCAGGCTTCACACCTTGAGCGATCAACCAGGCCACACGATAAACCAAGGTTCTGGTCTTGCCTGATCCAGCGCCAGCTAAAATCAAATGCGGCCCCTGGGAAGCAGTGACCACCTTATATTGCTCGTCATTTAGTTCTTTTTGAAAATCTATCTTCTTCATAGTAAAAATATTATACCGCAAACTCCCAAACTTGGCTAATTGCTGTTTTTGACATATGATAATATAAGTAATCTCAATGTTCATTAATTTGGGGGAAGGAAAAATGAAAAAACTAGGGGCGCAATTGCTGTGGAAAATGGTGCCAGCCAAAAAATTTCTTTATTGCAACATACTAATAACACTGACCATCTTCCTTCCTTTTAATTCTTTAACCTGGATGCTAGTTGGCGCCTTTGTGCTGACTCCATTAATTATAATACTATGGATTGTTTGGGTTATTATCTTCTACTATCGTCTATTTCGTAGATGATACAAACATGACACAAACGTCCCTCTGTCTGAATTGACAGAGGGCTTTCTTTTATGCTTTAATTTGGTGGTATTAAAAAATAATTTATGTCATTTTCTTTAGGAATTGTCGGCTTACCAAATGTAGGAAAATCTACTTTGTTTCAAGCTCTTACTAAAAATAAAGTTGAAGCAGCTAACTACCCTTTTTGCACCATTGACCCCAACGTTGGTGTGGTGGCTGTGCCAGATGAAAGGCTAGATAAGCTAGCTAAACTTTCTAGTTCTCAGAAAATTATTCCTACTGCTATTGAATTTGTAGATATTGCCGGTTTAGTCAAAGGCGCGTCTGAAGGAGAAGGCTTGGGCAATAAGTTCTTATCTCATATCAGAGAAGTAGACGCCATTGTCCAGGTAATTCGTTATTTCAAAAATGATGACGTCATTCATGTGCATGGCAAAATTGATCCTGAAGATGATAAACAAGTTATTAACCTAGAATTAATTCTAGCTGACTTAGAAACCACTACTAAACACCTTAAAAAAACTATTAGCAAAATGAAGGGTGCTTATGAAAAAGAATTAGACAAAGAAAAAGTTGTGGCCGAAAAAGCAAAAGCTTTATTAGAAGACAATAAACTTTTGAATGGCGAAAACTGGGAAGATGAGGAGTTTAAAATCTTGAAAATGCTAAATCTCTTGACCATCAAACCGATTATTTATCTTTATAATATTTCTGAAGATGATTTAGGCAAAGATTTAAACTTACCAAAAAATGTAATCGCCATTTGTGCCAAGCTAGAATCTGAATTAGCTGAACTAGATGAACAAGAAGTAAAAAATTACCTAACTGAACTTGGAATTGCTAAGAGCGGTTTAGATAATTTGATCACTGCTAGCTACAAACTTCTAAACCTAATTACTTTTTTGACTACCGGACCAGAAGAAACTCGTGCTTGGACAATTACAGCTGGCGCTAAAGGACCACAAGCAGCTGGAGTGATCCACACTGACTTTGAAAAAGGATTTATTCGGGCTGAAGTTGTAAATTGGCAAACGCTATTAGACGATGGTGGCTGGAATGAAAGCAAAGATCAAGGACACATGCGTATGGAAGGAAAAGAATATGTTATGCAAGATGGAGACACTGTTCACTTTCATTTTAACTAAAAAATTACAGCAAAAAATATTTTAAACATAAAAAACTGGCTTTGTGGCCAGTTTTTGCTTGACAAATCTGTCAGATGTGCTATACTATAATCAGTAATAGTTCATTCCGTCATTTTTCTTGCTTTAATAGCACAACTAAACAGCGCTTCTTCATAGAAAAGCGCACAGAAATCATAAATATATAAGTTGGCTACTAACAAACTGAAAAATATTGTTCTTACAATAAAATACAATCAAACACGGAGGTTTGGATCTTGCTTAGGGCTTATGCAGGGTCCTTTTTCTTTTGCTTAATTTTTTGAGTGATAAACATGGCATCACCAAAAGAGAAAAATCTATACTTTTCTGCTATTGCATGTTTATAAGCTGCCAAAACATTTTCACGTCCTACTAAAGCTGAGACCATAAACAGCAAAGAACTCTTCGGTAAATGAAAATTTGTAACTAATGCATCAATAAATTTATACTCATATCCTGGATAAATATAAATGTCCACCCATTTCTCTCCGGCCACTAAATTTTTTTGATCATTAGTAAAAGCTTCTAATAATCTTGCGGCTGTAGTGCCGACAGCAACGATATTTTTACCTTGCTGTTTTAATTCGTTTAATTTTTCAACTGTATATTTTGAAATGCTAGCCCATTCACTGTGAATTTGGTGTTCTTCAATCTCATCTACTTCCACAGGAGCAAATGTTCCTAAGCCAACATGCAAAGTTACAGTTAAAATTTCCACGCCTTTGGCTTTTATTTTTTCTAAAAGCTCAGGAGTAAAATGAAGACCCGCCGTAGGAGCTGCCACCGAGCCCTTATCTTTTGCAAAGACTGTTTGATAGTCTTTTTTTATTTGCCGACTATCCTCCGTTTTGATATATGGTGGCAGAGGAGTATGTCCAATTTTTTCTACAAGCTGTAAAAAATCCTCGTCAGCTAAGTTAAATTTAACTTGCTTGGTTTTGCCATCTATATCTTTAATAATCTCGCCTTGTAAGTCTACTTCCCGCCTAGACTCGGCGAGGCTGGCAAAATAAATTTTATCATTTATTTTTAAAGCACGCCCACCAATTAAACACTCCCAGGTGTGTTTATTGATTTTATGGGTTAAAAACACTTCAACTCGACCACCAGTTTTTTTCTTGCCTCGTAATCTAGCTGGAAAGACTTTAGTTTCATTTAAAACTAAAACGTCATCTGCGTTCAAAAAATCTGGTAAGTCATAAAAATGCTTATCCTCTATTTTTCCTGATTCTTTCTCTAAAACTAAAAGCCGTGAGTGATCACGGGGCGAGATTGGGGTTTGAGCAATTAACTCTTTTGGTAAATGATAATCAAATAAATCTATCTTCATGCTTTCGCTTTTAAATCTCGATCTCTTTTGGAAAAAAAGCAACCACAATAATCCTGTCGATAAAATCCCTCTTCTTTGCTAAGCTTACAAGCTATTTTAAAGCCATCGTCTTTCTTCCAGTCTCGATCTAGAAAATCTATTTCAAATTTTTCAGCTATTTTCTGACCAACCAATCTAACTTGTTTAGCATCCTTGTGGGGGCTAATAGTCAAAGTTGTAGCAAAAGCTTCGTAACCTTCATCTTTAGCTTTACGTGCTGTCTCTCCTAAGCGAATATCAAAACAAATAGTACAACGCTTGCCCTTTTCTGGTTCTTTTTCTAAACCTCTAGTTTTTTGGATCCAATTGAAGGTATCGTAAGGTCCTTCTATAAATGTAATCTTTAATTTTTTAGCATATCCCTTCATCTCATCACGTCGTTGAATATATTCGGCTCGTGGATGAATATTGGGATCATAAAAATAAACAGTTACTTGCCACTCGGACATTAACTGTTGCAAAACATATATTGAACATGGGGCACAACAAGAATGCAATAATAATTTCTTTTTCATATTAAAATAGTTTATTATCTGTGGGCAATTCTAGCCCCAGATATTGATAAGCCTTGTCTGTGACTACTCTGCCTTGAGCAGTACGAGCTAATAATCCAAGCTGCATTAAATAAGGCTCAACTATTTCCTCAATAGTACCAACTTCTTCTTGTAAGGCGGCGGCAATTGTATTAGCGCCAACCGGCCCACCATTATAACTTTCAATAATTACTTTTAATAGTTTACGATCTAGTTCATCAAGCCCATATTTATCGATAGACATCAAATCTAAAGCATCATGAGCAGTAGAAATAGTAACATCGCCGTCTGCTTTGACTTGGGCATAATCACGAACACGTTTTAAAATACGATTTGCAATACGCGGCGTACCTCGACTACGTCCAGCAACCTCTACTACAGCATCTTCGGCGATGTTGGTGGTCAAAATATCAGCTGAGCGCTTGACGATGGTGTTTAATTCATTGTGATTATAAAAATCTAAACGGAAAGTAACACCAAAACGATCTCTGAGAGGAGAAGATATTAAATTATATCTAGTAGTGGCTCCAATGATGGTAAACTTCGGTAAATCTAAACGTAAAACTTGAGCTGATGGACCTTTACCCAAAATAATATCCAAGGCAAAATCTTCCATGGCAGGATATAAAATTTCTTCTATGATCTTTGGTAAACGGTGAATCTCATCAATGAACAAAATATCTCCTTCCTGAAGATTGGTGATTAGCGCCGCCAAGTCTCCGGCTTTGGAAATAGCAGGCCCTGCGGTTATCTTGATGCCCACTCCCATTTCTTTAGCGATGATATGAGCCAGTGTGGTCTTACCTAGGCCCGGGGGCCCAAATAACAAAACATGGTCAAGTGGTTCACCACGGCCTTTAGCAGCTTGTAAAACAATATCGAGATTAGCTTTGACTTGTTCTTGTCCAATGTAGTCAGCTAAGGCTTGCGGACGCAAGGTTAAATCCCAAGTTTTGTCTTGTTTTTGTTCAGTTGGAGCAATTACTCTATCTTCTTCCATAAAACTATCTGTAAGAAAAGATTATCATGATGGAGGCCTTTTTACAAGTTGATCATAATTGACTAAATACACAAAATCCACTATATTCAAACTATAAATAGCTCCTTAAATATATTGAACACGCCCTATTTTAACCTATGAAAGGAGGTTAAAAATGAACTACCGTAAGCTACTCAGATGGAAAGGCCAACTAGTAGAAATATGCCTTCAAAACAACGCTTATTTCCGCTATGACCATGGTGAGGGAGAATTATGGTTCCACCCACCTCCCTCAATGTCGTTTGTAGCCGTAATTAATCGACTACCAGGCCGACTGATTGATGTACTTCGCGATGAAATCATCATCGCTTCCTTCGATCATGAAGATGAACGAAACAATGCTCTCAGAATCAAGGTGCCCAAAAATCGGGTGAGGAGGATCAATGTGTTCAAAGCAGTTGGCAGCATCGCTGTCTGACAAAAAACCCCGTCGCTAAATCGTATAATATACGAAACATGACGGGGTTTTTATTCGCTAATTATATATTAAATAAATGTAACGGATGATACTTCGTCTTCCGGATCCTTGAAGCGCATCAAGCGCACACCTTGAGTAGCTCTACCTAAAGTAGAAACTGTTTTGACTGGTGTACGGATAACTTGTCCTTTTTTGGAAATGATAATCATGTCTTCATTTTCCATGTTCTTACTGACAATGCCGGCTGATCTAATCTGGCCAGTTTTGGCTGTCACCTGAGCTGTTTTAATACCTGAACCACCACGACCCTGTACTTTATACTCTTTAAGACCAGTACGCTTACCATAGCCGTGTGTCATGACAACTAACAATTGTTCATCAGAGCTTGCTTTGCCATCGGGTATCAAATCCATACCAACGATTTCGTCTTCACCTTTCAAACGAATACCGTGTACACCGGCCGCTGATCGACCCATGGCTCTAACTTTAGACTCTTTAAAACGAATAGATTGCCCTTGTAAGGTCACTAAAACAATATCATCTTTACCGCTAGAAGGACGAACCCATTTCAAGGCATCATTTTCTTTTAGTTTAATAGAAAGCAATCCTGAACGACGGACATTATTGAATTGATCCATCGCTACTCTCTTGATGATGCCATTTTTAGTAATCATGACAAAATATTTGAAAGCAGCAAAGTCTTCACTTTGTAAAATTGATGAAACATTTTCTTCTGGAGCTAATTGTAAAAAGTTTACAATATTTTGTCCCTTGGCAGTACGGCTTTGAGGTGGCACTTCATAAGCCTTAAGTTGGAATACTCGTCCTCGACTAGTAAAAAACATCAAATCAGCGTGAGTGTTGGTAGTAAAGAAAAATTTTACCTCATCTTGCTCCTTGGTAGTTAACCCCATAACGCCTTTACCACCTCTGGACTGAGTCTTAAAATTTTCTGGATCGACACGCTTGATATAGCCATCATGTGTCATAGTAATAATAGCCGCTTCATTTGGAATCAAATCCTCGGTAGTCATTTTATCAATAGCAGATTTCACTACTTTAGTACGACGATCATCAGCAAATTTATCACGCAAGGCTGCTAGCTCATCTTTGATAATCTTTAAAACTTTAGTTTTGCTTTTTAGAATAGCTTCTAGCTCTTTGATTAATTTTAGTTTGTCTTTGAGTTCATTTTCCAGCTTCATTCTTTCTAAGTTGGCTAAACTCTGTAATTTCATTTCTAAGATAGCCACTGCCTGTCGCTCAGATAATTTAAATTTCTTTATTAAATTAGCCTTGGCAATTTCTTTATCTTTAGAGGCTTTTATGGTTTTAATAACTGCGTCAATTTTATCCAAAGCTTTTTTCAAGCCTTCCAAAATATGAGCACGATCTTTAGCTTTATCCAAATCAAATTTAGTACGTCTAATAACAACATCTTGACGATGCTTGATATACTCTTCTAAAATATCTTTTAAAGTCAAAACCCTTGGCTGTAACCCATCAACTAAAGCTAAAACATTTACATGAAAAGTTTCTTGTAGTTGAGTATGTTTATAAAGATTATTTAAAATCTTTTTTGGATAAGCATCTTTCTTTAGATCGACCACGATGCGAACACCGTCCTTGTCTGACTCATCGCGCAGATCTTTGATGCCATCAATTTTTTTATCTTTAACTAAGTGAGCAATTTTTTCGATCAAATTAGCTTTATTAACTTGAAAAGGAATAGAGCTAACGACAATTTGAAATTGACCAACTTTATTTTCAGTAATTTCTGCTTCACCACGCATGACAATGCCGCCACGACCAGTAGCATAAGCGGTTTTGATGGCTTCTTGATCATAAATCACACCGCCAGTAGGAAAGTCTGGCCCAGTAACGTGATTTAATAAATCATCGATGGTTGAATCTGGTTTTTCAATCAATAAGCTTACGGCATCAATTAGTTCGCCCAAATTATGTGGTGGAATATTGGTAGCCATACCAACTGCAATACCAGTTGTACCATTTAATAATAGATTAGGTAATTTAGCTGGCAATACCCTTGGCTCTTTGTGTGAACCATCATAGTTTGGTACAAAATCTACGGTGTTTTTATCAATATCAAACAGCATCTCTTCGGCTATAGCTTGCAACTTGGCCTCGGTATAACGCATAGCAGCAGCCGAATCACCATCCATAGAACCAAAGTTACCTTGACCGTTAACCAATTGATAGCGCATAGAAAAGTCCTGAGCCATACGCACCATGGATTCATACACAGCCGCATCACCATGTGGATGATATTTACCTAAAACCTCACCAACTACAGTGGCAGATTTTCTAAACTTGGCACTGTGCTTTAAGCCGATGCTCCACATCGCATATAAAATGCGACGATGAACTGGCTTCAAGCCATCTCTGACATCTGGCAAAGCACGAGAAACAATAACACTCATTGCATAATCTAAATACGATGTTTCCATCTCATGAACAATAGAAAGATCCTCTATTTTTCCACGCAATGCTTCTTTAACAGCATCTGCTGAATTTTTTGTTTCTCTACTTGGTTTCTTACTTGTAATTTTTTTTGGCATAATCTATATCTTTATTCTTGAATAGCTTTATTCTCGGAAACGTACTGCTTGGTTGCTTCCAAAAGCTGTGATTGTTTGTGTTCTTTATTAAGTTCTGCTTTTAAATTATCAATATGATACGCGGCTAAGCTAAAAGATGTCTTAACGTGTTTTAAAGCTTCGCTAGTATTTTTAGAAACAGTGTTCCATACATCATTTTCTGACGTTGCTTCTATTTTTTGCCAAGGAGAAAAAGCTAGCCATTGCCAAACAACAAAGCTAACCGATAGTACTACTAAAACTACCAAGCCGACAAATTTATTTTTGTTTTGATCGTGTAAAATCATTTTTGTGGTTTTAAGATAAGCAATTTAACATCGTCTTGGGGTAAATCTCTTTTGTTAATCTTTAATTTATCTAGCTCTTCTGGATTCACACCAAATTCTTTGATAAATACTTGGATGTCATCAGCTTTGATTTTTCCCATGCCAGCTTTGTGACAACTAGGAATGACAATACGAGGCTCTATTTGATTTATAATCTTGACTGCTTCTTTGGCAGTAGTTAAGTCTCCTCCGCCAACTGGCAAAATCAAAATATCTGCACCCTCTACTACTTCCAAATCTTTATCAGATAGTGGTTGATGCCCATACTCTCCTAAGAAAGCAATTTTTAAATCATCAAAAGCAAGCAAATAAATACTGGTACCATTTACTTGGCGACCATAGACAAATACATCGCTAACTTCATATTCACCTGGTCCATCGATGACAAAAGTTTGTTCGTTCATCTTACTAGCCACATATTCTTTAGTGTTAGTGAACAAAGCTAAATCGGCTTTGACCTTGCTAAATTTAACACTTTTATCTAAGCTATATGGATTTAATAAAACTGTTTGTTGGCTATTTACTAACTTGAAATAGCTATATCCTTGCCATAAAATCTGCATAAAAATCACTCAATTATTACTGATTAATTCGACTTAATTTTAGCATAAATAGGCTCTAAAGTAAAGACAAAAAACCGGCTAAAAAGCCCTGTTTACTGGACAAAATAGCTTCTTTTTCTCAAAAGTGGCTACTATTGATTTATTTTGTTGTTTGTGGTAATGTAAGGCAGCTAAATAATATTTAATTCAACCTCAAAAGCAAATAAATACTAATAGCTTTTGCGGACTCATCCCCTGTTTAGCGTTCATTATGGATGGGTTAACATTTAATAATTAAATGACTGAAGAAAAAAACAACACATCAACCGTAGTTAGCGCTATGGCTGATCTATTAAAAGACAAAAGCGCCGTCAACATGCCAAAAGTCGGTGATTTGGTCGAGGGAAAAGTGATTAGCATGTCTAAAAACGAAGTCTATCTAGATTTGGATGGATTAACCACTGGTATCGTCCGTGGTAGAGAAATTTATGACGAATCAGACGATTCATCTAGCTTAAAAATCGATGACACGGCTAATGCTACTGTTATCGATCTAGAAAATGAAAATGGCTACATGGAATTATCTTTTCGTGAAGCTGGACATAAAAAAGCTTGGACTCGTTTGGAAGATTTAAATAAAGAAGGCGTTGTCGTGGACAGCAAAGTCATTGACGCCAATAAAGGTGGCCTAATGGTCAAAATTGGTAATGTCATTGGTTTCTTACCTGTTTCACAATTAACCACTGAACACTACCCTCGTATTGAAGGTGGTGATAAATCAAAAATCCTAACTCACCTAAAATCATTCATCGGTGAAGATTTACGTACCAAGATTATTGATGTAGACGAAAAAGAAGAAAAACTTATCGTTTCTGAAAAAGCTGCTTGGGACGAAAAGCAAAAAGTAGCTGTTTCTAAATTTAAAATTGGTGACAAGGTTACTGGTAAGATTACCGGCGTAGTAGATTTTGGTGCTTTTGTAGAATTTGATAACAACTTAGAAGGCTTGGTTCATATTTCTGAGCTAGCTTGGCAGAGAATCGACAATCCCCGTGACATTGTCAAAGTTGGAGATGAGGTTACTGCTGAAATTATCGAAATTGATAACACTAAAATTTCTTTATCTATCAAAAAATTACAAGAAGACCCTTGGGCTGGTGTAGCCAAAAAATATAAAATCGGTCAAAAAATCAAAGCCAAAGTTTTAAAGGTAAACCCTTTTGGTGTTTTTGTAGAACTTGATCGAGATATCCATGGTTTAGTTCATATTTCTGAATTAAGTAACAAAAAAGTAAGTAAACCTGAAGAACTAGTTACTATTGGTAAAGAGTATGAATTTGTCATTCTAACTATCGAACCAAAAGAACATCGTCTAGGTTTATCACTTAAGGGAATGGATGAAAAACCAGCTAAGGAAGAGAAGAAGGAAAAGAAAATAGCCAAAGAAGACAAAGAAGAGAAGAAGGAAAAAAAGGCTACTAAGAAAAAAACTGAAGATAAAAAAGAGAAGCCTGCTAAGGAAGAAAAACCAGCTAAAGATAAAGAGGAAGACAAAAAATAAGATTTATTAACTTCTATCTTTATGAAAAATATATTTAAAAATTTTGCCATCTTTTTTCTAGTGTTTATAATTATTGCTGGCATTTTTAGCCTGTACAATAATCAACTAGACAAAGTAGAAGAGATTGGTATCGGTCAATTGGTCCAAGAGATCAATAACGACCAAGTTGAGAGCATAAAAGTAGCCGGCACGGAATTAGAAATCACCCTCACAGATCAAACTACTAGAATCAGTAAAAAAGAAATTACTGAGTCTTTGAGTACTTTATTAAAAAATTATGAAGTACCAACAGAAAAAATCAACAGCCTTAACATCACTATAGCCAACGATCCCTCTGAAGGTACTGTGTTTACAAATTTGCTACCATTTTTAATTCCAGCCTTATTTATCATCGGAATTATTTGGTTTATGATGCGTCAGGTCAGCGGAGTGAACAACCGCGCCATGACCTTCGGTCAATCCGGGGCAAAACTAGCTGATCAGCAAAAAATCAAAGTTAACTTCAAAGATGTTGCAGGCGCTAAAGAAGCTAAAGATGATTTACAAGAGATTGTTGAATTTTTAAAAAATCCACAAAAATTTATTTCTTTAGGAGCTAAAATTCCTAAGGGTGTGCTTTTATTGGGTAGTCCTGGTACTGGTAAAACATTATTATCTCGTGCTGTAGCCGGTGAAGCTAAAGTGCCTTTCTTCCATATTTCAGGAAGTGAATTTGTAGAAATGTTTGTCGGTGTTGGCGCATCCAGAGTTCGTGATTTGTTTAAAAAAGCCAAAAAGGCATCCCCTTGTATCGTCTTTATTGATGAGATCGATGCTGTCGGTCGTCAACGTGGCGCGGGCCTTGGTGGATCGCATGATGAACGCGAACAAACTTTAAATCAAATCCTGACCGAAATGGATGGCTTTGACAATCAAACTAACGTCATAGTTTTAGCTGCTACTAATCGTCCCGATGTACTGGATCCTGCCTTATTAAGACCTGGTCGTTTTGACAGACAAGTTATCATTGATGTACCAGACATCAAAGATCGTGAGGCTATTTTAAAAATCCACGCCAAAGGAAAGCCGATGGATGAGGATGTAAATCTAAAAAAAGTAGCTCAACGCACTCCTGGGTTTTCTGGAGCAGACCTGGCCAATGTTTTGAACGAAGCAGCTATCATGACTGCCCGACAAAATAAAAAAGCCTTAACTAATGAAATCGTCTTAAGCTCTATAGAAAAAGTAATGCTCGGACCAGAGAGAAAAAGCCATATGTTATCTGAAAAAGAAAAAAAGATAACAGCTTACCATGAAGCTGGTCACGCTATCGTAGCTCACTACTTACCAAACGCTGACCCAGTACATAAAATATCCATTGTCTCTCGTGGTCGCGCTGCTGGCTATACTATTAACCTGCCAATTGAAGACAAAAAGATGCATAGTCAAGTTGACTTCATCGATGAAATGGCTGTCTTGTTAGGCGGACGAGTAGCTGAAAATATTTATTTTAAAGAAGTAACCACTGGAGCTAGCAATGATTTAGAAAGAACCACTAATATTGCCAGACGTCTGATTACTCAATTTGGAATGAATGAAAAACTCGGACCAAGAACCCTAGGTAAAAAAGACGAACTAGTATTCTTAGGAAAAGAAATTCATGAACGTCGAGATTATAGTGAACATACCGCTGAAATGATTGATGAAGAGATTCGTAAATATGTCGATCAAGCAGCAGAAACTGCCCGCAAAGTCATAACAGAACACAAAGAACAGATGGAAAAAATTGTTGAAACATTATTAGAAAAAGAAACAATCGAAAAAGAAGAATTTGAAAGTATTGTAAAATAACTTTTTTAAAACCCCCTCTCATTTGAGGGGGTTTTATTATTGGTAAAAATATTGTATAATATAAATGAATAAAAAAGAAAAATAAAACAAATTTAAAATAAAAATATGGATTCATTCTACCGAAAAGTTTATTTGCGTTCTTGGCAAATAATAAAAAATAATTGGTACGTATTATTCTTTGGATTATTTGTGTCTGCTCTAGGGCTGACTGGTGATTTCAAAGTGCTGTCCAATTTAGAAACTAGCGACATAGTTTCCACCACACTATTAGATTGGCTGAATATCTTCCAAACTTTTGCTACGGCAGATATGACTTGGGATAAAATGCCAACCTTGGTGATGTTGTTGGGAACTTTTTTATTCTTTGCGGTCATTCTGGTCATGGCCATATCTTCTCAAGGTGCTCTTATCAAAGCCACCGCTAATGGAGATAAGAAAAACGATAAAAACAACTTGGTTTATAATTTACAAGCCGGTGTAGAAAAATTCTGGCCACTATTTGGCATGAATGTTTTGAATAAGCTAATAAGCTTTGTCTTCATAGTAGGCGTGGTTGTGCCGATTATCTACCTATTATCATTTAGTCAAAGTGCCAGCTTAATAAATTTGATAATAGCCATAATAGTATTCTTTGTCTTAATACCACTAGCCGTTATTATTTCTTTTGTTACCCGCTACGGAGCTTCTTATATCATTTTAAAAAATCAAAGCGTAACTCAAGCCTTTTTCAATGCTTGGAGATTATTTAGAGTAAATTGGATTATTAGTTTAGAAAACGCTTTAGCCTTATTAGTATTCACCTTGGTTTATACTATAGCTCTAATCAGTGCCTTAGCCTTCATCATCACCCCTTTCTTGATCTTAGGCTACATCGTAGCTCAAATAAGCGCTTTGGGTTTCTGGTTACTACTAATAGTTGGCTCACTAGCTGCTATCCTATTGTTCTTAGCGGCAGTATCTTTCTTTGGCGCTTATTATACAATCGTCTGGACAGAAGTTTTCATCCGCTTAACAAGTCGTGGTAAAAATGAAAGTAAGGCTCATCGCTTAGCTAAAAAACACCTACCTCGCTTAGCCAAATAATATTTATAAAAGTATAAAATAAAAAAGCAGAAGTTGAAAAATTCTCTGCTTTTTTGATTGACTTAGAGGTAAAACAAAGGGTATAATATTAATGTTAAATTAAACATTATGGACATTTCTCCAATAAAACAAAATCTAAACATCAGTGATGATGCTACTAAACAAAAACTAGCCAAAAAAATATCATCACTAGAAGAAGAGCACAAAGAAGAGGGCGTAAAACAAAACGCTGCTCAAACAGACATGCCTTATATTAATTTGGGTGGTTTTCCCATCTCTCAAGAAGCGATAAAAATTTTACCACGCGAATCTGCTGAAGCTTTGCAAACCGTTTGTTTTATTTATACTGGCGATGAAATGCGTTTAGCCTCCACTAACCCTGATAACCCACAACTTAGCACCATGGTATCCGAATTGGCTGACAAATACCATGCCCGCGTTAAACTTTATCTTGTCTCGCAACAAAGCTTAGAAAAAGCTTTGTTAATTTATGATAAAATTCCCAACATTGAACAAGTGGATGGTGTACAAATCACTGAAAGTGACTTAGAAAAATTTAATGGAAAACTAAAAGATTTAAACTCTCTCAATGAGCTATTAAAAGAAGTTGGTCTTACTGAAACACTAAATCTAATCATAGCAGCTGGCTTACAATTTAGCGCTTCTGATATTCATTTAGAAGCTGAAGAAAAAAATATTCAAGCTCGTTTACGTGTTGATGGCGTATTACAAAACGCAGCTCAAATGCCGATAGATAGTTGGAGTAAAATTTCCTCTCGCATCAAGTTACTTTCTGGATTAAAATTAAATATCGTCGACAAACCACAAGATGGACGATTTACTATTAACCTTGCAAAAGATAAAGTTGATGTCAGAGTTTCTACCATCCCCTCTACTTATGGAGAAAGCATTGTTATGCGTTTATTAAAATCGGCTAGCATTGGTTTGGAATTTGAAAAACTAGGCCTAAGAGGAAAATCTTTTAATGACCTTAATAATGAAGTAAGCAAACCAAACGGCATGATCATCACCACTGGACCAACTGGCTCTGGTAAAACTACTACCCTATACGCTATTTTAAATAAACTAAACTCTCCTGATACCAAAATTATTACTCTGGAAGATCCAATAGAATACAAACTAGCTGGTATTGTCCAAAGCCAAGTAGAAAGTCAGGACGGGAGCGATACAGTGACTGCTCAAGGTGAAATCAAAAAAATCAACCACTATACCTTTGCCAAAGGTTTACGCGCTATCCTGCGCCAAGACCCAGATATCATTATGGTTGGAGAGATTAGAGACTTGGAAACTGCTGATACAGCCATCAACGCTGCTTTGACTGGTCACCTAATGCTTTCCACTTTACATACTAATTCAGCAGCTGGTGCCATTCCCCGCTTCTTAGCTATGGGCGTGAAACCATTCTTACTGGCTCCATCGCTCAACTCTATTATTGGCCAAAGGTTAATTCGTAAACTATGCCCTGACTGTCGTATAGAAGACCGAGTGGACAACCAAAGAATGACCGAAGTGATGAATAACTTAAATTCCATCAGCCCAAAATCTGGTGCTAAACTAGATGATCTTTCTAACTTAAAATTCTTTAAAGCTGAAGGTTGCGATAAGTGCAACAACTTGGGCTACAAAGGACGCATTGGCATCTATGAAGTTATGACTATGACTCCAGAAATAGAAAAAATGATCTTATCTGGAAATGTCTCTGAATATGAACTAGAGCAAAAAGCAATTGAAGGCGGCATGATAACCATGTTGCAAGATGGAATATTGAAAGCTAAAGATGGAGTAACCTCTCTAGAAGAAGTATTCAGTAAAGCTAAAGATTAAATTAAACTTAAAAACAGGCTCCCGCGATGCGGGAGCCTGTTTTATTATCTATTAGCTACTTACTAATTTATTCTTGGCTTCTGCTAGTCTTTTTTTATTATCTTCTATTATATTTTTCGGAGCATTACTTACAAAAGATTTGTTTTTTAGCTTTGCTTCCATGGATTTAACATATTTTTCTAAATCTTTCTTTTCTTTTTCGGTCATTGCTTTATTAGCATTGATTTGGCCTTGGGTATGCGCAGTAGCAAATTTCTGACCATCTATCTTTTCTTCACGCAAAGTAACACGTCCTAATTGAGCCACTACCTGCAAATCATCTTTGGACAAAACCTTGCTAGTTAAATAACAATCCACAAAATCTACTGGCGAAATTTTATTTTCAGCTTTGATGTTTCTTATCTGAGTAACTAAATCCTGTAAATCTGCAAAATTACCTAAAGCTTTATTATCTATTTTTTTAGCCTGCGGCCAATCAGCTATCATAATAAAATCACCTGTCTTAAATTCTTTCCAAATTACTTCTGTCACAAATGGCGTGAATGGATGCCACATGATCAATAGTCTTTCTAAGATATAAAGTAAAATTTGATCTTTATTTTTTTCTATTTTAGTAATTTCTAAATACCAATCAGCTAATTTTGACCACGTGAACTCATACAGCTTTTCGCCAGCAGGAGAAAATTTATGATTTGCTAAATCATTATTTATCTCAATAACTAGGCTATGAAATTCTGACAAAATCCATTTGTCTGCCAAAGTTTTTGGTTTTGGCACCTTTTTAATTCGCTCAATTTTATCTACTTGCCCAAAAATAAAGCGAGAAATATTCCAAAGTTTATTTACAAAATTTCTATAGCCAGCAATTTTATCTTCATATAAGCGCATATCTGCTCCTGGTGCAGAACCAATGATTAATGACAATCGCAAAGCATCCGTGCCAAATTTATTTATCATATCCAAAGGATCAATACCATTGCCCTTTGACTTAGACATTTTTTTACCATTCTGATCACGAATCATGCCATGTAGATACACTGTATCAAATGGCTTGGTGTCTAATAAATATTCAGACATTAAAATCATCCGTGCTACCCAAAAAAATAAAATATCATAACCAGTTTCCATTACCTGATTTGGGTGGAAATTTTTTAAATCTTTAGTTTTGTCTGGCCAGCCTAAAGTAGAAAAGGTCCACAAAGAAGATGAAAACCAAGTATCTAATGTATCTGGATCTTGAGTTAGTTTTTTGTCTTTGGCTAATTTTTTAGCTTCGGCTTCGTCACGGGCAACAATAATTTCTTTTTCGTCTGTATACCAAACCGGAATTCTGTGTCCCCACCAAATCTGACGAGAAATACACCAGTCATGTAAATTTTCCATCCAATGATAATAAGTTTTTTCAAATTTATTTGGTACAATTTTAATATCTTTGCTTTTCACAGCTGCAATAGCCAAATCTTTGAGAGTTTTATTTTTGCCTGGAATCTTTTTATCAACTGCTACAAACCATTGCTCAGAAGTAAGTGGCTCAATCGGAGTCTGACAACGATAACAAATAGATAAGTTATTTTGATAATCTTCTATTTTTTTTATTTGCCCCGCTTTCTCTAGATCTTTAACAAATTTTTCTCGGGCAACTAAAACTTCTAGCCCAGCATACTTGCCACCAGATTCTAATAACTTGCCATCTTCATTGATAAGCTTGATAACTTCTAATTTATGTTTCTGAGCAAAATCAAAATCAATGACACTATGAGCTGGCGTCACACCAACTACACCAGAACCAAATTCTGGGTCTACTTCGGAATCTGCAAAAACTTTTACTTTGATTTTATGTCCGGCCAAATCAACCTCTAACTCTTGACCAATATATTTTTGATAACGCTGATCATCTGGATGGACAGCAACTCCTGTATCGGCTAATTTTGTCTCTGGACGAGTGGTAGCTACAATAAATGGTCCATATTTAATATAATATAATTTTGCTTGTTGTTCTTTGTATTCAACCTCATCATCAGCCAAAGTTGATCCACAACGTGGACACCAATTTACAATACGATGCCCTCGATAAATCAAGCCGTCTTTATACATACGAGTAAAGGCTTCATTTACAGCTTTTGATAAATCATCTGAAAAAGTATAAGCTTCTCGAGACCAGTCACAACTAGCGCCCATCTTACGAGTTTGATTTCTAATAGTATCTTGCGAGCCAGATACAAACTCTCTTACTTTCTTCAAAAATTTATCTCGACCCAAGGCATGTCTGTCTGTACCCTCTTCAGCTAAAATCTTTTCTACTTTGGTTTGCGTAGCAATAGCGGCATGATCGGTGCCCGGTAGCCATAAAGTTTTTTTACCAAGAAGCCGCTGATAACGGATCATTAAGTCTTCATAGGCTAGTGCTGCTGCGTGTCCTAAATGCAAAACACCAGTCGCATTTGGTGGCGGCATAGAAATAGCGAAGACCTTGCCTTTGGCTTTTAGATTATCGGGATTAAACAAGTCAGACTGCTCCCAGTCTTGATAAATTTTGTCTTCATAATTACCTGCCTCATAAGCTTTGGGCATCTCAAATGTTTCTTTTTTCATGAAGGTGTTTTTAAAAAATAAAAAACGCAAAATACTTGCGCTTAAGGGTCGAGTCTTACTCGACGGTACCACCTTAATTTCTCTTAAATAAGAGACGCTTAATTTTTACGCTATAACGGGCGCACCCCGACTGAATCTACTTTTAAAATTTAATTTCTTTCAGCAACTCCCCAAGTGACATGAATCTTGGATCAAGTGTTTTTATATTTACTTATACTATAAAAGTAATATATTTACGTACTTTAGTCAATAAGAAAACCGCCAACTTCCTGGAAAGCTGACGGATATGAAATTCACCATCATGAGATCAAGCAATGACTTTGCACCGATCAAAGAGTAGATTGTTCGAATCATTTCGATGATCTCTGACCAAGATCGTACCACCATTAATGCTGGTGATCCAGTAATTTCGGCCAGTTAGACAACACTCCACTGCTGGGTAACCAGTTAGATCTGCGTCTTCTTTCAAGTGTCGCTGAGCGTGCTTACCGAGCTCGCTGAACTTTTTGCCTTTTCTAGCCTCGCTCCGCTCTATCCGTCGTCGCACGACTCCCTGCACATCATCGTGCGTCAAATCACTAAGATCAGCGCCTCGTTTCCTCAGAGACCTTGTTTCTGTCTCTGTTACCATAAAAACCCTACCTGATGCTCCACACCTCATAAGTGCTCCTCCTGCCAAAGTTTGCCCTGTGAATGGTTTGAATCAAAAAACTGACTCAGGTCAGTTTGAATGAACGAATGATAATATTGCACTATACACTAATTAAGCAAAAAAGTCAAGTAATAACAACCTTACGCTTATCTTGTCCTAAAGACTCTATCTTAACATCAATTCTATTCTTTTTAGGTAAATTGTCTAATTTATCAGCCCACTCTATCACCACTAAAGTTTGGGGATCGTTTAAAAAATCCTGTAATCCAATATCTGACACATCTTCAATGCCATCCAAACGATAACAATCAACATGAATCAGTTGTTTAATTTTTTTATACTCCACTTTATAGCTTTTCATCAAAACGAAAGTTGGACTAGTGATAGTTTCTGAGATGCCTAAACCTGCAGCCAATGCTTTGACGAAGACTGTTTTACCAGCACCTAAATTTCCAGACAAAGTGATTAATTGCCCTGACTCTAAATTAGTAGCTAAATCATTTGCCACTTTATTAGTCTCTTTTATATTGTTGGTTATAAATTCTTGCATAATTATTTCTTAGTCTCGAATAAGCGCCAATTAGACTGTGGTGATGCAGCTAAAATATTTTTGGCAGCTAAAATATTTTTTTTGTTTAAAATATTATAGTAAGCTGCCACTGAAATCATCGCTGCATTATCTCCACTATATTTTACCTCAGGAAAGAAAAATGGTAAATCTTTTTTTCTAGCTTCTTGCTGTAAGGCTTCTTTTAATTGTTGGTTAGCCGCTACTCCGCCAGCTAACATAATAGATTTCACAGCAAATTCATCAGTGGCCTTCATGGTTTTATTAAGTAAAATTTCTACTACTGCATTTTGAAAACTAGCACAAATATTATCTACGTCTTCAGAATTAAGTTTCTTCTTTTTTTCCAAAGTATAAAGTACGGCTGTTTTTAATCCAGAAAAAGAAAAATTATAGTCACCAGAATTAATCATCGGCCGAGGTAAATCATAAATACTGCAATCGCCATTATTGGCTCTTTGACTGACGATCGGTCCGCCAGGATATCCAAGGTCAAGTAATTTTGCTACTTTATCAAAAGCTTCACCAACCGCATCGTCAACTGTTGCACCCAATAATTGATAATCGCCATGATTTTTCATCAAAACTAATTCTGTATGACCACCAGAGACTATCAAAACCAAAGATGGAAAATATTTATCTGCATTTTTTACCAAATCGTCATTTGATAACCAATTAGAGTAAATATGTCCTTCCATGTGATTGACTGTAACTAGTGGAATATTTCTAGCATAGGCCAAAGTTTTAGCAGCTGTAACGCCTAATAATAAAGATGTGATTAAACCGGGACCGGTTGTAACTGCTAAATAATCTATCTGATCTTCAGATTTAATATTAGCGTCTAATAATGGAATAATTGTCTCCGCATGTTGACGGGCAGCTACCTCTGGAACTACACCACCAAATTGCTGATGAATATCTATTTGTGAATAAACCTGATCCTTTTCTAAAACCAAAGAATTGCCCTGAGCATTTAAAATAGTCAAAGCAGTTTCGTCACAAGATGATTCTAAGGCTAATATTTTCATAAAGACATTATATAAAAGGATTTTCCATTTCAAATGTTAATAATGGCGTCTGTTCATTAAAAACTTCAATGCTAATATTATATTTATCAGCATAGAAAAAATCTGCTGAACCAAATTTTGCTAGAGCATAATCAAAATCTAATTTTTTTGATACTGTTTTAACAACCTCTTCTGAAGCAGCTTCTACTTCTACAAATGGCTCTAAAAATGGCCATTCATCAATAGTCACTTCTGCATCATCTAAATGCCAAAGTTCTCGCTTGGTTTCTTGATAAGCTTTCTCCTGGCAACCAAGTAAATTCAAAATCTCTCGAGCTCTATCAAAATCATCCACTTCAATCATCACTTCTTTTTGATCTTCTAGCTTGCGTCCATCAACAATTTTAATACTCATAGTAATTTTATCGCCCTCATCTCGCACCCGTACCCAAGAACCATATATTTCATATCCTTTGGGAAAATGCCAGACCCAACGACGTTGCAAAAATTCGGCTTTCACCAATTTAGCGCCAGCTGATTTTAATCGCTGACGAACTTCATCTTTGTCTATATTAAGATAGCTAGCTTCATATTCTATTTCCATAAAGATATTATACTATTAAAAGATTAATAAATATAGAGAAAAACAACAAATAAGTCAACAAATAAAGATAACCGCGTATTATTGACAAAATATCTAAAATATGCTAGAATATTATATTAATAAAGTTCATTAAAAAATTAATAAAATTCAGAAAAGGGAGACAAAATCATGACATCAACAATGAGTGATAAAACAAACACATCAGAAGTGATTCTAAGGGTGCTAGCACTATTCGGATTGTTCCTATTAGGAACCGTGCCATTGCCAGTATTTTGTCACTTTATGCCATATCATAATCTGACAATTGGCATGGCGGCCATCAATATACTCGGTACGATAATGGTAACCCACATCGAAACACCTGATTATGATGAGCACGGCCACCGCATCATCACTGGCAATGAGATTGGCTGGAAGATGCAAGTCTTTGGCTGGGGATCCGTAGTTGGATTGCTCGGCTCTGTAATTTTGTTCGGATTTATTCTCAAATAACACAACACTGGAGGAAGAAATGAAGAAGATTTTTTGTCTGTTACTTGCTTTGATGATGACAATTTCTGCAAATGCGCAATGCGTCAACGCAGAAACAGATACCACCACCTACATTGGGGTTGAATTTTACCCTGATGCGCCACTATTCATCTACGGCGGCGGAAACCTGTCTGACAATATCAAGTTTGATCTGTTTTCCAACTTCGGAAGCGAAATGGCAATCACAGTCGGCCCAATCATTGGTCCATTCGCTATTGGCGTCGGTGCCAGCATGGGAATGATTGACGATAAAAATGATGTAAGTTATTTGAATGCCGACTTAGCCTTTAAGTTTAAGCTCAAAGGCCTTACCTGGAAAACTTACACACTATACCGCCTGAGTCTAGATGATTCGGTAGAAAACAAGCTGATCTCCCGTCAGTGGCTTACACCTAGCAAGGCTAATTATGGCCTGATTGGTGATAACACCTGGGTTCGTGGAAAAACGCCCATTCTATTTTGGGGTCCATACTACGACTTTGGAAAATTTGGCCTAACCAGCGCCAACAAATTCGGGATGATGTTTAACATTATCGGTCCTGGAATCTGGAGTGTGTGGATAGTAGAGTTCTAACAACTCGCAACAATCACAGTCGCCCGTACTCTTTCGCGAGAGTACGGGTTTTTTCTTTCCTGCCTGCCGGCAGGCAAGTGCTTAAATTTTATACCTAAAAACCACAGCTCTTACGAGCTGTGGTTTTTATAATTGATTTAAAAAATCAATTAAGCTTTTGCAACTTTAACAGCAGCTTGACCTTTTGGAGTGTCAGCAACTTCGAAAGTTACTTGATCACCTTCATTAAGGTCGTCAAAGGTTAGGTCAACTAACTCATTTGAGTGAAAAAACAAATCTGTACTTTCACCTTCTGGAGTAATAAAACCAAAATGCTTGTCTGTTAATTTTTTGATAATTCCTTGCATAATATAAAAATCAAAAACTAATTAAGATATAGAAGCTCGAAATTCGACTTTGATTTCTATACTTGCTATATATGGTGACCCCACGGAGAATCGAACTCCGGTTGCCAGGATGAAAACCTGGTGTCCTAACCACTAGACGATGGGGCCTAATTTAAATTTATTTTTCAAACAGGCTAAGGCCTAAGTGACTACCCGGCTTCCATTCCGGGATATAGGATCATAAACTAATATGACGTTGAACATCATACCTTAAATCTGACTAATTGTCAAGATAACTATTAGTTCTTATATTTTGCGTTAAAATCATCTTGATCATTATATTTTGCAAAATTTTTATGGTGAGCCGGGGCAATAAATTTACCATCACTTTTATGTTGAATGCCGCACCAATATTTTTCTGTAGTAGCGCCTATAACTACCCAATAACTAAAAAGACCATTAGCATATCCACAATACATGCAACCTATTTTTTGCCAATTAGTTAAGTATGATAATTTTTGGCGATCAATTTTGATATAGCTAGAACGATCTACGTATGGCAAGCCATAAAGTGTAAAACAAATATGATGATATATTTCAATCACTATGTCCATAAAAAATAAAAATGGCACAACCCCCCAAATAAATGGCATCGATAGAATATGCAGCGCGTCTTTAGCAAGACGATTGTCTTTAAAATGTTCCATGACTAAATTTTATTTTTCTTTATACTAACATTATATATAAAATAACTGTTTCTATCAAAATTATTAATTCAAATCTTCTTCTGTTATTAAAAAATTACCTTCTTTATCAAAACGACGATCAACTATCTCTTGATACTCTTTTTTGGGTACAATTTTGTTAGCTAACTCAATCGCTTGATCAGCAACATCTTGATCACCAGCACGAACCGCCTCTTCGGAAAAACCAAAAAGATTAAAGGCTAAGTTCTTTAAACGATATTGATTAAAATCATCCGGCTTCTTCTGTAATTCACTTATCAAATTAGACATGCCCTGCATATAGTCTTCATTGGTTTCTAGTTTTCTGTCAAACTTCTCTCTACATAAAAACTTTGAGCCTCGATACATGCCATACTCTCGAATTGAATTAAGTCTTAATTCTTTGGTAAGCTTATTTTGGTAGACAAAATATTTTTCTTTACCAATAAGCACACTATAAATATCTTGTGTAGCATTAATAACACGAGCAACTACTTTGACTTCTTTACCATTGGCATAACCATGTTTTTGCACACGCTCTTCTAATTCTGTAAAGTCTTCTTCTGCTTCTGGCAAATTAACCCAATCAATTGCCTCATCAGTCATATAAAAATTACCACCCTCTGAACGACTATTTATTAAATCAACTTCTGTAGATTTTATTTTAAAAGGTGAGTTCTTAAACAATGCTTCTTTTTTTTCTAATTTTTCCTCCTCACTTAAATTAAAATCATTGTCCAATAACTCAGCTATTTCTATCTTTTTACCTTTAGTCAGATAAGCTGAAAGCTTCCTTGGCGGCGCTTCACTCCTATCTTCTCTAGCTGGTACATAAACTGCTTCATAAATAACACCTCCCTCAATGACATACAAGGGCATATTCATTTCTTCGATTACTTCTATAATATTATCAGCTGAATCTAGATCATAACGCATTATACCTGTATTTCGATCAATGCAAACATAATAACCAGCCACCTCTCCACTGTCCACTACAAATTCGTTATAATTATGTGATCCTTCTAACGCCTCATTTATTTCCTGACTAATAGGCATAATTGGTGCATCATGAGATGCCCTACTCTTGGTACCTGTCGCTACTGTAGCTCCATCATGTGCATAAGCTCTTTGCACTAAACCGCCTTTTAAAAGTACACCCATTCCACCCCACATTTTTTCTCTAGTATCACCCTCTTTAATCGTAGAGGTAGAAAGCACTGGATCTAGACTTAAGGTGATATCCAATTTTGAGCGCCAAGTCGCACCTTCTTGCAATAATGAATTATCATCTGGCACGAAGTCTGGCCTTATAGCATGAATGAACGCTACATTGTTATCTCGCATAATATTAGACACATCTCTAATTTCTTTTTCTTTTTCATATTCCTGCCAAGCCTCTTCTTGTTTATTGTAAAAATCAGCTAACATCTGTTTAGCATCATCTAGTGTGCTAGCATTTGATTTTTGTAATTCTAGTTCACTCAAGATCTCCTGAATATCACCATGCTCTTGTAATATTTGTTGATGATCTAATTGTTTGACTGATAAATTTTGCTCTAATTCTTTAATAGCAAAAAAATTAAAAAGCTCTTTAAATGTACTTTCTTTTTTCAAAATAAGTTCTTCCTCTATTGCCTTGATTTCAGCTACAACTTCTTCTGCTTTTTTCTCTTTCTCTTTAGCGTCTTCTACAATTTGGCTAATTTTTTTAGCTAGTTCTTTTTGTTCTGCAAAATACTCGCTACGTTTTTCCCAGATAGCGCCACCTACCTCTTTTCGCTCTTCAGGAGAATGCTCTTGAGAAAAATCTTTTATGAATTTTGGTACTTCTTTCATATTATTTATTTAATGTTTTATAACGATAGCAATCTATAGTATGATCATTAACTAGCCCGGCAGCTTGCATAAAAGCATAAATAGTCGTTGAGCCTACAAATTTAAATCCTCTTTTCTTTAAATCTTTACTTAAGGCATCTGATTCTAAACTTGTAGCTGGGATATCAGATAATTTTTTAAATTTATTTATTTTTGGTTTATTATTTACAAACTGCCATAAATATTTATCAAAACTACCGAACTCTTGTTGCACCTCTATGAATCGCTGGGCATTATTGATAGTGGCGGCAATTTTTAAACGATTACGAATGATTCCTGCGTCGTTTAACAGTCTCTTATTATCGCTAGCCTTGTACTTGGCTATTATTTTATAATCAAAATTTGAAAAAGCTTTTATAAAATTTGCTCGCTTATTTAAAACAATCTCCCAAGAGAGTCCTGCTTGAAAACAATCCAGTACAAAAAATTCAAATATCTTTTGATCGTCATGTAATGGTACGCCCCACTCTTGGTCATGATATTTTATCATCAATGGATTATCATTAACCCAAGCGCATCTCTTATTATCTAGCATAGAATAATAATAACAAAATAATAATATTTAAGCTAATGCAGTGGCGTAAATAAGGTTTTTTTAGTATACTTTGAATATACTTTTAATTTAAAAATATGGATCAAACAAATAATGCACCCGAAGAAAAAATAGCGTCTGCTAACACAATAACTAACGCCCCGCAATCTCCAAAAGTAGCTGGAGGCAATGAATTATTAGATGTTAATTTTATATTGCGCGATACAACGCAAATACACCCGGGACAAATTGTGGCTGATTTAGGAGCTGGCGGTGCGGCCTACTTTACTATTCAAGCTGCTAAAATAGTTGGTGATCAAGGTGAAGTTTATGCTGTCGATGTGATCAAGGGTGTTTTATCTAGCATCGAAAGTAAGGCGCAAATGTCTGGACTTTATAATATCAAAACAATTTGGAGTAACTTAGAAATTTTAGGCGCTACCAAAATTCCTGCTGAAACCATAGATCATGGCTTATTGGTCAACATCCTTTTTCAAACTCAAAAAAGAGCTGAGATAATGGCTGAAGCAGTGCGTTTACTAAAGCCTGGCGGTAAATTAACCGTAGTTGATTGGAGTGACACCAAACATAGCTTCGCTCCATCGGGAAACATACAAGTTGATCCAGCTGAAATTATTAAAATTGCTCAAAAACTAAGCCTGACATTAGAACAAGAATTTGAGGCTGGTAAATATCATTTTGGCTTAGTATTTATCAAATAAGGGTTGACTTTATTCTCACTATTATCTAAGATATTTCTAGTTTGATAAATAAATTATGAATATTACTAAACTTTTTGACTGGACTTATTTAACACAACGTTATGCTGTTGAAGGATTTTCTTGGCCAATGCGTATTGTGTTATTAATTATCTTTATTGCAGCAATTATTACTGCTCTCAAGGCCACTAAAAAAATAAAGACAAGCCCCGGCATTTATAAACCACTATGGCAAAAGCTCCAAGTATGGGGCTGGTCTACTGGATTATTTGGATTACTGTTAATATTTTTTAGAGAAGTCCGAGCTATTTATTTAGGCAGTCGCATTTGGCTATTGATATGGCTAATAGCTGTCGTAATCTGGCTAGGCTTTATCATTTATTATTGGAAAATCAAAATTCCTTTGAAAGAGCAAAAACAAAATACTCAAGCTGAATTTGATAAGTGGCTACCTAAAAAGAAAAACTAAATTTAAACTAAAATATAAAAACAGGCCAAACGGTCTGTTTTATGTTATTAAAGAAAAAACAACTTGGTCAATTAGGAGAAAATATTGCCGCTTATTATTATCAAAAACTCGGCTACAAGATTATTATCCGTAATTTTTATACTCGCTATGGTGAGCTGGATTTAGTCTTGATAAAAAATAATAAAATCCTAGTAGTCGAGGTAAAAACTCGCCGCAATACAAAATTTGGCTATGGCGAGGAAACAATATCTGATAAAAAACTAAATAACATTTATATCAGCTATCAAATATTAAGAAAGCAAAAGAATTTATCGACATTTTTCGAAATAGAAGTTTGTGTGCTATATTTATGTTATAATAGATATACTGTTAAAAGGTTTATTATCTAGCCTTGACAGATTAAATATAGTATGTTATAAATACTACCCTTTATTAAATAGAAAGCCAGTATAATATGTCACATTTTGAACACGTACCACAAGAACACTCAGAAGTTTGGGAAGATATGAAACAAAATATGGGCGATCCCGAACAATTAAAAACCCCAATAGACATAGAAGCTTTGCGAGAAGCTTGTGCTGGTAATCCTCAATTGGAACAATTTTTCCAAAGCATGCTAGATCACTTCTATGGCTATACTGAAACAGTCTGGGAATGGCAAGAGATACAAAATAAAAAAAATAAGGGAGAGATGTCTGTAGAAGAATTTCAAGAGGCTATGGACAATGTAGACATGACACGCACTCATAGCCACCAAGCCATGATGGATAGCCTCACTATTTTGGCCCGAGCCATGAAAAAATATAGCCTTGACTCTACTTGGCTAGCTGAATTACAAGATACGGCCGGCACGGCCTCTCGTCCTAAAACTGCTCTTTTAGCTTTAAAAACAACGTACGCACATATCATCAAAGATATAAATAAGGAAGGAAAGGAGGGCGTAGAAGCATGACAAACGAAAAACGTAATGCGCTGATTAGCCAATACGCCAAATTAGCCTTGGCTAATATGAAAGAAAATGATACCCCTGAGCCTACTCCAGAGATGATTGAAATCCAGAAAGCGCTGGACAGGACTCATGAGGCAATCATGATCGAACACCACAACACAACAGTGGAAAAACTCTGACACCATAGCGCTACAAGCGCTTACACACTAAAGCACCGTCTTCAGACTGGTGCTTTTTTCTTTATTGACAAATTCTAAACAAAACACTATACTAGATAGTGCTTTAAGTTAGTTTACGATAGTAGACTAGCTTATTTTTTTAAAATTAATCAAAAATAAAATGGCTAGTGAAATATCTAATGCCATCAAACACATTTGCGATGAGAAAAACCTACCAATGGACGCTGTCATCAGCGCTATTGAAGCGGCCCTAGCTGCTGCTTATCGTAAAGATTTTGGTGAAAAAAATCAAAACGTCAAAGTGGTCTTCAATGCTGATAATGCTCAAACAGCGGTTTTTGACGTAAAAACTGTAGTCGAAGATGTAGATCTTGAAGAGCAAGAAAAGCAAGTCGAAGAGCTACGTGAGCGTAAAGAGGCCGAGGAAGAAATCGCTGAAGAAGATGAAATCAAAAGATTTAATCCTCGTACAGAGATCATGCTTTCTGAGGCCAAAGAAATAAACCCCAATTATAAAATTGGCGATGTTATTGAAACAAAATTAGAAGTACCTGATGAATATGGTCGTATGGCCGCTCAAACAGCTAAGCAGGTTATCATCCAAAGATTACGTGAAGCTGAACGCGATCATGTCTTCAATGAATACCAAGATAAAGAAGGTACTCTGGTTTTAGGTACAATTTCTCGTCGTGAAGGACGACGCTATTTAGTTGACTTAGGTCAAGCTACTGCAGTCCTACCACCAGAAGAACAAATCCCTCGTGAAGGATATAATGCTGGCACCAGACTAAATTTTTATGTAGTCAAAGTACATATGACTAACAAGGGTCCAGAAATTATCTTATCTCGTACCCATCCAGATATTGTGCGTGAATTATTTGCTATGGAAGTTCCTGAAATTGCTGCTGGTAATGTCGAGATCAAAGCTATCTCTCGAGAAGCAGGCTCACGTTCTAAGGTAGCTGTTGCTACAGATGATGAAAGCATCGATCCAATCGGCTCTTGCGTCGGACAAAAAGGTGCTCGCATCCAAACTATTATTAACGAATTAGGTGGAGAAAAAATTGATATCATTGAGTGGGAGGAAGATGTAAAATCTTTTATTGCTAACGCCTTGTCCCCTGCTAAAGTAAATGAAATTCAAGTAAATGAAGATAATACAGTAGCGAAAGTTTTAGTGGATGATGATCAATTATCTTTAGCTATTGGTAAGAGCGGACAAAATGTTCGTCTAGCAGCTAAGCTTGTAAACTGGAAAATCGATATTGTTTCTAGCACAGCTGAAGCTACAGATGATAAAGACGAATCCACTGAAGAGAAGAAAGAAAAGAAGGAGAAGGCTCCAGCTGACGAAGAAGAAAAACCAACAGAAGAAGACCAAGAAAAAAAAGAAGAGAAAAAAGCGAAGAAAACTACCAAGAAAAAAACGACAGCTAAAGAAACTAAGGAAGAAGAGGGTGAAGAAGAAGAGAAGGAAGAAAAGAAAGCTGTGAAGAAAAAAGCTAAGAAAAAGGTTGAAGAAAAGAAAGAAGCAAAAGTCGAGGAAGAGAAAGAGGAGGAAAAAGAAGAAGGGGAAGAGAAAAAATAATTAAAATCTTAATTAATTAAAAACATATGAACGTAATATTAATTGCTATTTTAGCCTCCATTGTCTCAATCATTTTTGGAGTAGTGATGATTCAAGCTATTCTAAAAAAATCTAGAGGTAATGACAAAATGAAGGAAATCGCTGACGCTATCCAAAGTGGCGCAAAAGCATTTTTGAATCGACAATACAAAACCATTGCTTACCTAACCGTCCCTCTATTTATTATTTTGGGATTTATGATCGACTGGTGGACAGCGATTGCTTTTATCGTTGGTGCGGCTCTTTCTGCCGCTGCTGGCATCATTGGTATGAACATTTCTGTTCGCACTAATGTCCGTACAGCTCAAGCTGCAACTGGTGGCATCGAACCAGCCATGAAACTAGCCGTCTTAGGTGGCGCAGTTACTGGCATGCTTGTTGTGGGTTTAGCACTATTAGGCGTTGCTGGTCTTTATGCCATCCCAGCTTTTACCGTCAAACATTTGATCGGTCTAGGCTTTGGTGGAAGTCTGATCTCAGTCTTTGCTCGTTTGGGTGGTGGTATTTTTACCAAAGCCGCTGACGTCGGCGCAGATCTGGTCGGTAAAGTAGAAGCTGGCATCCCAGAAGACGATCCTCGTAACCCAGCCGTTATCGCTGATAATGTTGGAGACAATGTTGGTGATTGTGCTGGTATGGCTGCTGATTTATTTGAGACTTATGCTGTCACTTTAGTGGCTACCATGCTCTTAGGTTCTCTAACCTTTCAAGGTATGGACGCTGCTATTTTATACCCGCTAGCTTTGGGAGCGACAGCTATCATTGCTTCTTTAATCGGTTTGTTATTTATTAAAATTAAAAAAGGACAAAGCCTAGAAGCGATCGAAAAAAACGATGGCATCATGAAGGCTTTATACAAAGGTTTGATTGCTGCTGGTGTCGTTGCTGCTATTGCTTTCTTCTTTGTTACAAAATATTTGATGAATGATTTGATAGATTATAGTTATTTAAATATTTATTATGCTAGTTTAGTTGGTTTGATTGTTACTGCTCTTATTGTTTGGATAACTGAATATTATACTTCTACTCGCTATAAACCAGTAAAAAGTATTGCTAAGGCTTCTGAAACTGGACATGGCACAAATATTATTCAGGGATTAGCCGTTGGTATGAAAGCTACTGCTTTTCCAGTGCTGGTTATCGTAGCTGGCATTATTGCCGCTTACTCATTTGCTGGACTCTATGGTATCGCAGTTGCTGCTATGGCCATGTTATCTCTAGCTGGTATTATTGTTACTATCGATGCTTATGGTCCGATCACTGATAACGCTGGTGGTATTGCTGAAATGGCTAACATGCCAGAGGAAGTCAGAAAGATCACCGATCCACTAGACGCAGTTGGCAATACAACCAAGGCTGTCACTAAAGGCTACGCTATTGCTTCGGCTGGACTTGCCGCTCTAGTTTTGTTCGCTGCTTATACCGAAGAGCTCTTAGCTGTTGGTAAAGAATTTATTTTCGCTCTAGATAACCCATATGTAATTGCTGGATTATTTGTTGGTGGATTATTGCCATATTTATTTGGTGCCCTATCTATGGAAGCAGTTGGTAAAACTGCTGGCGACATTGTCAAAGAAGTTCGTCGTCAATTCAAAGAAAAACCAGGGATCATGGATGGAACTGAAAAACCAGAATATGAAACTGCAGTCGATATTGTCACTAAAGGTGCTTTGAGACAAATGATTGTCCCAGCTCTTATTCCGGTTGTTGTGCCAATTTTGACTTTGATTATTTTTGGTCAAGAAAATGGCTTGGTAGTTTTAGGTGGAATTTTGATGGGTAGTATTATTACTGGTATTTTCTTAGCCATTTCTATGACCGTTGGTGGCGGTGCTTGGGACAATGCTAAAAAATACATTGAAAGTGGTAATCACGGTGGTAAAAATTCACCGGCTCATAAAGCTGCTGTTACCGGAGACACCGTAGGTGATCCATACAAAGATACAGCTGGACCCGCGATCAATCCAATGATTAAAATCTTGAATGTTGTAGCCTTATTACTAATCGCTGTATTGTTCTAAAAATACTTTAAATATACGCTAACTTCTCCAGCCTCCCCTTAACGGGGGAGGTTTTTATTATTGACAAAAAAGACGATTTTGGATATACTCAGCCTACTTAAAATTGATAAAAATCTAATGAAAGTAGACAAAAAAGACTTAGAAAAAAAACAAATTGAACTCAAAATTGAGGTAAGTTTAGAAGAAATTAAGCCTCATTTAGATAAAGCAGCTACTAAACTTGCTAAAAAATCCAACATCCCTGGATTTCGTCCTGGTAAAGCTCCTTATGATTTAGTCAAAGCCAAGGTTGGTGAAATGACTATCTGGCAAGAAGCCATGAATGATATTATCAATGAATCTTTTTATAAAGCAATCACTGACGAAAAACTAGAAACTATTGGTCAGCCAGATATCAAGGTAGAAAAAATGGCCCCTGGAAATCCAGTTGTTTATACTGCTGTAGTTTCTTTGTTACCAGATGTCACTTTGGGAGAATGGGACAAAACTGAAGTAAAGAAAAAAGAAGTGAAGGCAGATGACGAAGATTTGAAAAAAACTTTGGAGCAACTTACCAATATGCGCGTTGAAGAAAAAATTGTTGAGCGTGTAGCTAATAACGGTGATAAGGTTGAAGTAGATTTTGAAGTTTCTATTGATAAGGTTGTTATCGAAGGTGGAAAAAGTACTAAACATCCTCTAGTCTTAGGCCAAGGACAAATGATCCCTGGCTTTGAAGAAAAAATTGTTGGTGCCAAAGCTGGTGATGACTTAAAATTTGATCTAAAATTTCCTGACAAATACATGCAGGAAAACTTAGCTGGTAAATTAGCAAACTTTAAAGTAAGAGTCGTTGCTATTTATGAAAGAATTGTACCAGAAATTAATGATGACTTTGCCAAGGGCATTGGTTTTGAAACAAAGGAAGCACTAGATAAACAATTGAAAGAAAATATTGTCAAAGAGAAAGAACAAAAAGAGCAACAACGTGTAGAAAAAGAAGCAATTGACGCTGTCGTTAATGCTGCTAAAATTGAAGATTTACCAGAAACCCTGATCAAGTCTGAAGTCAAAAAGATGATCCATGAATTGCAACACAGCATCCAACAACAAGGCATGGATTTGGCTGGCTATTTGAAATCTATCAAAAAAAGTCCTGAGGATTTGGATAAAGATTTCCGTCCCCAGGCTATCGAAAGATTAAAAGCAGCTCTAGTTTTGAGAAAGCTAGTTGAAGAAGAAAAAATCGTCATTGACGAAAAAGATATTGATGAAGAAATCAAAAAACAAGAAATGACTCATCAAGGCAATGAACAAGCCTTGAAAGACATTAAGACTCCAAACTATCGTCAGTATTTGGGCAACGCCCTGACTAACCGTAAAGTGATTGAATTTATTAGCAAAAAGATCGTAAAATAAGCTATTTTCTAGACGCGGCCCTGCACTGCAGGGCCGCGTTTTGATTTATATCTAAAACTTGCTAAGATAAAGCTATGATTGAACACAAACCACTAGCTGATAGAATGCGTCCTCAGGCTCTCAAACACTATTTTGGTCAGGAGCATATTTTGGGTTCTGAAAAAATTCTAACTCAAATGTTAGAAAATGATTCTCTGAATTCTATCGTTTTTTGGGGGCCGCCAGGAGTAGGTAAAACCACTCTAGCTAAAATCATTGCTGAAAATATTAAGGCTAATTTTATTTCTTCTAGCGCTGTCTTGATCGGTGTGGCCGATATCAAAAAATTAGCTAAAGAGGCCCAAGAAAACTTAAACTTTTTCAAAACTAAGA
>Ga0233431_1000828_pt1 | contig 61446 bp, 50 predicted proteins | sample SI_118_April2016_FD_179867 | JGI IMG/M metagenome (GOLD analysis project Ga0233431, IMG submission 179867) | Seawater microbial communities from Saanich Inlet, British Columbia, Canada - SI_118_April2016_200_MG | ecosystem: Environmental > Aquatic > Marine > Inlet | place: Canada: British...
AACTCATGGGTTTCTGCTTCATCTTCGTTCCCTTCGGTCACTACGATGAACCAGAAACCCTCCGTTACGCAATTAACTCAATCTGTTCCATAGGCGCTGACGTCACACACTTCCTGGGTGTGGCCGACGAGTGCTCTCACAATAGGCAGGGGTACGTCCATTTGTGTAAGGCGGGTTATAATAGTGTGGCGAAAACTGTGGAATTTTAGCCCCTTATCATTCATTCCCATCTTCTTACGGAACGTGTCGTTAAACCATCGCCCTAATGCTCGCCCCCAACCGTTCTTTGGGCAATAAGAGAAGGTGGGAAACAGCTTTACCACCCCGCCTTTCCGCATGGCGTCAACATGCTCCAAGAACCCGAGAGTGATCAGTCGCGAGTGCATAGGGATCAACCGGCGAGATGCTTCGTTCTTAAGCTGCTTATCGTCATCGTCGTTCACGTCGAAGCACCAAATGCCATTCTCTTGCCGTATATCATCCAAACGAAGCTGGGCAACCTCGTTTAAGCGCGCCCCGGAATACAGCGCAATCAGCGGACCCCACTTCTGGTAGTCTTTCCGGATCAGTCCATTTGTATCGTTAAGAAATTCGTCCAACATGGTACGAACTTGGGCATCGGAAAAAGGTGCGCCCTTGCCGACACCCCGTTGTCTTGTCCTCCGGATGGTCATACCCGAGAACACCGCATCATCCACGTACCCGTTGCTCTTTGCCCAGATGAACAGCCCTGCATAGGTTGCGAGATACTTGTTGATGGTGGTGACGTTGAGCTTTCTTACGCCCGGAACCGCCACGGCTTCCGCCAAAGGTAGGCCACGAGTTTGGGGGTTCTTGTTGCGGTTCCGTGGATACTTCAGCAGGGTGTTCTTGACCTCGCGCGCACTCGGGGCGTTCACAGTGCGAATATCGGTATCCTTACCAAGGATTTCGCAAAGCAACGCGAGATGCTCGCCTTTTTCGGAGCGGGTTTTGGCAACCCACCGATCACCTCGAATGCTCTCTTCCTGAAAGCGTTCGGCAACGTGCGCTAGCGTCGCTGACGGTCCCACCTGCGCGACGGCATGGTCAGTGTCAGCTTGCCGTCTATCATCCGAATCGAATGCGATCGTTTCAAATGCCTGATCGTAATCCAATACCGCTTGGCAATAGTCCCTGTAGCCACGCCTGAATTCAGTTTCGAGTTGCTGGTAATCCGTAGTGCCTTGTTTGATGGGCAGATTGCGGTCTGCAATGAAGCGGCCTAAGTCCTCGTCATCGTTGTTCTCGGTGAGCGACATCGGAACGCCACGTTCCACGGCTTGGCGGGCTACGCCCAGGCTGCTCTCAAGAACCCCAACGTCAAACGGTGCCAGACGCCCATCCTCTGCAATCGTCGCCTTCTGTTTCCGCAATAAACCCTGGAAATGCTGCTTAACCTCGGTGCGGATTTCTTCGTACGTCATGCCCGAACGGGCCCCCTTGGAAATCAGTTGCTCCGCTAAGTATCCCAAGGCTCGTGCCAAATGCAACGCTTGCCGCTTATCACGCGTGCGTAGCGATACCTTGATAGCGGAGGGTCGCCCGGCTGGATGTAACATCCTCGGTAACGGCCAACGAAGATAGAAGATGCTATGCCGAGATAGGGTTAGATACGCTGGATTTATCAAAGCCAATGTCCCCCTGACGTGACCCACCAGGGAATATCAAGGGCTAAGACATTGACTTTGAAGGAAATGGTGGGCCCGGCAGGACTCGAACCTGCAACCAGACCGTTATGAGCGGCCGGCTCTAACCAGTTGAGCTACAGGCCCACGGTATTCGCGTTATTGTTGGTGAAGAATACCATCGGGATCGGCATGGGTTAACACTAAACGTATCAATAATCCAGGAAGCTGCGCAGCTTGCGTGAGCGGCTCGGGTGCTTGAGCTTGCGCAGGGCCTTGGCTTCGATCTGGCGGATGCGTTCGCGGGTGACCGAGAACTGCTGGCCGACCTCTTCCAGGGTGTGATCCGTATTCATCCCGATGCCGAAGCGCATGCGCAATACACGCTCTTCGCGGGCTGTCAGGCTGGCCAGAACCCGTGTCGTTGTCTTGCGCAGGTTGGACTGGATGGCCGCATCCAAAGGCTGGACGGCGTTCTTGTCCTCGATGAAGTCGCCCAGATGGCTGTCTTCCTCGTCGCCGATGGGTGTTTCCAGGCTTATGGGCTCTTTGGCGATCTTGAGGACCTTGCGTACCTTTTCCAAGGGAATGTTGAGCCGCGTGGCCAGTTCCTCAGGCGTCGGTTCGCGACCGATCTCATGCAACACCTGACGCGACGTGCGCACCAGTTTGTTGATGGTTTCGATCATATGAACCGGGATGCGGATGGTGCGGGCCTGATCGGCGATGGAGCGGGTGATCGCCTGCCGGATCCACCAGGTCGCATAGGTCGAGAACTTGTAGCCGCGCCGGTATTCGAATTTATCCACGGCCTTCATCAGACCGATGTTGCCTTCCTGAATAAGATCGAGGAATTGCAGGCCGCGGTTGGTGTATTTCTTGGCGATGGAGATGACGAGGCGCAGGTTGGCTTCGATCATTTCCTTTTTGGCCTTGGCCGCTTCGCGTTCGCCTTTTTGCACGGTCGCAACGACGCGCCGGAATTCGCTTACCGGAAGGCCGGTTTCCCGTGAAATTTCACCAACGCTTTCGCGCAGATCAACAATTTCGCGATCATGCTTTTCGACGAATTTCTTCCAGCCGCGTCCCGGCAGTTTGCCCACTTTCGCGCGCCAGTTGGGCGTCAGCTCGTTGCCGTAATAATGTTCGAGGAATTCCTCGCGCTTGACCCGGCAACCCACGGCCAGTCGCAACAGGCGCCCTTCCAGGTTCATCAGCAGCTTGTTCAGTTCGTAGAGCTGCTCGACCAACTGCTCGATCCGGCCATTGTTGAGCCGAACGTCATCCATCAGGCCGATCAGTTCCTTGCGCAGCTTCTGATAACGCTTTTCCTGGGGCGTTTTCAGCGCTTCGCCGTTTTGCGCGGCCTCGACCCGCTGAACCTGAAGCCGATGGAATTTCTTGTAAGTGGAGTTGATCTTTTTGAAGAGTTCGAGAACCTGCGGCGTCAACTGCGCTTCCATGGCGGCCAGCGAAACGGTGGCTTCCTCTTCTTCTTCCTCTTCCTCGCCGTCTTTTTTGGCTTCGCCGTCTGCCGGGGTCTCACCTTCGCCCTGGGTCGCACCCTCGCCCTGAGTCGCGCCCTCGCCTTCAACGGTTTCGGCGCTCAGGGGATTGTCGCTTTCGTCAGCGCCGTTTCCGGGCTTCGTTGTTTGCTCTTCTTCGGTGGATGTCTCTTTCGGTGTTTCTGCGGAACCGTCTTTAAGCGATTCCTCCAAACCTTCCTCGGCTTCTTTTTCTTCCTTGGCGGCGGCGGCCATTTGCTGGCTGTTGGGTCCGCCGCCGTAGGTTGCTTCCAGATCGATAATGTCGCGAAGCAGAATATGCTCTTCAACCAGATCGTCGTGCCACTGCACGATGGCCTTAATGGTCAGCGGACTTTCGCAGATGCCGCCGATCATCATGTCGCGTCCGGCTTCGATACGCTTGGCGATGGCGATTTCGCCCTCGCGCGAAAGCAGCTCGACGCTGCCCATTTCGCGCAGGTACATGCGAACCGGATCATCGGTCCGGCCGATATCGTCTTCCTTGACATTTCCGGCGACGGGGGCTTCGACGGCGGTTCCCTTGGCGTCCGGGGCCGCCTCTTCGCTTTCCTCGTTCTCGACGACATTGACGCCCATCTCCGAGATCATGGACATGGTGTCTTCGATCTGCTCGGAGGAAACGCTGTCGGGCGGCAAGGCCGCGTTCAGCTCGTCATAGGTGATGTAGCCGCGTTCTTTGCCGCGCGCGATCATCTTTTTGACTGCCGCGCCCAGGCTGTCAATCAGCGGGCTATCCGGCGTTTCTTCCTGGGTGCGGCTGGCTTCAGCCGTTTCCGTTTCTTTTTCCGTCATCTAATTTTTGCTCCAGGGGAGGATGTCCCGCCGAGCCCCCAAAAGAAAGGGGGTACGCAAGAAGAGACCGCCCCACGCCAGTTGCCCCCGGAACCCGCATAAGGCCGCCTAAAAACCACAGGGCGTGAAATGGTACGGTTCGCCCGCCAAGTCAACCCCGGAATCACCCTAAACGCGTCTCCGAGCACAATTTTTGGCTCTTGTCGGGCGGCGTCAGGCTTCATCGTTGCCCACCGCTTCGTTGATTTTGGCTCGTAAAATCGCCCATTTTTCCGCCGTCAGGTCCTCGGGCTGTTCATCTTTTACCAGTTTTACGTCGGCGCTTCGCTCGTCGCCCAGCAAGCTCTCGTAGTTTTCCTCCCAGGTTTCCAACACTTCGTGATCGGGCGCGCCCGGCTGAATGGGACGGTGGGCGCTGATCAATGGATCGTTCAGCAAGGCGTCGGCGCGTGCGCCGTGTCCCAGCCTGTCCAATTCTGTGCGAAGCCCCCCGGCATCCAATTCTGGGACCGCTGAAAGAGCGGCCACCGTTGCCTGACGCAACTCGTCCAGATCGGGATCGGAACAGGCGATCATGCCCAGCCGTTCGCCGATCTGATCAAATAGGTGGGGATGATTGAGCGCCGACGCCAGCAGCACTTGCTGGATACGATGAATCCCATCCACCGCCGGGCCGGGCTTGTCGATCACCGATGGCCGCGCGTCGTAGGGTTGGCCCCTTCCTTGTCTTCGCCCTCGTCCCCGTTCCTTGCCCGAGCCGCGCGCCAGTTGCCATACCCGATCACGGATAAAGCCGCTGAAGTGTTGGCGCACGATGGGATCGACAATCTGGGCGGCATGCTTTTCAAGCCTGCTTTGCAGAGCGGCGCGTTCCTCGGGCGTGACCATTTTCGTCTTGCCCGCCGTCTCCATCTGCCACAGGACTTCCGAAAAGGGCTTGGTCGCATCCAGAACCCGGGTCATGGCGCGCGGACCGGCGGCCTTGATAAGGCTGTCCGGGTCTTCGCCCGGCGGCATGGTCGCGAAGCGCAAGCCGTACCCCGACTTGAGCAGTGGCAGGGTGCGTTCGGCGACCCGCAGGGCCGCCTTCTGACCCGCCTTGTCTCCGTCGAAACACAAGATCGGTTCGGCCACGATGCGCCACATTTCCTTGATCTGGTCTTCGGTCAGCGCCGTACCCAGCGGGGCAACCGCGTGTTCGAAACCGGCCTGATGAAGGGCGATGACATCCATATAGCCCTCGGTCACGATGATGGAGGCGCGCTCGCGGGCGGCCTTCAACGCCTGACCCAGGCCATACAGAACGAAGCGCTTCAAAAAGACGCCCGATTCGGGTGAGTTCAGGTACTTGGGTTCGCCGTCGCCCAGAATACGGCCGCCGAAGGCGATGATCCGGCCGCGCCGGTCCATGATCGGAAAAACGACGCGGCGGCGAAAATAGTCGTAGGCGGGCCGTCCGTCGTCCGGTTGGCGGATCAGTCCGGCCGCCAGAAGAAGGTCTTCACCAATGCCTTCACGGGCCAGCGCGCCCTTTATGCCGTTGCGCAGGTCCGGCGCGAAGCCCAGGCGGAAGCGCGAAATGGTTTCGTCGGAAAGTCCACGGTCCTTCAGGTAGGCGAGTGCGTCTCGTCCCTCGGGCATACGCAGCATTTTCTCGAAATAGGCGGCGGCTGCTTCCAGCACATCGTAGAGGGATTGGCGCTGGGCCGCCTTTTCACGTTCTTCCGGCGAATCGACGGGGATTTCCATGCCCGCCTCGGCGGCCAGACGCTCCACCGCCTCGGGAAAATTAAGGCCCTCGGTCTTCATGACGAAATCGATGACGTCGCCGTTCTCGCCCGAACTGAAGCAATGATAGAAACCCTTGTCGGGGATGACCGTGAAGGATGGCGTCTTTTCCTTCTGGAACGGGCTCAGGCCCACATATTCGCGGCCCCGGCGGATCAGCTTCACACGCCTGCCGATCACGTCCTCCAGGGGGACGCGGGTGCGCAATTCATCCAGAAACTGGGGCGTGAAAGAGGCCATTCGTTACTCAGGTTCGTTGGCTCGCGGGCGGGCGCGGCACGACGCACTATAAGCCGATGCGACCGATGAAACGGCCTGTGAATTCGGTGAATCACGGGGAAAAACGGAGGAATTAGCCCAACTGCGATTTCACTACCGCGCTGGCTTTGGCAAATTCCATGCGACCGGTGTAGCGTTCCTTGAGCGCGCCCATGGTTCGGCCCATGTCTTTGAGGCCCGTCGCGCCCAGTTCCATCATGACATCGCGAACAGCTTCGGCGATTTCCTCCTCGTTCATTTGTTCGGGAAGGAATTCGCGGATGATTTCGATTTCCTTGGCCTCGCGCTCGGCCAGTTCATGGCGGCCCGCCGTGCGGAACAAATCGATGCTTTCGTGCCGCTGCCGGATCATGGATTGAAGCAGATCGAGGATGGCGTCATCACTGATCTGCTCCAGATCTCCCTTGCTGCGTGCCGCGATGTCGCGGTCCTTCAGCGCCGCCAGAATAAGACGAAGCGTCGCCACGGATATTTCATCCCGGGCTTTCATCGCAGTGGTCAAGGAACCCTTCAAGAGGGTGCGCAACATTCTTCAGGTCTCCCGCCTGATTCTAGGAAACGGCAGACCCTATACAAATTCCATATAAAACGCAAATCCTTCGTGAATAGCTAGTGCATTGAAATAAAACGAAATTTTTATCCACATTGGGGTTGACCTCGGCACGCAATTTGCTTAGACATCGCACGATCCCATTTGCCGATCCGCTTTTTCTGGGGCCGCCGACATAATGTCCGATACGCTCAAGCCGACCGTTTGCCCGCCTTATGCAAACGCAGCCCTTGTTCTCGATGACGGCGAGGTGTTCTGGGGTTTAGGTGCCGGGGCCACCGGACAGTCGGTGGGCGAGGTTTGCTTCAACACTTCGATCACGGGCTATCAGGAAATCCTGACCGATCCGTCCTACGCGGGTCAGATCATTACCTTCACGTTCCCGCATGTGGGCAACGTCGGCGCCAACCCCGAAGACATCGAAACGATTGTACCCGCTGCGCGCGGCTGCATCCTGGGCGCCGAAATTACCGAACCTTCCAACTGGCGGGCGGCCAGCCATCTTGGTGAATGGTTGAAATCCCACGGCCTGACGGCGCTGACCGGAGTCGATACCCGCAAATTGGCGCGGCGCATTCGCGACGGCGGCGCGCCCAATGGAACGATCGTCTTTGAAGGCGGTGGCGCGGTCGATATCATTGCTGCGTTTCAGGCGGCACGCCAGTGGCCGGGGCTGGAGGGCATGGACCTGGCCAAGGACGTCACCTGCGCCGAATCCTCAACCTGGGACGAGGGCGCGTGGTCCATTGGCGAAGGTTACGCCACCCAAAGCGCTCCGAAGCATCACGTGGTCGCTGTTGATTTCGGCGCCAAGCGCAACATCCTGCGCTGTCTGGCCGACGCCGGATGCAAGGTGACGGTGGTTCCGGCGTCCACCAGCGCGGCCGATATCCTCGCCCATAAACCCGATGGCGTGTTTCTGTCCAACGGTCCCGGCGACCCGGCGGCGACCGGAAAATATTCGGTGCCCATGATCCGCGGCTTGCTGGAAAACGGCCTGCCCATCTTCGGCATCTGCCTCGGCCATCAGATGCTCTCTCTGGCCCTGGGGGCCAAGACCTTCAAAATGCATCTGGGCCATCGGGGGGGCAACCATCCGGTCAAGGATCTGGCCACCGGCAAGGTCGAGATCACCAGCCAGAACCACGGCTTCGTTGTTGACCGCGACAGCCTGCCTGACGGCGTCACGGAAACTCACATATCCCTTTTCGATCAAACCAACGAGGGCATCGCGCTGAAAGACAAACCGGTCTTTTCCGTCCAATACCACCCCGAAGCCAGCCCCGGCCCCCAAGACAGCCATCATTTGTTCGAGCGGTTCGTCGGGTTGATGGGGGGAGGGTCTTAAAGTCATGCCCAAGCGCACAGACATAAAGTCCATTCTGATCATCGGGGCCGGGCCCATTATTATCGGGCAGGCTTGCGAGTTTGATTATTCCGGCGCGCAGGCGTGCAAGGCGCTGCGTCAGGAAGGTTATCGGGTCATTCTGGTCAATTCCAATCCGGCGACCATCATGACCGATCCGGATATGGCCGACGCCACCTACATTGAACCGATCCAGACGGCCACCATCGAACGCATCATCGCCGCCGAAAAGCCCGACGCCCTGTTGCCGACCATGGGCGGGCAGACCGGTTTGAACGCGGCCATCGACTTGGCCCGCGAGGGCATCCTTGAAAAGTACGGCGTTGAGTTGATCGGCGCCGACGCCGACGTCATCGACAAGGCCGAGGATCGCCTGAAATTCCGTCAGGCTATGGATTCCATAGGTCTGGAAAGCCCGAAAAGTGCGCTCATTCACGAAATGAGCGAGGCGCGGGCGGCCATGGACGATATTGGCCTGCCGCTGATCATCCGGCCGTCGTTTACCTTGGGCGGCGAGGGCGGCGGCATTGCCTATAACCGCGAGGAGTTTGAGCACATCGTCGCCAGGGGGCTGGCCAAATCGCCGGTGGGCGAGGTGCTGGTCGAAGAATCGGTGCTGGGCTGGAAGGAATACGAGATGGAAGTGGTCCGCGACTCGGCGGACAACTGCATCATCGTGTGTTCCATCGAAAACCTCGACCCCATGGGAGTCCACACGGGCGATTCCATCACGGTTGCCCCGGCCCTGACCCTGACCGACAAGGAATACCAAATCCTGCGCAACGCCTCGATTGCGGTGCTGCGGGAAATCGGCGTCGATACGGGCGGCTCGAACGTGCAGTTCGCCATCAATCCCGACGACGGCCGTCTGGTCATTATTGAAATGAACCCGCGGGTGTCGCGCTCCTCGGCGCTGGCTTCCAAGGCGACCGGCTTTCCCATCGCCAAAATCGCCGCCAAGCTGGCCGTTGGCTATACGCTTGACGAGCTGATGAACGACATCACCGGCGTTACGCCTGCGGCGTTCGAACCGACCATAGATTACGTCGTCACCAAAATCCCGCGCTTCACCTTCGAGAAGTTTCCGGGGACCGACGCGCTGCTCAATACCTCCATGAAGTCCGTGGGCGAGGCCATGTCCATGGGCCGGAACTTCCAGGAATCGCTGCAAAAGGCCCTGCGATCCGTGGAAACCGGGCTTTCCGGGCTGAACGAGGTGGAAATCGAGGGAGCCGAAGGATACGGCGCCAACAAGGACGCCATTCGCGCCGCCTTGGCCGTGCCGTCGCCCGAACGCATTCTGGTCATCGCGCAGGCTTTCCGTCTGGGCATGAGCGTTGTCGAAATTCAGGCCGTCTGTCATTACGATCCGTGGTTTCTGCGCCAGATCGAACAACTGGTCGAGGTCGAGGCCCGATTGCGGGTGGGCGGGCTGCCCGGCGATTCTCCGGCTTTGCGGCGAATCAAGGCGATGGGCTTTTCCGACGAAAGGCTTTCCCAGATTACCGGCAAGACGGTGGCCGAAGTGGCGTTTCGCCGCGAGGTTCTGGATGTCCATCCGGTGTACAAGCGGGTCGATACCTGCGCCGCCGAGTTTCCGTCGCTCACGCCCTATATGTATTCGTCCTACGAGGGCGACGGGGTCAACGCCGCGGAATGCGAATCCGATCCTTCGAAACGCAAAAAGGTGGTCATCCTGGGCGGTGGCCCCAACCGCATCGGGCAGGGGATCGAGTTCGATTACTGCTGCGTTCACGCGGCCTACGCCCTGAAGGAAGCGGGTTTCGAGACCATCATGGTCAACTGCAACCCCGAAACCGTGTCGACCGATTACGACACCTCTGATCGCTTGTATTTCGAGCCGCTGACCGCCGAGGACGTGATCGAAGTGATCCGCGCCGAAGCGCGCAACGGCGAACTGGTCGGCGTTATCGTGCAATTGGGCGGACAGACGCCGCTGAAACTGGCCGCCGCGCTGGAGGCGGCCTCCATACCCATTCTTGGGACCTCGCCGGACGCCATCGACCTGGCCGAGGACCGTGAGCGGTTCCAGGCGTTGCTGGAAGATCTCGGATTGCGCCAACCGGCCAACGGCATCGCGCGCTCTTTGGAAGAGGCGCAAGCTGTGGCCGACGAAATCGGCTTTGCGCTGGTCATTCGTCCGTCCTACGTGCTGGGTGGGCGGGCCATGGAGATCGTGCACGACCACGGCGCGCTGAAACGTTACATCACCACTGCGGTGAATGTTTCGGGCGATAGCCCGGTTCTGCTGGACTCGTACCTGCAAGACGCCATCGAAGTGGATGTCGACGCCATTTCAGACGGCAAGGACGTGTACGTTGCGGGCATCATGCAGCACATCGAGGAAGCGGGCATTCATTCGGGAGATTCGGCGTGTTCCCTGCCGCCCCATTCCCTGCCCCCCGCAATCGTTGCCGAAATTGAAGTTCAGGCCAGAAAACTGGCGCTGGCGCTGGGCGTTGTCGGGTTGATGAACGCGCAGTTCGCGGTCAAGGGGCGCGACATCTTTATCCTTGAAGTCAATCCGCGTGGAAGCCGAACGGTTCCGTTCGTGGCCAAGGCCACCGGCGTTCCCGTCGCGAAGATCGCGGCGCAGGTCATGGCCGGACGAAAGCTGGCCGATTTCGGCTTGCCCGAGTCGCTTAAAATGAAACACGTGGCTGTCAAGGAAGCGGTGTTCCCGTTCGCGCGTTTCCCGGGCGTCGACATTATCCTGGGGCCGGAAATGAAATCGACCGGCGAAGTGATGGGCATCGACGCCGATTTCAGCCGCGCCTTCGCCAAATCGCAACTGGGGGCGGGCACGCATTTGCCCGACGCAGGATGCGTGTTCGTCTCGGTCAAGGATCGGGACAAGGCGGATGCGGCGGTGCTGGCGCGCAGGCTCGTGGGCATGGGGTTCAATCTCGTGGCTACCGGCGGCACGGCGCGCCATCTTGAATTGGCCGGGCTTGAAGTGAGGCGCATCAACAAGGTGCTGGAAGGGCGGCCCCACTGCGTGGACGCCATTATCAGCGGTCAGGTCCAGTTGGTGATCAACACGACCGAGGGAGCGCAAGCCGTTTCGGACAGTTTTTCGATCCGGCGTTCGGCCTTGATTTACGGGGTGCCGCACTATACGACTATGTCCGGCGCAGCTGCCGCGATCGGGGCGTTGCTGACTTTACGTTCCGGGACACTTGATGTTGCGCCGTTGCAGTCCTACTTTACGGGTTCGAAGTAAGTCGATATCGTTTCTGATCGTGTCTGCCGCCCGCGCTCCATGACAGGGGCCGCGCGGAAGGCCGGTTATTGTTGTTTGGGAAAAGAATTCATGGAAAAGTCGCCGATGACCGCCGAAGGTTTCAATCAGTTGGAAACCGAGCGCGATCGCCTTGTAACTCAGGAACGTCCCGCGATCATCCGCGCCATTGCCGCGGCCCGCGAACATGGGGATTTGTCCGAGAACGCGGAATACCATGCCGCCCGCGAACGCCAGAGCTTCGTTGAAGGACGTCTGGCCGAGATCGAGCATCTGATCAGCAGCGCTGAAATTATTGACCCCAGCAAACTGTCGGGAAAGACCGTGCGGTTTGGTGCTAAGGTCAAGGTCATCGATGAAGATACGGAAGACAAAAGCGTCTTTCTTATTGTTGGCAGCCACGAGGCTGATATTTCGAAGGGGCGGATTTCGATCACGTCCCCGCTGGCCCGCGCCATGATCGGCAAGCAGAAGGGCGACGTTATCGAGGTCAATGCGCCCAGCGGGCCCAAGTCCTACGAAATTCTGTCGGTGCGATTCGGGTAGAATTGAACCTGGATTCGATCTAGATCGGAACGCCCGCCTTATATTTGGATTGGCGGATGGATAACGCCGATTTGACGTGGCTAACGTTGGGCGCGGTGGTCAGCTTTGTCGTCAGAAACCGCTGGTAATCGTCCCAATCCTCGGCCACGACCTTCAAAAGGAAGTCGGCCTCGCCCGCCAGCATGAAGCATTCACGTACCTGTGGCCATTGCTGAACAAGGTCCTCGAACGCCTCAAGGTCGGTTTCGGCCTGGCTTTCCAACCCGACCTGTGCGAACACCATGACGTTGAAGCCCAGGGCCTTGGGTTCCAACTCGGCATGATATCCCTGAATTAGCCCCGCTTCTTCGAGAACGCGGACACGCCGCAAGCACGGCGGCGCGGAAATGCCCGCGCGGCGAGCCAATTCAACATTGGTAATGCGCCCGTTTTTCTGCAAATCGCGCAAAATACGGCGGTCGATATCATCGAGCTTGACACGAGAGCGTTTTGTTTTCATCCAAGGATACCTCTTTCAACGAAATTATATTATAACGTTGTCGCCAAATATCCAAGGTCGCAAAGACAATTAATTTCTCGTTGGCCGGTCTTTTTGTAACCCTTGGCTTGCGTCCGCGAGAGCGGGTTTTTATTTTAAGGCCGATCGGGTTCACCGGATTTGGACTGGTGACTTCAATTCTGAACCGACACCACCGAGAAAAAAGGCTCCGAAACGATGCCCAATACCCATCACACGAAGGTGCTCATCATCGGATCGGGGGCGGCCGGATATACGGCGGCGCTCTATGCGGCGAGAGCCAATCTGGAGCCTATACTGATCAAGGGGTTGCAGCCGGGCGGACAGTTGACGATTACCACAGAGGTTGAGAATTACCCCGGCTTTCCCGATCCTATCCAGGGCCCGGAACTGATGGAACGGATGCGCGAGCAGGCCGAAAACGTGGGCGCGACACTGATCGACGACGTGATCGTCAGTTGCGATCTTTCCAACCGCCCGTTCTCGGCGATCAGCGACTCGGGTGATGTTTACACGGGCGAGACCCTGGTTATCGCCACCGGCGCGTCGGCGCGTTGGCTGGGCCTGGAAAGCGAGCGTACCTTCATGGGGTTCGGCGTTTCGGCCTGCGCCACCTGCGACGGATTTTTCTTCCGGGGCCGGGAAGTGGTCGTGGTTGGCGGTGGAAATACCGCCGTGACCGAGGCTCTATACCTGACCAATCACGCCACCAAGGTGACGCTGGTGCATCGGCGTGACGAATTGCGGGCCGAAAAAACCCTTCAAGACAGGCTGTTTCGCAATGAAAAAGTCGAGGTTGTCTGGGATTCGGCGATTCAAGAGGTCACGGGCGACAACAACCCGCCCGGCGTTACCGGTGTTGTGCTGCGCAATCTCAAAACCGGGGAGACAAGCGAGCTTGCCGTTGACGGCGTTTTCGTGGCCATCGGCCATACGCCGAATACGGCGATTTTCGCGGGCCAGCTGGATATGGACGAAAGTGGTTTCATCAATACCGTTCCGGGCGGCGTTGCGACCAGCGTACCAGGCGTGTTTGCGGCGGGCGACGTGCAGGATCACGTCTACCAGCAAGCGGTCACGGCGGCCGGAACCGGCTGCATGAGCGCGCTAGACGCCGAACGCTTTCTGGCCGAACACGAGGGCGAATCGCTCGCCGCCGAATAGCCTTATTTTTCGCACGAAACGATTTTTTGGAGCCGAAATGGATTGGGACAAGCTTAGGGTTTTTCACGCTGTTGCCGAGGCGGGAAGTTTCACCCATGCCGGTGAAACGCTGAATCTCAGCCAGTCGGCGGTCAGTCGCCAAATCAGCAACCTGGAGGAAAGCCTTCATGTTCCGCTGTTTCATCGGCACGCGCGCGGCCTGATGCTGACCGAGCAGGGCGAGCTGTTGCATCGCACCGCGCGCGATATGGCGGCCCGTTTATCCATGACCACGGCGCGAATCCGCGAAAGCCGCGACCGGCCGCAAGGCAGGTTGCTGGTGACGTCGACGGTGGGCTTCGGTTCGGTGTGGTTGACGCCGCGTCTCAATGATTTTCTGAAACGCTATCCCGAGATGGATATTTCCATGGTGCTGGCCGATACCGAGCTGGACCTTTCCATGCGCGAGGCGGATGTCGCCATTCGAATGATGCCGCCGCGCCAGCCCGATCTCGTCAAGCTTCACCTGATGAAGATGCGCTATCGCATCGTCGCCTCGCCCTCGTATCTAAACGAACACCCGGCGCCGAAAACGCCGGAAGAATTGGACGAACATAAAATCGTCGTCTTCGGCGAGGACGCCTCGCCGCCGGTTCCCGATGTGGACTGGCTGTTGCAGGTGGGGGCCAAGCCGGGGAAGAAACGCCGTCCGGCGCTGCGGGTCAACAGCACCTACGGGATTTTCCGGGCCGTGCAAAGCGGCCTTGGCATTGCCGCCGTTCCCGACTATCTGGCGCGCGAGGGGCGAGGGTTGGTCAGAGTGCTTCCCGATTTGGAGTCACCCACTCTGGATGCCTACTTCGTTTATCCGGAAGAGTTGCGCAATTCCATGCGGATCAAGGTGTTTCGCGACTTTCTGGTCGACCGTATCAACGCCGAAGGAATCAAAGAACCCCTGTAACCGGTTTGAATATATGGGGTTTTTTCGAGCTATGCAGTTTTTGCATGGCTGGTTTTCCGAAATGGCGTTGGTCGTACCGGCGCGTTTTCCATATAACCCTCTCCAGCGACACGGCATCAGCTTGATGCGTCGCACGGAATTTTTCAGTTTCGGGCCAATGGCCCGAACCCAAGGGCCCATCCTCATATTGATGGGTCCTGCGTCTCCCAGACGTGAAGCCTCCCTGTTAGACTCAGCCGGAAACCCTAGGGTTTCCGGTCTTTTTTTGTGCTGTTGCCATTTCCGCAACGAACTGTGTGGTATAAACACTCGGCGCGACGCCCGGATGGCACCGTAAAATCGGCTCTCGTTAACCCGGCGCACGTGCCTGAACGACCCACCACTCCGAAATGCACCCTGATGCCGTATGCGGAAAATCGCGGCCGGGACGCCAATGCCGTCGGCGCAGTCGCGTCGGCGCACGCGCCGAATGCCGGGGCGGGCACATTGATGTTTGTGCAACGTGTTGATTCGCTGATACGGTTTTTCCTCCGGGGCCATTTAGACGGCTGGCGGCGTCTGGGGATGTTTACTGTCGTTGGCGTCAGGTGAATAGGTGCGAACAAATGAGGGGGGCGATTGGCGCAACGGAAAGCCCCTTAGCCCAGGCTAGGTGGCGGGCCTTCTGAAGCCGTTCGGGATTAAACCGGACAAGTGGCGCGGTGCGTATTCAAAGATTATTCGTGGATACCACAGATCGAACTTCGAGGATGCCTTCAGCCGGTATCTTGATGGTGGTTCCGCTACATCCGCCACAGCGTTGAATTCAGACGATGAAATTGAATTCCCATCCGCCACAGACGTCGACTCTGTGGCGGATGGGAAACAGGATAACGTCAATAATTTCTACGGCAGGGAGAGGGAAGGTTCTGGGTTGCCGGTGCTACCCCGGTTTCACGCGAAAAAACGCGATGAATTTGACGGGCGTATAACGACGACCGCCATCAGGCCATATTGGCGGCATGTCCGCTCCGCGTGGCTCAAACTCTCCTCCATCTCTATCGATGATGCCGCCGCCGCACTCAGTCGTGAATCTTCGTCAGGCTCACTTCCTTGAAGTGCCGGGTGTAATAGTGGCGCTCGATAGAGACGTCGATCAACACTGGAATTCCTTCGCGGTTGGCTGCCAGAGCGGTGGCCAGAGCGGGTTCGATGTCCGCGGGATCGGCGACGGATATTCCCTTGCACCCTTGCGCTTCGGCAATAGCCGGAAGATCGGCGGCAACGCCGAACGCCGTGGCGATGAATTCCTGGTCCTTTAGCACCTGCGTATATTGCGGCCAGCCGAACGCCTGGTTGTTGAAGACGATCCAGGTTACGCCGCATTTCCATTCGGCGGCGGTTGCCAATTCCATCATCGCCATCTGCATCGCCCCGTCGCCGGTCACACAAACCACGTTTTTGGACGGATTGGCGAGCTTGGCTCCGATACTCCCAGTCACGCCGAAACCCATGGCCGTCTGCTCAGCCATCGGTACGCAGTCACCGGCGTCGAGAACCTTGTAATAGGGCCAGTAGTAGCACCACAGATCAGCCCCGCCGTTTTCCTTCATCAGAATCGTGTTGCGACCGAATACGCGGTTCAGCGCGGCCAACACGAAGGGCGGGCGGATCGGCGTGGCGGGCTCGGCTGCTTCGGCTTCGGTCGCCGCGAGATCGGCATCCTTGAGCGAGAGCACCTCGTGCATCCAGTTTTCGCGGCCACCGCCGTCAAGCGATGCTCCGCAAGCGGCCAGAAGGTCATCAAGGCCAAGTGCTGCGTCGCAGACCAGAGCCGCGTCGGGCCGCCAGTTCATGGCGATGGTGTCGGCGTCGATATCGAGTTGAACAAACCGCGCGCCCTCGGGGAAGATCGACCACGACAGAGTCGAGAACGCCTCAAGCCGCGACCCGACCGAAAGAACGAGATCAGCTTTTTCAAAGACCGCCTTGCCGGATTCCGAGAAATAGAGCCCGGTCAGGCCCATGAACAAATCTTCGGTTTCAGCCATGATGCCACGCCCGCCGGGCGTCGCGAAAACCGGCATGGTGGCGGCGCGGCTTAATTCGCGAACCTGATCGAAGGCACCCGCAGATACCGCACCACTGCCACAGATCAAGACCGGGCGCTTGGCTTGCGAGATCAGCTTAGCCGCCGCTTCCACAGTGGCGGCTTCGGGGCGGGTGCGGATGCGACCGAGGGTCGGACGAACATCGGAGGCCATCTCCACCGGTTCTGAACAGGTGTCCGAAGGCACGTCGATAAATACGGCTCCCGGTCGACCATTGCGCGCCTGGGTAAAGGCGCGCTGCATGATCCACGGCATCTGCGTAGTATCGTGCGCGCGAACCGCCCACTTGGTGACCGGTTTCATCAGGGCCACCGAATCGAGTTCCTGGAATGCACCCATTCCGTTTTGATTGGCGACGACGCCATTGGCGATAGCGATCACCGGTACCGAGCCGCACGTCGCTTCCAAAAGACCGGTGGCCAGATTGGTGATACCCGGTCCCGGATTGGTGAAGACGATGCCCGGCTTGCCGCTGACCCGCGCGTAGGCATAGGCGCACGAAACCGCCCACGGTTCACTGCGTACGAGAACAAACTTGATATTGGTGTGATCGGTCAGATCCTCGATCAGGTTCTGCGGGTTTCCCGGTAGGCCAAACACGTACTCAACGCCTTCGGCTTCGAGGGCCTTCGCGATGGCATGCCACGGGGTACATTTGGTCATCTTGTCGCTCCTTGAGTTTCTCAGGGTAATATTTGTTCAACCGGCAAAGAAGGGTTCGACCAGCCCCTTCGCGCCAATGTCACGAACGACGAAAAGGGCTCCGGCCAGGGGCTCGGTCTTGCGTCCCTCGTCGTCGAGAAAGCGGGTTGCCGAAGTGATGTAGAGTTCGTCCAGATTGTCGCCGCCGAACGTGCACATGGTTGGATGGCTGACCGCCAGATTAATCTTGCGATCAAATTCCCCGTCGGGGGTATAGCGCGCCACATAACCGGCATGAATCATCGCGCACCAGTAACCGCCCTCGGTATCCACGGTGGCCCCGTCGACCCTTCCTGGCAGATCGGCGGTGGACAAAAATACCCGGCGATTATGTACGGTCCCGTCTTCGATATTGAAGTCGTAGGCGTAGACCGTCTCGGCGCGGGTGTCGGCGTAATACATGACCGTGTCGTCGGGGCTCCAGGCGATGCCGTTGGAAACGGTGATGCCCTGATCCATGGCGTGGTAAGAGAAGTCCTCATCCAGACGCCACAGGATGCCGGCGGTTTTTGTCAAAGACATATCCATGGTGCCGCACCAGTAGCGGCCACGCCGATCACATTTGCCGTCGTTAAGCAGAATACTCTCTCCGGGTTGCGGATCGGCGACGGTTTCAAACGTACCGCTATCCAGATCTACAAGGCGGAACCCCGATTTCATGCCCGCGATGATTCCACCATCGGCGCGAAACACCAAAGAGCCTATGGGTTCGGGGGTCGGCCACGAGCGAACGCCGCCGTCCTGCGGGGTATAGCGGCGTATCATGCAGCCCAGTGCATCCACCCAATAAAGCGCACGTTCAGTCGGGTGCCAGATCGGGCCTTCTCCGAGAACATCCTCGACTTCGGCGAGACAGATAACTTCCATGGCTTCACCTACCTTTGCGCATCCGGCATCGCAAACGGGTGCACGGCTTCATAGGCACGAGCCGCCCGCAGAACCAGTGCGTCGGCGTACTTGGGACCAACCACCTGCATGGCGACCGGCAGCCCGGATGCGGTCAATCCGCACGGCACAGATGCCGCCGGCTGGTGTGTCAGGTTGAAGGGATAGGTGTAGGGCGACCAGTCGAGCCATCCATCCATATTGCTGCCCGGCGGAGTAAGTTTTCCAGCCTCGAAGGCGGCCAGCGGCATCTGCGGAGTAATCAGGAGATCATAGTTGCGGTGGAAGTCGGCCATGGTTCGGCCCATTTCCTCGCGTTGCAGTTCCGCCCGCGCGCGATCAACAGCTGAAAGCCCGGCGGCCCTGGACGCGCATTCGACCAGACCGGGTTCCAGAAGGTGACGTCTATCCTCGGCCACCCCATCCACGGCGTAGGCGAGACCGGTGTTCCACAGGTCTTCGATAAGTTGGCGCGGGTTGCCGATATTCGGATCGCATTCTTCGATGATCGCTCCCAGACCGGCCAGTGCATCAACCGCACGTTCGACCAGCGCCAGCACTTCCGGGTCGCACGGGGCAAAACCGAGTGTACGGCTGAACGCGATCTTCTTTCCCTTTATGCCGTCGTCCAGGCCGTGCAGAAAATCCTCGCCGGAATACGGAAGCGCGAACCAGTCACGCCAGTCCGGGCGCGACACCACGTTCAGCATCAGGGCTGCGTCTGCGACGGTGCGGGTCATCGGTCCGAAGTGGGCCAGCGATGTCCGCGCTTCCCACGGGTAAGCGGGAACTTGGCCGAACGTCGGTTTGTGCGCGAATATCCCACAGAATGCAGCCGGAATGCGGACCGATCCGGCTGCGTCGTTGCCAATGTGCAGGGCACCGAAGCCCAGTGCCGCGGCCACCGCTGCACCGCCGCTGCTTCCCCCGGCGGCCCGTTCAGCGTTCCATGGGTTGCGGGTAATCCCGGCCAGTGGGCTGTCGGTCACGCCCTTCCAGCCGAATTCCGGCGAGTTGGTTTTGCCTAGAAATACCGCACCTTGTTCACGCATACGGGCAACGCAGGGAGCGTCCACGCTGCATTCCTGATCGGCATCGGTTGTCAGCGAACCACGCCGGGTCGGCCAGTGCTTGGACAGCACGACTTCCTTGATGGTCGAAGGAACGCCGTCGATGGCACCCAGCGGCTTTGCCGCCATCCACCGGGCCTCGGCGGCGGCGGCATCGGCCAGCGCGCGTTCGGGGTCGGTAAGCAAAAAGGCGTTGTAGGTCTCGTCGAACGCGGCAATCCGCTTCAGTGCGGCTTGTGTGGCTTCCACCGGCGAAAGCTTGCGGTTTCTGAACAAGCCGACCATATCGCGGGCGGGCATCATGGCCAAATCATCAAACATCGACATTTTTCCCGTTTTGCGGAATCTCATTGCAAAAACAATATCTCAATAGAAAGTTCTTGAAAACAGAAAAGATGTTTTGTAATACGGAACTATGCTGGGTATCGGCAACCTCATGCTACGGAGTGCAATATGGACTGGCGAAATCTTTCGGCAGACGAATTGGAATTCGAATTCAATCCGCAACACTCGGTGGCCGATTTCGGGTCTTTTCAGGTAGAGCGTACAGCGGCCAGCGAACTGGCTCGGCGCGAGATGACGGCGCAGTTGGATATAAGTTACGGGCCGTCGCCGACGCGCACACTTGATGTCTATCCGGTCGCCCCATGTGCGGCAAACGCCGCCCCGCCGGTCCACGTCTTCTTCCATGGCGGTTACTGGCGAACCCAGGACAAAGCCAACTTTGCCTTTATCGCCCGAACGCTCGTTGAACTTGGCATTGCCACCGTTATCGCCAATTACGACCTTTGCCCGGAGGTCTCGCTTGATGTGGTTGTCGATTCGGCAATGCAGGCGGTTGCCTGGACACGGCGCAACGCGGCCAGCTTCGGCGCCGATCCCGAGCGGCTGACGCTATCGGGGAATTCGGCGGGCGCGCATCTATCGGCAATGGCGCTGGCCCACGACTGGACGGCCCATGGACTGCCTGCTTCCGTGGTAAAGGGAATTGTCGCCATCAGCGGCATCTACGATCCTGAACCGGCCATGCACATCTCGGTCAACGCCGAGATCGGCCTGACGGCGGAGATTGCCAAACGCAACAACGTGCTTGCGCTGGACCCCGGCGAACCGGTGCCGGTGGCGCTGTTTGCCGGTGCAGTTGAGCCCGATCACTGGCGTCAGCAGACGCACCTTTATGCTGCCTACCTGGAAAGCCACGGGTTCCGCCCGACAACAAAGATCGAGCCGGGCAAGCACCATTTCAATATTATGGACAACTACCTAGACGCCGATCAGCCCATCGTGCGGGCCATCCGCGCCATGGTTTGAAGCACTTCCTTACTGGCCAAAATACCCCAGGCGTGAGGAAATTCGCGCCGCCGCTTCAATGACCAATGGTGCCCAGCCTAGGATGGTGTCGCGGTCGATACGGTAGACGTGGGCCCACACGTTGACAGCCGCGACGATGTTGCCCTGGTAGTCGAAAATCGGTGCTGCAAGGCCACGCACTTCGTTCGTTTCCTCTTGGTCGGCCAAGGCGAATCCCTGCTTTCGCACGCGCTCCAGTTCAATCTCGAAATCTTCCGAACTGGTAATGGTGTTGTCGGTATGGCGCGTGAACTCAATCTGCCCGACAAGTCGGCGGCGCTTGTCTTCAGGCAGGAAAGCAACCATCGCCTTGCCCAGTGCGGTGCAGTGAACCGGTGCCCGGGAACCGACGTTGGACGCCATGCGCAATGGCGCCCGGCTTTCCACCATCTTGATGAATATGATTTCGGCCCTATCTAGGACAGCCAAAACGGAGTGCTGTTCCGTCTGGCGGTTTAACCAGCGCATATCCTCGTCGGCTATTTGCTGCAAATCGAGGCTGTTCCATAGCCTCAGGGCCCAACCCATGATCCTGTTGCCAAGGCGGTAGGTTCGGCTGTCCTCGTCGTAAGCGACAAGACCTTCGTTGGTCAGCACCGAAAGAATGCGGTGGCCCGAACTCTTGGTCAGGTCGGCCTTGCGGATTACATCGGAAAAACGCACGGCCTCGGGTGAAGCCGCCAGAACGTCAAGGATCTGTACGCTTTTGGAAATAATGCTGCTTTTCTCGTTGGTTTTCGACACGGCGTAACTTTCGCTGGGGCTTGACAAAAAGCCTTATCGGTGTGAGCATCAAATATCGAAACTAGTGTTCCGTAATAAGGAACTTTTCTCTTGTGAGAGTGCATTCAAGGGGGCATCCATGTCAAGAAACAGATTTCTGAACGCGGTTCTGGCCACCGCGTTTGCTTTCACCGGGGCCACCCAGGTTGGGGCCGCGGAATTCACGATGAAACTTGGGCACAGCAACCAGCCGGATCCCAAGAATTCGGTTTTTCACGCCTGCGCGCTGAAGTTCGAGGGACTGGTTGAGAAATACACAAACGGGCGGGTCGATGTTGTGATCTTCCCCGCATTTCAATTGGGCAGTGAGCAGGAACAGGTTCGTGCCAGCCAGCTCGGCACCCAAGAATCAACGATCATTTCAACCAATAACCTTAACGTCTTTGCCCGTTCGCTTGGTTTCCTGAGCTTGCCGTACATCTTCGAGACCGTGGCCGAAGGGCGCAACGTCATCGACACCGGTTGGGATAAGTTCAATGAATGGTCAACCAAGGAAGCCGGCGTTCGGTTGCTGACGGTCATCGACGCGGGGTTCCGTGATCTGACCACCAACGACGCCCATCCCGTGCGTAACCTGGCAGACCTCAGAAAGGCGAAAATCAGAGTCCCGCCGAACCCGATCATGATCGGTGCTTTCAAGAGCTGGGGTGTTGAGCCGATGCCTCTGGCCTGGTCTGAGACCTTCAACGCCTTGCAGCAAAAAGTCGTCGATGGACAGGAAAATCCCATCAATGTGATGCTCGCGGTGAAGTTCTACGAGGTCCAGAAATATGTAACGAACATGTCGTATATATATCAGAGCAACTTCCTGGTTGCTTCGGAGAGGTGGTTCCAAAGTCTGCCTACCGATCTGCAAGCCGCAGTCGTTCGTGCAGGCAAGGAAACCACCGATTGGGAACGCGACTACATCGAAGCGACCACCAAAAGCGACATCGCACGCTTGAAAGCAGACCACGGAATTATCTTCCTGGGCGAACCCGAAGATAAACCCGAGTGGGTCAAGCGCGCGCGCGCCATCTGGCCCGACTATTATGACTTCATCGGCAAGGGTGATGCCGATAAAGGCAAAAAGGTCGTTGACGCAGTGATCAAGATGACCGCCGAATATCGCGCCAAAAACAAGTAAGCTAACTTTGGCGGCGGCGGATTGCGTCCGCCGCCGCCACTTAATCAATTTGTAACCGGCGATTGGTGCCGCGAAGGGTTGATGTGATGAGGGCGGTTCTGCGGCTGGTTGATCGTTATTTTGAAGAAGCCATCTGCGGCGGCCTTCTCGTGATCTTGATGTGCCTTCTGTTCCTGCAGGTTATCCTGCGCTACGTTTTTTCCATGTCGTGGTCATGGAACGAGGAAGTCACCCGCTTCGTTTTCGTCTGGTTTATTTATCTGGGTGCTTGCCTGGGGGTTCAGCGCCAGGGCCACATCCGGGTTATGACGTTTGTCACTATGTTGCCGCAAGGCTTGATGCGCAAGGCGGTGCTGTTGCTGGCCGATCTGATCTGGCTGGCATTCCTGATCATCGTCTTCTACTACAGCCTCGACTTCCTGGACACCGTTCTGCAATTTCCACAGGGTTCGGCCGTCCTCGATATTCCTCTTTTTTATGTCTATTTGATTATCCCGGGCGGGTTCGTTCTGATGATGCTGCGACTCGTCCAACTTTATATACGAAGCTGGTGCGCCATCGACCCGGACCACGCCGGCGAAGCACCGACCGGAAATAATGGGGAGGCGGCGCCATGATTATGGTCGCGGTCTTCATCATTTGCCTGGCGCTCGGAGTGCCGATCATGGCGACCATCGGCATGGCGACCATCGTGCCGATCTTCGTCGACGGCATCATCCCCATGACCATGGTCGTCCAGACCCTTTACACCGGGGTCGATCAGTTCCCGCTGATTGCCGTTACCGGCTTTATCCTGGCTGGCGCGCTCATGGGAACGGGCGGCATCACCGAACGGATCATCGAGGTAGCGGCCAGTCTGGTCGGTGGTTTCGCCGGTGGTCTAGCCACGGTCACCATTGTTGCCTGCATGTTCTTCGCCGCCATCAGCGGATCCGGCCCGGCCACCGTCGCCGCCATTGGCGGCATCATGCTTCCCGGTATGTTCAAGCGCGGCTATGACCGCGATTTCGGTGCCGCAGTTGCGGCATCGGGCGGTGCCCTGGGTATCCTAATCCCGCCCAGCAATCCGATGATCATCTTTGGCGTGGTGGCCAGCGTTTCGATTACCCAGCTTTTCATGGCCGGGCTGATACCGGGCTTGCTTATCGGCGTGATGATGATCGGTGCCGGGCAATTGGTGTCGTATAAACGCAAGTACGTGGGCTCAGGCGAGCCTTTTTCCGCTCGCCGTGTAATGGCCGCCGTGCGCCGAGGCAAGTGGGCGCTTTTGGCCCCCGTGATAATTCTGGGCGGCATCTATGCCGGAGTATTCACGCCGGTGGAAGCGGCGGCGGTGGCCGTGTTCTACGCCTTCTTCGTTGGCGTGTTCGTTTACCGCTCGCTGACCTGGCCGGGCTTTTTGGAATCGTTACGCGTCACGGCCATGACGTCGGGAACGGTGATTGTCATCGTGGGTATCGCCCTTTCCTTCGGGCGGCTGTTGACGATCTATCAAATTCCACAAATGGTGGCCGAGGGGCTATCTGCGGTTTCGTCTGACCCGATCATCGTTCTGTTCCTTATCGCGATCTTCCTGATCGTAATCGGCACCTTCATGGAAACACTGGCACAAATTATTATTCTTACGCCGGTCTTTCTGCCGCTGGTCAAAAGCTTGGGCGTCGATCCCATTCATTTCGGCGTAATATTCGTGGTTTGCTGCGAGATCGGGTTCCTGACGCCGCCCCTAGGGGCCAATCTTTATGTCGCCATGAAACAGGCCGACGTTTCCCTGGAAGCGGTGTCCAAGGCCGTGCTCCCGTTCCTTGCTGCCCTAATTGTCGGCTTGGTACCGATTATTTTATTCCCCAGTCTTTCCTTATTTCTTCCGCAGTTGTTGATGGGCAATTAAAAGGCGGCGGTTGGCCGCCGCTTCGAGGGTCTGACACAAATTCGCTAGATCATTTGCACCAACGCTGCGCGAAGAGGATTTTAACTTGTGCGCGGCTTGACTGGCCATCGTTGGGGCAGGTGGTGCGGCGTAAGATTGCACCTTCGAGGAAGGGTTATGTCGTGCTCGCAAATAGGTACTTTCCCCAATCAAACTGGGGAAGGACCTAGTTGTTTGTTGTATCTAGGAGAAATATATTAACCATAGTCGGCGTTGAAAATTTTTCTCTCTCCCAACTTAAGCTACGGTGTTTTAACTTCCCTGTTGACTCGCCCGCCGGAAATACCGGCGGGCGTTTTTTGCTATTATTGCCGTGGATCAACCGAGCACGGATCGCGCAACCTTACACCTGTCTTACGAGACGTAGGTTGGGCGCACCGACAATTGCCCCTTCGACTGCCGTTTGACTTCTGCATCGAAGCGAAAAGCTGACGGTCGAAATCAAAGAGCTTTTCCTGCGCCGGATACGTAAATCTACGCCGTCCCTCAACCTGCCTTCACTATTCGATGCACCGTACCGACGCCCAACCCCGTCTCGGTGGCTATAGAACGGACCGACTTCCTGAATTTTGCTAGAGCAAGGACAGCTTGTCTGGTCTCGGCCTTAATGGCAGGGCGGCCAAGTTTGACACCGGCGGCTTTTGCTCGTTCTAAACCGGCCTTCACCCGCTCCTGGATCATTGCCCGTTTGAATTCGGCAAAGACGCCCATCATCCGGAACATCGCTTTGCCTGCCGGGGTCGTCGTGTCCACACCCTGCTGGTGGACGAAGAGATCGACGCCAACGGCATGGAGTTCGCCAAGACACGAAACGAGGTCTTGGAGACTTTGACCCAACCTGTCGACAGACCACGCCATGATGACGTCGAACTGGCGTCGGGTGGCGTCATTGCACAGATGATCGAAGGCCGGGCGTTGGGCGCGACCCTTCGCACCTGAAACACCATTGTCCTCGTAGACCTCGACCACTTCCCATCCGGCTTTATTTGCCACCTGTTCAAGCACCCGGCGCTGGTTGTCAGTGGTCTGGCCGTCGGTCGATACGCGAAGGTAGAGGGCGGCTCGTTTCATGGTCATGGCGTCGGCTCCCGGGTGCGTGGTCGGCGTTGCGGGTAAGCATGAATCATGATCGTTCGTAAATCCCGATCTGCGGGAGGGTTTTTGGAACACCACGTTTGGTGCGGGGCAAGCCACTCTCGGAGACCGGCATGACAAGGTCGGCGATGCCGGGTTCTGCGCGTCAAAACAAGTTGGCCCGCACCGGAGGAATGCGAAAGCTATTTGAAATCGATTGAAGCCACCTCGGCAATAATTGACCGGCTTCTCCAAAGGAAATGTTTTCGGGCTTTATCTCCCTGGACAGAAAAAGGCATTTGGAACTGCCGGGAAGCCAACATTTTGGGCGTTCACGCCCGCTGCCGGGGAAAAAGCAGACCAACTTCGGGGCTGGCGCTAACGACCGTTGGTGACCCAGACCAGACATGACAATGGTATTGATCTCGAACCACAGGTCAATCGGCGGCGAAAACAGTTCCCGCAGTTCGTCGCCTATAGGACAATAATTGAATGTGACCCACACCTCGGTGCTCACAAGCATCGTCGACCAGTTGTGGGGGCAAACTCGCGGTACCCCGTTCGAGAAATTGCGCCTGTACACTAAAATGCAGGGAAACCGCCGCCCACGGCAAATTCACCGGCGGCGACTTGTCGATTGTCTGGAATCGCCAATGATCGGCTGGCGAAAACGTCGGGATAGTTTCGTTCACGTTGCTTTTCGGCATGCAATCGGTAAGCATCTATTTTTCGCGTGACGTACCCATATCGGAAATGGAGAGCGTAAATGGTCGATCCCGCAATGACCTTCATGGGATTTCGTCGGCTCGACGGGCGGATCGGCGTGCGCAATCATTTACTCGTAATTTCGGCAATGGATACGACCAATCCCATCGCCCGGCGGATCGCCGCGTCCGTTGATGGGGCCGTGCCAATCTGCGCGGCCTTCGGGCGGTCGTTGGACGGTGACGAACGCGCTATCCACGACCGAATTCTGATCGGCCACGGCCGCAATCCCAACTGCGCCGCGGCGCTGGTAATCAGCCTGGAACCTGAGTCCGCCCGCCGTCTCGAGGAAGGAATCGCGGAAACGGGCATCCCGGTCGAGACCGTCTCGACGGTTGAAACGGGTGGCGGTCCTCGCACCGAGGATCAGGGGCGACGAATTGCCATCGCCCTAGCAAGGCGCATAGCGATGCAAAAACGTGAACCTTGTGCGTTGGCTGATCTTGTCGTCGGCCTCAAATGCGGGGGCTCTGACCCGACCTCGGGCATTGGGGCCAATGTGGTCGTGGGAAGGTTCTCCGACCGCTTTGTCGCCGCCGGTGGCACGGTCATTTTGTCGGAAACCATCGATTTGGTTGGGGGCGAACACATTTTGGCCCGCCGCGCCGCGACGCCCGAGATCGCCCAGCGCATTGTGGAGTTGGTCCACGATATGGAAGAACAAGCAGCGGCGCTTGGTGGCGGGTTGACCAATCTTTACGAGGACCACATCGCCGCCGGATTAACAACCCCCGAGGAAAAATCCCTTGGTTCTCTGCACAAAGGCGGAAGCAGTTCGTTGCAAGAGGTATTGGACTACGGCGCGTCTCCGACGAAAAAGGGGCTGGTCTACATGGACGCGCTGGGCGGCGGCATCGCCGAGGTCACCGGGGTCGCGGCCGCCGGGGCGCAGATCATCCTGTTCACCACCGGGGGTGGCCATCCAACCGGCAATCCGGTCGCACCAACCATCAAGATCACGGCAAATCCTAAGGTGGCGCGCAGCCACGCCGATGTCATCGACATCGACGCCGGATCAATCTTCGACGGGCGCATCGATCCGGGTGTTCACGCCGAGCACCTGTGGAACGTGGTTCGCGAGGTCGCCGAGGGACGGACGACGCGTTGCGAGGAAAGCGGCGATACCGAGATCACCGTTGCCGGTCCAATGGCCGTCGCGCACCACCTGACCTTTAGCAACTAGGGTATGCCCATGACCAAAGACAAAATTCTACGCGTCGGCGTCACGCGGGACTTCGTCAGAACCGACGGTACCGTGAATTTCCTGCCCGAAGCCTGGCACCGGCTGGAAGGGCATCCCCGCATCGAATTGCATCTTCTTGAAGATGAAGCCCCAACGACCCTGACCCGGGCTCACACCTCGGCCTTTGATGTCATCTTGATGAAACGCAGCCCGCTTCCGGCATCGGCCATCGGCGAACCCGCGCCTAGATTGTTTCTCGTATCGCGCAATGGCGTTGGTTTCGACCATATCGACGTACCGGCTTGCACCGAAGCCGGGATCATGGTGACGATCACGCCGGACGCGGTGCGCCGACCGGTAGCCAGCGCCATCATGGCGCTGATCTTGTCATTGGCCCACCAGGTCATTCCGCGCGACCAGATGACCCGCGCCGGACGGTGGAAGGAACGCTGGAATACGCCGGGCATCGCCTTGACGGGAAGAACCCTGGGCGTAGTTGGCTTGGGAAACATTGGCCGCGAATTGCTTCGCGTCGCCGCCCCTTGGGACATGCGGCTGATCGGTGTTGAGCCCTTCGTTCCACAGGAGGGATTTCCGGATTTGGATGTCGAACTGGTCGACCTCGATACGGTTCTGGCCGAGGCTGATTTCGTTTCCCTGTGCTGCCCTTACATCCCTGCGACCCATCATCTGATCGGCGCGCGCGAATTGGCGCTAATGAAGCCATCCGCCTATCTGGTCAACACGGCGCGCGGCGAGATTATCGATGAGCCGGCCTTGGTCCAAGCTCTGAGTGTTGGCGGCATCGCCGGAGCCGGGATCGACGTATTTGAGAAAGAACCGCCGGCCACAGACAACCCGCTTTTCGGCCTCGACAATGTCGTTCTGGGGTCACATAATCTAGCGTTCAATGATGAGTCGAACGACCTCGGCAACATCGGCGCAGCGGAAGCAATCCTGGCGGTGGCCAACGGAGAGAGTCCCCGCCACCTGATCAATCCCGAAGTTCTCGAACATCCGCGCTTCAAGTGATTTCGGCGATAGCGATACCGTGCTCACCAGCCACGCAATAGAGTAGATACGTCCTGCTGTCCTCAACAAAGATCGCGGGATCGCGCAGCTGATTAACGGCTTCGTCGATGGGACCGGGCCGCGAGACTTCAAGCGGTTCCTCGGCGCCTTCCCAATCGATTTCCGGGCGCAAGACGTCAACCGATTCCGAGGCTCGCCATTGTTTCCAATCGCCGGCGAGTTGCACGTTGGAACGGTAAATGCGCTCGGGCGCGTCGCCGATACAGGTGTAAAAGACGTTCAGCCGATCGCCGTTCAACCACACCGCTGCGTGGCGGTTTCTTTTGGGGAAACCGCATTCGGGGCCCATTTCGAACGGCGTGATGCCGTCGGGCGCGCGCCAGAAACGGCCACCCATCACCCAAGCGTAAGTTGCGCCTTCCCATCGGAAAACCCGGAAATACGGCGGCCCAAGTAGCGCCGGACGAACAATAAAATGAATGCCGTCATATGAGGTTGCTACCCTGGTTCCTTGAACATTTTCCGGTTCGATGAAACCATGAAAATACATGCATATTTCCTGTGCCGAATCGTCGACATGGACATCGGGCGAGGCCACATGCTCAATGAAGAAGGACTCCGCCACATGCAAAGACCCCGGCTCGTGGGTACGCCAGGGTCCAAGAAGATGGTCGGCATATGCCATGCGGATATAGCTGCCGCGATGGTCGGCGAAATAGAGGTAGTAGCGACCCAACGGGTTTGGCAGCCAGTCCGGAACCCGGATCAGCGACGGCCCGTTGATATTGCGGCCAATCCGGCGATCCATGAACGGCGCGATAATCGGACCGTTGCCGAGGCGCTTAATTTGCATGGTACTATCCCTCCCCTGAAGAATGGTCCATGATACCCGTCGCGGGAGAGCGATGACTAACGGACCATCTCAACGCATGATGTTTTCGCCATCGGTAATGGCAGCGGGGCTTGTGACGCTCGCGGCGGCCTGCACCGCAACCAATTCTGTAATCGTGCGCACGCTAACCGACATGGCGGTCGACCCCCTGGAGATCGCCTTTTTCCGAAACGTTTTTGGCCTCATGTTCATGCTGCCGTGGCTGGTACGAAACGGGGTTTCCGGCCTGCGCACCGACCGGCCGTTGACGCATATCGGACGGGCCGTCGTCAATCTCGCGGGAATGGTATTGTTCTTCCAGGCAATCGCGCTGATTCCGGTGGCGAACGTTGTGGCCATCAATTTCACCGGTCCCATCCTTACCTCGGTTCTTGCGGTCTTCTTGCTCGGCGAAGCCATGCGCGCCCGGAGATGGGGGGCTGTGATTCTGGGTTTCCTCGGCGCCTTGATTATCATCCGGCCCGGCTTCACCGAGGTCGGGGCCGGGGTCCTATCAGCGGTTGCCGCCGCCGTCTCCTGGGCGGTCATGCAGATCATGGCGAAAAGCCTTTCGCACCGGGAATCGCCGCAGAAAATCGTCACGCTCAATTTGTTGCTGATGGTGCCGGTATCCTTCATTCCGGTGGTCTTCGTATGGACAACACCGAGTCTGTTCGCACTGGCGCTCATGGCCCTGCACGGCGTTCTCGGAACGGTGAACCAAGTGTTCATCGTACGTGCCTTCTCGCTGACGGATACCACTTATGTGATGCCCTTCGATTTCACCCGCCTGCCCTTCGTCGCCCTGCTGGCGTTCTTTCTGTTCGGAGAAATCCCTCCCTTCTGGACCTGGATTGGGGGTGCCGTCATCTTCGCCTCGACCCTCTATTTGACCCATCGGGAAAGTCGGGATCAGTAGCGTCCCGCCCGTTCGATCCCCGCGTCGCTGGTGGCCATGATTGCGTCCATGTGTTTGAGGACTAACTCGGACTTGATCACGGCATAGGCCGGGTCATCCCACAGATTAACGAACTCGCCGGGATCTTCCTGTAGGTCAAACAACTCGCCCAAATCGAGGCCATGATAGATGTTGGTCTTATAACGCCCGTCGAACCGCATGGTGGCGTGGCTGGGCAGAGATTCCCGGGCCGAGCCCAGAGCGTCGTTGAAGTGGCAGATGACCTCGGACTTGAAAATATCCGGATCGGCCGCGCCGCTCAACAACGGCATCAGGGATTTTCCTTGGACATTGGCCGGAATGTCGAGCCCGGCGGCGTCCATGACCGTAGGCATGATGTCGACCAGTTCGACCAAGGCGTCGCTGATTAGGCCTTCTTGAATTCGTCCCTTCCAGGCGAACATCAAGGGGACGTGAACAAGACCCTCCCAGAACCGGCAGCCCTTGTAGAGCTGGCCGTGATCGCCGAGCGTTTCGCCGTGATCGCTGTGGAAAATAATCAGGGTGTTGTCCAACTGCCCGGCGGTTTCCAGCGCATCCACCAAACGGCCGAATTCGTGATCGACGTGTTCGACCATCGCGTAATAGGCGGCCTTGACCTTACGGCCGTTGAACTCGGACGGCGGGTGGCAGGCGAACTGCGTGAAGTCTTCTTCTGCGTTGTACCTAAAATTGCTCTCGCCCAAGGGATTGCCCGGGGCCACGGCCTGCTGGCAGACATTGGCGAACAGCTTTTGCCGCTCCAAGTCGCTTTCGCGGAACAGCGGCGGCGGCAGGGTCTCGGGATCGTAGCGCTCCAGATACTCAGGCGCCGGATCATAGGGCGGATGGGGGTCGAAGGGATTCATGCTGAGCATCCACGGCCCATCCCGTTTCTCGTTGATGAACCGAATCGCCATCTCGGTCGACCAGGTGGTCTGGTGCAGCTCTGCCGGAACACCAGGGCCGCAGAAGTCCTTCATGTGGCTGTACAGTTCGTCAGCATCGACGCCTTTTTCCTCCTTTAGCCACTGATGATAGGCGTGGTGCTCGTAGGTCAGACTGGGAAACGGATGATGGGACCATTGGAACAGGCGGTAGCCGTCGTCGGCGCGCTCCTCGTGTCCGGAAGCCCGCTGCAAATGGAGCTTGCCAATCAGCCCGCAGTCGTAACCGGCATCGGCCAACATCCGGGTCACCAGTTTCTCGTTTGGGGGAAAATAGGCATTGCCGTTGCGATGCACGTGATTCGACGCCGGATAGCGCCCGGTCAGGAAACTGGCCCGGCTCGGCGTGCAGATCTGGCTCTGACAGTAGGCTTGGGTAAATGCGGTGCCCGCCCCCATGAAACGATCGAAATTCGGCGTATTGATGTGGTAATTACCCAGCCCGCGAATGGTGTCATAGCGCTGCTGGTCGGTGCAATACCAGAGGATGTTCGGTCGATCAGGGTTGCTCATTCTCGTTTCCTCAATAGGCTGATTGGCGGGATATTCCCGCATCATGCGTCGCTGCCACGGCGTCAAGATGGCGCCTCAGAAGATCACTTTTCAGTCCGGCGCAATTCGGATCGTCCCACAGGTTCTCAAATTCGTGCGGATCGCTTTGCAAATCATATATTTCACCCAGTTCGGTGCCGTGATAGACGGCGCTTTTGTAGCGTCCATCGCAAACCATGGTGCCGTGTGAAGGGCTGCTTATCGGGGTCGTGCCCAGTGAATCGTTGAACTCACACACCACATGCGGCTTGTGAAATCCGGGATCGCAGTCCCTGCGAAGAAGGGGGGCAAGCGATGTCCCCTGCATCCTGGGCGAGGCCTCTACCCCGGCTGCGTCGAGCAGGGTCGGCGCAATATCGACCAGTTCCACCAAGGCATCGCTGATGACACCGTGTCCAAAGCCTTCGGGCCACGAAACGATCATCGGCACCCGGACGAGCCCCTCGAAGAAACGACACCCAAGATACATCAAGCCATGATCGCCCATCAGGTCGCCATGATCGCTGTGGAACAGGATCAGCGTGTTGTCCAACTGCCCGGTATCGCGCAGCACCTCGACGATACGCCCGAACTGGTGGTCAATATGTTCGATCATGCCGTAATAGCCGGCCAGAAGGACGCGGCTGTCATAGTCGCGGGGTGGTTGGACCGTCATCCGCTCCCACGCCACACCCGGTTCGCCGGGTCCGCTGCCGTGTGGATTTCCAGCTTCGGGCGAATGCTGTTGAATGCTGCCGAAGTCCTGCTGGCGAATCGCATCGGATTGGCGATAGTGAGCGCGGGGCAGCGTCGTCGGGTCATACCGTTCGAGGTATTCCGGCGGCGGATCGAAGGGCGGATGGGGGTCGAAGCAATTGATGTTGAACAGCCACGGGCCGCCACGTTTTTGGGTAATGAAACGAATGGCCATTTCCGAGCACCACGTTGTCTGATGCAGATCCGACGGTACGCCCGGCCCGCAATAGCCGTTCACCGTTTTCGCAAAAAGCTCATGCGGATCGACGCCCTTCTCGTCACGAAGCCAGTCGGCGTAGGCGTGGTTTTCCAAATTGGGGTAGGGGTGGTGGCTCCAATGATAGGCGCTAAATCCGTCATCGACCCGCGCCTCGATCGGTTGCGCGCGCGCCAGATGCATCTTGCCCGCCATGCCGCAATCGTATCCGGCGTCGGCGAGCAAGCGCGTCACCAAGATCTCATGGGCGGGAAACGCCGCTGCGCCGTTGCGCAATACCTGCGTCGCAGCCGGATAGCGCCCGGTCAGAAAGGATGCCCGGCTGGGCGTGCAGACAGGGCTTTGGGCGTAAGCCCGCGTGAAGGCCGTACCATCGGCGGCCAATCGGTCAAGGCGGGGAGTCCGGATGTGCGGATTACCGAGCGCGTGAACGGTGTCGTAGCGCTGATGGTCGGTGCAATACCAAAGGATGTTTGGCCGTTCGCCCATGGCTCTATTCCGTCGGTCGCAAATCCGGCTCGATCCCCGGCGGCGGCGTGATAACCAATGTCCCTTCCTTTAGGATTGAATCGAGCCCGCCCCAATGGTCCGCTTTGGCTCGTTGCGCCGCCTTGGCGCGGGCGTCAACGTCCTCGGGGTCGCAAATGGTGCGCAAAATTGCTTCGAGCCGTTTCGCCGTTTCCACTCCCGATCCATCCGCGATGAGATCGCGGAGTTCGTTCGGATCTTTGTCGAGGTCGAAAAGCTGCGACGGCATGCCAACGTGGTAGATGAGCTTCATGTTCCCATCGCGCAGCATGAAGCTGCCTGCCTTCGATCCCGCCGCGTGGTACTCGGCAAATCCGATACGTGAGCGCTCGTCTCCGCCGGTGGCTGGCCACAACGAGATCCCGGGCAGATCCGCGTCTTCGTCGGTCAGTTTGGCGCCGACGGCCTCGACCAGGGTCGGGAACAGGTCAACGTGAGAAACCACCTGTTCCACCGTGCGGCCTTTGGGAATGTCCGGCCCCGACATGAGAAGCGGCACATCCACTGAGCCATCGTAGAGACAGGACTTGCCGAACAGACCATGGGCGCCATGCAGATCGCCGTGGTCGCTCGAGTACATGATCCGCGTGGTGTCGAGCAGCCCGAGTTCCTCGGCCACGTCCATCACGGCGCCCATCTGCTCGTCCACATGGGTGATCAGTCCGCAATATCCGGCAGCCACGCGGCGCAGCGCGTCCTCGTCGGTCATTTCTTGGGTATCCATAATGCCGCGCAGATGCTCGATCGCAGGATGCATGGGGCGCTCGCCGGGTGAAAATTGGGGCGGAAGCGGCATGTCTTCGACCGGATACAGATCCCACAACCGCTTGGGAATGCGGAAAGATGGATGCGGGCTTGGGTAGGACACGAAAAGCACCCAGGGCTGATCCCGTGTTGCACCCTCCTCGCGTAGCCACGAAATGGCGGATTTGGTGATGTTTTCGTCAAAATCCTGATAATGGGCGGTGCCGATGCCCGAATCCTCGACATACAATTCCCATTGTCCGGTTGCCTTGGGCTCGCGATCGAAGCCGCGCAACAACATGTGGACCCCGCCCCGACCGTTGAGGATATGCATGGGCAGGCGTTCTTCGGAAAAACCGTTATCGTCCTCGGTGGCCCGAAAATGCAGCTTTCCGACCGATACCACTTCATGGCCTTGGTCACGGATGCGACGCATCCAGCTGGGCGCCGTTCCATCGTAGACGATGGCGTTGTCCCACGTGCCCGTTTGGTGCGTATAGCGACCAGTCGCCAGCGCCGCACGCGACGGACAACACAGTGGCCCGGCGCAATACGCGTTGGTGAAACGCACACCGTCGCGCGCGATCCGATCCATGGTCGGCGTTTGAACGCAAGGATGCCCAGCGCATCCCATGACGGCTGCGTTGTGATTGTCGGAAAAAAAGAAAATTACATTTGATGGTCGTGTCATGGGATTCTCCCTGATTTAGCCTTCCGCTTGGTTCCGGGCCGGGATAAATAGCGAACGCCAACACGCCGCAGTTCCTCTAATAGTTCCCGAATCGCGTCTGATTGCTGTTCGCCGCGCCGGTAGATCACACCGGTCGCCCGGTCCCATTTGAATGGATAGTCCAGCAAGATCACATCGTCGGGTCGCAAAGCATCGATTTCTCGCTGGTTGGTGACACCCACCATGTCGGTTTCAGTCACCACGGAGAGGAGGAAATTAGTGGAGTCCGATTCGATTACGGCACGGGGTGGGGACTTGCCACGCGACACGTACAGGCCTTCAAGGCGCTGTCGATAAAGCGTTCCTTTTTCGGGTAACACCCACCCGAACCGATCCAGGTCTTCCAGCGATCGCGGCGGTTTTCTGGTTAGCGGATGACCTTTGCGGACCACCACACCCTGCTCGTTATCCGCCAAAAACATGAAGTCGGTCGTCTCGGCGTCATAGCTTTCCATGGATGTCCCGATGACCAGATCCAAAACACCTTCTTTTAACTGCCTAAACAAGGTGATGGTATTGAAGCCGCCACGAACGAACACTTTCACACTGGTTCGTTTGGCGACTAGGTTGATCACCGCCGGCACTAGGGACGCCCGCATCAGGCCGGGAACAATGCCGACAGAAATGGTTTCGGCCTTCTCAGCCTTCATGTTTTCGACGCTTTCCATGGTGCTGCGAACCTGGGCGCGGATCAATCGGGCGTGCTCGGCCAAGACCCAACCGGTGGCGTTTGGTTCGACACCCCGAGTGTGCCGGGTCAGCAGGGGCGTACCGAATTCGTCTTCCAGCACCTGGATGCTTTTTGTCAATCCCGACTGGGTCAGGCCGAGCGCACGGGCCGCCTCACCAATCGAACCGTATTCAACCACTGCAAGGAAATGCTCCAATTTACGAAGCTCCACCCATAACTTCCTTTCATGGCTTTATGCGCTTTTTTTAACTTGCCAGAATGATTTGACTTGTTCAATATGAAATTGGTTTTTGCGTCGGCGGCGGGGGAGACGGCCGGATGAAACCCAAGAATTTGCTGTTTATTTTTTCTGACGAGCATACACGGGACATTTCCGGTTGCTACGGCAACACGGTCGTGAAAACGCCCAACATTGACCGTTTGGCAGCCAACGGCACCGTCTTCAACAACGCCTACACGACGTGTCCGATCTGTGTTCCGGCGCGGGCAAGCTTGGCAACGGGCCTTTATGTGCATGACATCGGCTGCTGGGATAACGCGCATCCTTATGTGGGCGAACCCGAAGGCTGGGGACATCGATTGATGGCGGCGGGCCATCACGTCACGGCGACCGGCAAATTGCACATGTGCACCGACAAACACCCCAACGGCCACAGTGAGGAAATCGAGACCCTGCACGTCATCGACGGAATTGGCGATTTGCGCGGATCGATCCGCGAACCAATTGAGGAGCGCGCTACGGTAAAACTCTTGGCCGAAACGGCAGGCCCAGGCGAGTCGACGTATACCGCCTATGATGCCCGGACCGCCGCCCACGCCATTGACTGGCTTACCAACGAAGCACCGAAGCACACCGACAAGCCGTGGGTATTGTACGTCGGTTTTACGCTCCCGCACTTCCCGCTAGTCTGTCCGCAGGAATTCTACGACCTTTATGATCCGGACGAGATTCCCTGGCCTCGCCTGTATGGGCCCGATCAACGCCCGACCCATCCGGCGGTTCGTGAAGTCATTAAGGCCATGGCCTATGACAAGTACTTCGACGCAGAAAAAGTACGCATCGCGCTCCGCGCCTATTATGGAATGGTCAGTTATCTAGACCACCAGATCGGTCGGGTTCTGTCGGCCCTCGAGGACAATGACTTGGGGAACGACACCCGCATTCTCTACTCCTCGGACCATGGCGACAACATGGGAAACCGCGGAATGTGGGGAAAATCGATCATGTACGAGGAATCGGCCGCCGTTCCGTGGATCATGTCCGGACCGGATATCCCCGTCGGGCACACCGTCGATACGCTGGTGACCCTGGTCGATTTCTACCAAACGGCGCTGGACTGCTGCGGACTGCCGCTTACCGATACCGAAGAAAACATCCTGCCCGGTCATTCGCTGTTCCGGATTATCGACGGCGAACTTCCGGACCGAATCGCGTTCAGCGAATACCACGCCGCCGGATCACCGACGGGCATGTACATGATCCGCGATGGCCGATGGAAATACGTTTATTACGTTGGTTATCCCCCTCAGCTATTCGACCTTGAGGCAGACCCACATGAGGCCGTTGATCTTGGCGAGAGCGCCGAGCACGCGGACGTTCTCGCGGCCTGCGAGGCCAAGCTGCGTGCCATTGTCGATCCCGAAGCGGCCAACGCCCAGGCCTTTGCCGACCAACACGCCAAAGTCGCGTCCTTCGGCGGCCCCGAGGCCGTCAAGAGCCGAGGTGATTTTAGTCATACTCCGGCACCGGGTGAAAAAGTGGTGTTCGGATAAACAAAAAAACGGATAGGAAGCGTTGCATGGCCAATAAGCAGAAAACCGGTTTTATCGGTGTCGGGCTCATGGGCCATGGCATGGCCAAGAACCTTCTCGAGGCGGGTTATCCGCTTACGGTTATTGCAAACCGAACGCGGGAACGGGTCGATGACCTTAAAGCACGCGGCGCCAGCGAGGCCATGAGCTGCGCTGAATTGGCGGCGGCGTCCGAAGTCATAATCACCTGCATGCCCAGCATGCCTTCGCTGGCTCAAGTATTCGAAGGACCGGATGGGCTTTTGGCATTGGCGACGCCTGGAACGATTATCATCGATACGACGACAAGCGATCCCGAGATTACCAAGCGGTATGGCGCCATCGCTGCCGAGCGCGACGTTACCATCCTTGACGCCCCCCTCATCAAGGGACCCAAACAAGCCTGGGAAGGCACCATCGGCATCGCCGTTGCTGGCGACAAAACAAAGGTCGATGCAGTTTGGCCCATGCTTGATGCGATGGCGGAGCGCATCACCTATGCCGGAGCGTTGGGAAATGCGCACACCTTGAAGATCCTCAACAACGCCATGGCGCAGGGTATTGGCGCGTTGGCCAGCGAGATATTCACAGTCGCGGCGAAAAAGGGAGTCGACCTGGAACTTCTGTACGATTTTTTATCGCACAGCAACGCGCACAGCCGACGCCTCGAGGATTCTGGCCCGCGCATCATGAACGGAAATCATGAGGTGGCTTTCGCGATCGATACGGCGCTCAAGGACGTCACCCTCTATACCAAAATGGCCAATGAGGCTGGCGCCCTTCATCTGGCGGGCGATGCGGCGCGCAACCTTTTGAAAATTGCGTCGGGCGCTGGATACGGCGCGGGAAATATCACGCGGGTCGCTACTGCGCTCGCCGAGATTGCGGACACTAATCTTCCGGGGGACGATTGACCGTTGCGGTAACCCGGCACGGGGGTGCAGCACCTTGTCCAAGGGGTTCGCATCCAAGAAAAGCTACCCGTTTCCGCCATGAAGGCTTGACGGTCTAACAACAAGAAATTTTTTCGCAAGTGAATTTGGCTCAGACATCAAAACAAAAGGGAGATTGACATGACTTTAGAATTGACACGCAGACAAGCTCTCATGGTTGGTGCTGGCGCGTTAGGCGCCGGGTTGCTCCCTGCGGGCCGCGCACAAGCCGCCGGCTGGCCGGATCGCCCGATCACCATGGCAATGTCCGCTCCGGCGGGCGGCGCGACGGATCGGGGTATTCGACCGATAGCCGCAAAAATCAAGCCACTGCTGGGTGCTCCTGCCATATCATTGCAAGACATGTCTGGCGCCGGTGGCGTCCAGGCCGCCGACTATGTGATGAGCCAACCGGCGGACGGGTACACTTGGTGCGGCATGAACGACACCATCGAGGCCTTCCCATCGTTGGATCGCTATGATTTCAGCTACCGTGATTTCGATTTCTGGATGGGGGCGGGAACCGCCTGCGGGTTTACTGTTCTCGCTGAATCCAAGATCAAGACCTTTGACGAGTTCATTGACTGGGTGGGCTCCAATCCGGGCAAGCTGTCTTGTTCGTCGACACCAACCGGATCGCTGTGGTCGAATGTCGCGGTTTATGTCCGTGACAAGGGAAACCTCGGCCTGGATTACAAGATCGCTAACTACAAGGGCGGTGGTCCCTCGGTTCGCGCGGTATTGGCCGGCGAAGTCAATTTCGGATGCATGGGCGTTACCCCGATGGCCAACTTCATGCGGGCCGGAAAACTGCGCTGTCTGACAGCGACGACACCCGAGGACTGGGAAACCGTGGGCACCTTGATTCCGAGTATCACGCGCTGGGTCAAGGACCCGTTGATGACGAAGACGCTTCCGTGGACGAATATCCACGGTATCGCGGTACGCAAGGAAGTTCCCGAAGAGATTAAGCAGAAAATCGACGTTGCCTTCGGTAAGGTCATGGCAGACAAATCCATGATTAAGATCTGGAACGACAACGCCTTCTTTCCGTTCAAGGCGAACCGTGACACGGCCAACGATCTGATGAAGCAGCGCACCGAGCTGCAGGCTTACGTCATCGAAGGCATTCTCGGCATGCACAAGAAGACGCGCGACGAGCTTGGCTTCGGCAAGATCGAGGAGACGCTCTAGAACTTTGAGGGGGACGTTCTGCGTCCCTTTTCGTCGGCGCGGGGGCCGGAAACCCGGCCTCCGCGTTTTCTAACAATTCGCTATCGCAATCGGGTGGACCATGAGCGACGACACGACATCGGAAGACGCGCATCCAGAACAGCACCCACCGCTTGAAGACATGGAAATCCAGTCGACGACGACCGATTTCGTCTCTGGATTAGTGGTGCTTTGCATTGCGCTTTACGCCTTCATTGAAGCCTACAACATGCCGAGTTTCGGCGACCCCAGAGAGGCGGCCTACAACACACCCGGCATGACCCCGATGGTGGTGTCCGGAGCCTTGGTAATCATGGCCGTGGCCCTGATGATCCGCAGCCGTCATGTTTCTTTCAGCTGGACTTTCAACGCTATCGGCAGCGAAACGATCCGGGTTTTGATCACGTTCGGTATCATTCTCGCCTTTATCATCATTATGCCGTTAGTCGGCTACGCGCCGGCGACATTTCTGCTTCTGTTCGCTTTCCAGATGGTGTTCGCGCGCAAACGCACGGTGAAATTCATCCTGATCTGGGGCGTCGGGCTCAGCGGCTTGTTGACGGCCATTCTTTTCCACGTCTTCGGCAACATTTTCATGATCCCCCTTCCCTAGGGTTGATCGGTTTCGAGGAAATCATGATTGAACAATTCATCAATGTCGTCACCAACCCCATGGCCTTGTTTACCGCCTTTTGGGCGATGACACTGGGGATTATCATGGGCGCGTTGCCCGGATTGACGGGACCCATGGCCATGGCCCTGCTGCTCAGCGTCGCCTACGCCATGTCGCCTGAAAATTCCGTCGTCGCCATGATGCTGATCTATGTCGGCGGCGTGTACGGCGGATCCATGTCGGCTATTTTACTTAACGTTCCGGGCGCACCAGCCTCAGCAGCCACTGCGCTGGATGGTCATCCCCTGGCCCGTCAGGGCTATGCTGGTCGAGCCATCGCGACGGTGACCATTTCCTCCTTCTTCGGGACATTGATCTCGGTTGCCATGATGGCCTTCCTCACCCCGTGGCTGGTCGAATTTTCACTTAGGTTCACGGCATGGGAACTGCTGATTCTTGTCCTGTTTGGGATTTTCATGGCTGGTAGTTTGTCAGGGAACGACCCGCTGAAGGGCTGGATTTCGGGTTTCCTCGGCCTTCTCATTGCGATGATCGGCCTTGATGACATCAACATGCACCCGCGTTATTCCTTTGGCGTCCATTACCTTGAAGCCGGCATTGGCCTTATCGCCATGGTGGTCGGCATTTTCGGCATCAGCCAGGTAATGGTGACTATGCGTCCGGCGGAGTCACGCATGGTCCACACGGTCAGCAAGGTAAAAAACATCGTGCCGCGCTGGTCCGACATGAAGGGGCGCGTGCGGGTCATCCTGCAATCAGGGTTCATCGGAACCTTCGTCGGTATGCTACCCGGCTTGGGGGCCGACATGGGGGCCTGGGCGTCCTATGATATCGGACGCCGGACCAGCAAGGTCGCCCACAATTACGGCAAGGGCGAAATCGAGGGTTTGATCGCGGCCGAAACCGGCAACAATGCCGTGGTGCCGGGGTCGCTAATCCCGGTGATTGCGCTCGGCCTGCCCGGGAGCGCCGGTGCGGCCATCATCATGGCGGCACTGTTCTTGCACGGACTGAAACCCGGTCCGACCTTCATGATCGACAATGCCGGCCTGTTTGAATACATGGTCGCCGGCTTGTTCATCGGTGCTTTCCTGCTGCTGTTCGTCGGGCTGATTCTTGCTCACGTTATTATCTATGTGCTGGCGGTGCCGCGCGAGAACATCATGGCCGCAGTTGTCGCCTTGGCAGCCATCGGCGCCTACGCCTCGAAGCTGCAATACGGAGACGTGTGGGCGATGCTGGCTTTCGGCGTCTTGGCCTATGGTATGCGCCGCCTCGGCTTCCCGCTGGCACCTATGGTCTTGGGTTTGGTACTTGGCAAACTGCTCGACGAATTCCTGCGCAACGCCACTATCATCGGCGGCGGCAGTCTAATGCCTATCTTCGAGCGCCCCATCGCAGTCGGTTTGGTCGTGTGCGTTGCTCTGTTCTTCATCTTCAGCATTCCGGCATGTTCCAAACTTGCGCGCGCCGGCACCGGCAAACTGCTCAATTTGGTGTTTGGCAACGGCAAAGCGGATGCCAACGGCGATAAATAAGGTCATGCGGGGGAGAGATACGGCTATGACGGACCGACCGAATATATTGGTCATTACCTCGGATCAACAACGAGGTGATTGTTTCGGTTTTGAAGGTCGACGCATCAAAACACCACACTTGGACGAAATGGCCCGTCAGGGAACCCGCTTCGGCTGTTGCATCACACCCAACAATGTGTGCCAGCCGTCGCGGGCGTCTATGTTGACCGGTCTGTTGCCCAACACCCACGGGGTTCACGATAACGGCATCGATCTTTTGCCGGAAATCGCGGAAACCGGCTTTGCCGCCCAGTTGGGAAAGTCCGGGTACAGAACCGGCTATATCGGTAAAGCCCATTTTGCAACCTCACACACATTCGCCTCGACAGGCACGCCGGAATGCCGCCACAGCACCCACATGTACGACGAAGACTGGAACGGTCCCTACATGGGTTTCGAGCACTTGGAATTGATGGTCGAAGGCCATAACCATTGGCTACCCATGAAACCGCCGGCGGGTCAGCATTACGAGCGATGGTATTATGCCGACGGCCGTGGTGACGAACGCAATGCCCTCTATCAAAAGGCTCTGCCGCCCGAGACCGGCGCCGACCAGACGTGGCATTCGGCGTTACCGCCCGCATGGCACAATTCGACCTGGATCGGTGACCGCACGGTGCAGTATCTCAACGACCACAAGGACGGGGATGAACCTTTCTGCTGCTGGGCATCGTTCCCGGATCCCCATCATCCGTTCGATGCCCCCGATCCGTGGAGCCGCATGCACGATCCAGCGGACGTCGACCTACCGCCGCACCGCGAGATTGACCTCGACCGCCGCCCGTGGTGGCACCGTGCCAGCCTAGAAGGCCTCCCGGACATTCAGGCGGACCTGCGCAAGATTCGTGAGGAGTATTCCCGTATTCCAGCCCAGTCCGACGACCAACTCCGCCAAATCATCGCCAACTACTACGGCATGATTTCGCTGATTGACCATAGTGTCGGACGCATCCTGATGGCGTTGGATGATCTCGGCCTTTCCGAAAACACCCTCGTCATCTACACCACTGATCACGGCGACTGGCTCGGCGATCACGGCCTCATTCTCAAGGGCCCGATCAATTACGATGGCCTGATGCGGGTTGGCTTTATCGTCAAGGGGCCGGGCGTACCGACGAACAAGGTGGTGGACGATCCCATCTCGACCATCGACATGAAAGCCACGATCGAGGATTACGCAGGCGTTGCGCCCGCGCGCGAAGACCATAGCACCAGCTTGCGGGGCCTGATCGAAGGCAATGGCGAAACCCGGGATTTCGCATTTAACGAATGGGACATTAACGCCTCGCGCTGCGGCGTCGCGCTTAGGCTACAATGCGTACGCACCAAAACCCACAAGCTGACTCTTGAGCTCGAATCCGGCGCCGGCGAACTCTATGACATGGTCAACGACCCCCACGAGATGAACAATGTCTTCGACGATCCCGGCCATGCGGCTGTCAGAAGGGAGCTCGAGGCAATGGCGGCAACGCGCCCTGACGACGCCATGAGCCCTCGATTAACGCCGGTCGGCATGGCCTGATTAATCAGGGCACCGGTCCACCCCGTTGAACACGACCGAACCACGCCGACCGTTCATACGGAGGTTTGAAACATGAATCGGCCAAATATTCTGTGGCTCTGCACGGACCAGCAACGCTGGGACACCATCCATGCCCTGGGCAACGACAAAATCCGCACACCGAACATAGACCGGCTGGTGCTGGGCGGCGTCAGTTGTCTCAACACCTATTGCCAGAGCACCATTTGCACGCCGAGCCGGGCAAGTTTTCTGACCGGGATGTACTCCAGCACCATCCACGCCTGTGGCAATGGCAACGAACGCTGGATGGAGGGCGCGCCCCTGGTCACGAAGTTGCTGGCGGACACGGGATATACCTGTGGCCTCTCGGGCAAGCTTCACCTCTCGGGTTGTTGCGACCGCATCGAACCCCGCCCCGAAGACGATGGATATTCCGTCTATCATTGGGCCCACAGCCACCTGGACGGCTGGCCCGAGGGCAACGCCTATGCAGACTGGGTGAAGGAAAAGGGCGTCATTCTGGGCGACATGTATGATGAGAAAGGCTATATGCCGCCCGAGTTGCACCAGACCACCTTTTGTGCCGACAAGGCCATCGAGTTCATGGAGGAAGAACGCGACGAACCCTGGCTAATGAGCGTCAATATCTTCGATCCCCATGAACCCTTCGATCCGCCGCCCGAATACCGCGACCGCTACAAGCCCGAAGACGTGCCGGAACCGTTCTATCGCGAAGGTGATATCGAAACCCAGGCCGGGCTGATCGAGGCCGACTTCCAAACGCCGCCGCGTCATCCTGACGAATTCAAGACGCGCGAAAAGATCGCCGCTTACTACGCCATGATCGAACTTGTCGACGACAATATCGGGCGCATGATGGCGGCCCTGGAACGAACCGGGCAGTTGGAAAACACCCTTGTTATTTTGCACAGCGACCACGGCGAAATACTCGGCGATCATGGGCTGCTGCTGAAGGGCTGCCGGTTCTATGAGGGCCTGGTCCATGTGCCCCTGATTTTCTACTGGAAGGGTGTGTTGCCCGAAAACCGCCGCGTCGACGCCTTGGTCGAATTGACCGATATTGCGCCGACCCTGCTGGATTATGCCGGCGTGGCTGGAGCTGAAAATATGGCGGGCCGAAGCCTTCGTCCGCTGCTGGAAGGTGCCACCGACACACACCGAGAATCCGTGCGGTGCGAGTACTACCATGCCCTCAGTGCGACGACACCGGGCCGAGAGGAATGGTACGGCACCTATGCGACCATGATCCGCGACCCGCGCTACAAGCTCATCACCTATCACGGAACCGGTAAGGGAGAGTTGTTCGATCTTCAGGAAGATCCGCGCGAGTTCGACAATCTGTGGAACGATCCCGCACATGCCGAAACCCGCTTCCGGCTCGTGCTGGAAAGCTTCGATCAGACTGCCTTCGCTGTCGACCTCGGATCGGCGCAGACGTTGAATTATTGACTTCAGGAACCACCGCGAATTTCTTGCTCTCCGTTTCCGAATGTTTGGCATGTCCTTCCGTGCCGAACTAAGCGCTCGCCTCATGTCCGCATGTGGCTATGAACTGCCGCTCAAGCCGGTACAAATTGACGACCGCTTTGAGATACTAAGCAGACCTTCTGGGGGCCTTTTTGAAAACCGAGGGAGTCACCTCGGCGGAATTTGATTCAGGTTTTGAAAGGAAATGTTTTCTGGGTTTATCCCCCAGGATGAAAAATAGCCTTCGGAACTACGGGAAACCCGTAAACCATGTGCCCCTTTCTTCCAGCGAACTCCCGCCCACCGACTTCGGCGGCGAAAATACCGTTTGCCCTGGGATGGTCGTCCACCGTTTATCCAGCAATCGGAACAACATTGCCGCCGCGCTCACCGGCCACCATGAGAATGTGCTCGGCCCAACGGTTGAGGGCGTCGCGCTTTTCGTCGAGGCGGTCGTAGCGGTCGTATGTTTGCTGGATGCCGGAAGGGAGATAACCGAGGACGGCTTCGGCGGTCCGCTCGTCGACGTCAAGGCGCGACATTCGGGTCCGGCACGTTCGGCGCAGATCGTGAAGGGTGAAGGTCGCGTCCATTTTTTTTCGGACCCTCCGCAAGACGCTCGCTTGGCCAGCGAACGGTTTGCCCTGTTCCCGACCGGCCAGAACGAAGCCGGTGGCATCGTCGCTCAAACGCCGTGTCAGGATATCAGTCGCCGCTGAGGAAAGGGGGACGACATGGTCGATACCTGTCTTGTAACGCGCGCCTGGGATACCCCAGGTGGCGGTGTTGAGGTCGATTTCGTCCCAGACCATCAGGCGAACATCGTCACGGCGCTGGCCGGTCAACAGTATCAGTCTGAGGAAGTCCCCCGACAGTTCGCCGATCTGCGAGGAAATTTTCCACAGTTCCTTGATCTCGTTGTCGAAAAGGGTGCGGTCGCGTGGACGTTCTCTCGTACCCACAGTTTTTCGTCTAACGGTCGGTACGCCGTCGATCCATTCGCGTTCTTCGGCCCAGTGCAACAAGGCCATGAATTCGCTTAAGACGCGGTTTCCCTGGGTTGGAAACTCTTTGCGCCGAACAGAATCGACTACCTCGACGATATCGGCGCGACGGATTTTTCGAAGAAGGCGGTTACCCGCGACTGGCGCGATATGGTCTCGAAACATCGCCAACTTTCCCGTTACCGTTCGGGTCTTTAGCGAAGATCGGACGGCCTCAACGTATTCGTGATGCGCTTCGGCCAACGTCTTCGACTCGGCCCGTTTCTTGGCATTCAGGCTCTCGGGCGAGATGCTTTCGCGCGCGGAGGAAATGTACTCTGCCACCCGTTTTCGCGCCTCCGCCAAGGTCACGGCTGGATATGCACCGATTGTTTGATATTGGCGCTGCTTGTTCACGACAACGCGTACCGCCCATACCTTTTCGCCTCGAGGTGACAAGCGCAGCATCAACCCTCGGCAACCGCCGTCTGGAATTTCAGTCCATTTCGTTTGGCCGCGCGCTGGCTTTAGCGTTTTCACCATGTAGTCGGTCAGTGGCCGTGTGGTTTTCATGGCTTTCTCCAACCATAGCCCCTTGTTCTGTGTGGCATACGTGTGGCATAAACGTTAATGTTGTAGTGGAAACAGATGGACGCTCCTGAACGATGATAAATGGCATTAATGATATTTATTTGTGTATTTTCAGTAGATTAAATAATAAACTGCTGTCCAAGTTTGTCCACAGGGATTTATCCAGAAAGGTGCTATTACACGTCGATCAGACGTGAAGCCTTCCTGTTAGACTCAACCGGAAACCTTAGGGTTTCCGGTCTTTTTTTGCGATTTACGTGCGCTCGGTTGCTATAAGAACAAAACGGTTTGGGAGGCGCGGTAACAATGAGCATCGTTGGTATCGGATTTTTGGCGAGCCTTGCGGCGGGATTGGCGACCGCTGTCGGTGCCCTTCCGGCGCTGTTTTTCCGCGCAATTCCCGATAAAATTCAGGATTCCCTGCTGGGGTTCGCCGCCGGGGTCATGTTGGCGGCGTCTTTCTTCTCGCTGATTCTGCCCGGTCTCGACGCGGCGCAGGAACAGGGGCATTCCGAGGTCGGTGCGGTCAGCATCATCATCGGCGGCATCCTTCTCGGCGTTGCCGTGATCTGGATCGTCAACGAACACCTGCCGCACGAACATTTCATCATGGGGCACGATGGCCCGCACAGCGATTCGTTACGGCGCATCTGGCTGTTCGTCATCGCCATCACGCTGCACAATTTTCCCGAAGGTCTGGCCGTGGGGGTCGGGTTTGGCGGCGGCGACATTGCCAACGGCACGACCCTCGCCATTGGCATCGGCCTCCAGAACATGCCCGAGGGGCTGGCCGTCGCGGTCGCTTTGCTGGGCCAGAATTATTCGCGCAGGCGGGCTTTTGCCATCGCCATGCTGACCGGGTTGGTCGAACCCGTCGGCGGGCTGCTGGGGATCGCCGCCGTAACCGTCGCCATTCCGCTGCTTCCGTGGGGACTGGCCTTCGCGGCGGGCGCCATGATCTTCGTCATCAGCCACGAGATCATTCCCGAAACCCATCGCCGCGGATACGAAAACCACGGCACCATGGGTTTGATCATCGGTCTGGTCGTGATGATGTTTCTGGACGTGGTTCTGGGCTGATCTTCAAAGCGCCATAGGCAAAAGAAAACCCCCGCCGGTTCGCATTGGATCGGGCGGGGGTTCTTCGTTTTTGCAAAACGGTGTTTAGTTGTCTTTTTCCTCGGCCCGCGCCGTGACCACGTCATCGGCCTGCTTGCCCGAGAACTCCTGCAGGCGGTCGAACGCCGCCTTGAAGAAGCCAACGCCCAGGGTCAGCGAACGAAGTTCGTTGATCAGGTCGCTGGTCTCGTTCTGCGGGATGTGGGCCGAAACCTCGTCCCAACCAGCCCAGCCGGGTTTCGCATCGAAGCCCAGCAATTGTCCGCGACGACCGGAAACCAGGCGCTGAACCTTGGACGTGAAATCGGTCGGAATCGCGATGTCCACCTTCATAATCGGTTCCAGCAGAACCGGCGAGCACTTCGGCATGCCTTCGCGCATGCCCAGGGCGGCGGCCGATTTAAAGGCCATGTCCGAGCTGTCGACCGCGTGAAACTGGCCGTCGGTCAGGGTCACCGAAATATCGACCACCGGGAAGCCAAGCGGCCCGCGGACAAGATAGTCCTTCACACCGTTTTCGACCGCCGGAATGTAGTTTTTCGGAACCACGCCGCCGGTGATGGTGTCGGCAAATACGAACCCTGCGCCGCGCGGTTGCGGCTTGATGTCCAGATGGACGTCGCCGAACTGGCCGTGGCCGCCGGATTGCTTTTTATGGCGCGCGTGCTGGGAAACCGGCTTGCGGATGGTTTCCTTGTACGGGATTTGCGGTTGGCGCGAGACGGTCGCCAGACCGAACCGGTTTTTCAACCGATCCCGCACGATTTGCAGATGCTGGTCGCCAAGACCCGCGATAATCAGTTCCTTGGTATCGGGGTTGGGTCCGTAGGTCAGTGACTGATCTTCCTCGACGATCTTTGCCAGCACTCCGGTCAGTTTGACTTCGTCGGCCCGCTGTTCGGCGTTGACCGCGATGGCATATAGCGGCGTCAGCGGTTCGGGCCAGTTCTCGCATTCAACTTTTCCAGACGCCGACAGCACGTTGCCGGTCACGACGCTATCCATGCGCGCAAAGGCAACCACGTCGCCGGGAACGCCCTTGGCGATTTTTTCCTGCTTGTGCCCCAGCAGCTTGAAAACGCCGCTCGGACGTTCGTCGTTCAACGTCGTGCCTTCGGCGATATCGCCGCCCAGAACGCGGGCCATGGAAAGTTTGCCGGTGTGGGCGGCGTGCAGGGTTTTGAAAACCACTGCAGCGCCTTCGCTGATACTGTCCATGCCAAGCCGCTCGGCGACTTTCCCCGATTCGGGGACTTCGTGGCGAAGAATTTTCAGAAGGCGCGTAATGCCGTTGTCGTGTTCGGCGGCGCCAAACAGCACCGGAACCACGTTGGCTTCGGAAAGTGCCATGGCGGCATACTTGTAAATTTCGGCGACCGGCACTTCCTGTTCTTCAAGAAGGGCTTCCAGCAGCGTGTCGTCGTAATCGGACAGCGCTTCAAGCAACTGGGTGCGCGCTTCCAAAAGCCATTCGTTGACCGATTCGGGAATGTCAATCTCGCTCGATTGTCCGCCGTCCGCCCATTTGTAGGCGCGCTGGCTGATCATATCGACCAAACCGGTCACATCCTCGCCTTCGCGGATCGGCAACTCGCGCATGATCAACGGGCGCTGGGAAATATCCTGCAGCGCCGCGACGGTCTCGCGCACGCTGGCGGCCTGCGTGTCCATCTTGTTGATGAAGATGATGTGCGGGATGGAATTGTCGTCAAGAAAGCGCAGCAGCGGCGAAACCGTCAGCGCCTTGTCGACGCCGGCTTCGCAAACCACCACCGCCACATCGGCGACCATCATGGCGCTCAGCGATTCCTGCGACAGTTCAACCGAACCGGGGCAGTCGATAAAGGTCCACGAGTCGCCCAGATATTCGATGCTGGCGACCGAAAGCTCTGTGCTCATCTGGCGGGCGCGGGCTTCGGCCGAGCCGTCGCCCACCGTATTTCCCTCGCGCACAGATCCTCGCCGACCGATAACTCCGGCACTTGCGAGAAGGCTTTCAAGAATGGTTGTTTTTCCGCTTAGGTAGGGGCCGACAATGGCCGCACAGCGGGGTGTTGATTTGTCTCTCTGCGTCACAAACGCCTCCTCGAAAACAATGTTGTCTTCCCACAATCACAGGGCCGGACATTTCCGTGCCTTTCCAAGGCCGCAGAGGTTACTTCGCGCGGCCCGTGATTCAAAGAAAAAAGGAGTTTCCAACGCCCAATCAGTCCGATTTCGAGTAAAGAAAAAGGGGCGACCCGCGTGGGCCGCCCCTTTGTCATCCCGGTTGGGGATGTTTTTTTGCCTTAGCTCAGGGCTGCGCAGGCGCGTTGGATGCGCTGGCAGGCTTCTTCGAGAGCTTCGGTGCTTGTCGCGTAGGAGACGCGGAAGTAGGGCGACAGGCCGAAGGCTGCGCCGTGAACCGCGGCCACACCTTCCGATTCGAGAAGGTAGGTCACGAAGTCCTCGTCGGTTTCGAGAACCTTGCCGTCGGGCGTGGTTTTGCCCATGCAGCCTTCGCAGGAAGGATAGACGTAAAACGCGCCTTCCGGGTTGGGGCAGCTCAGGCCTTTCGCCTGATTGAGCATGGAAACGACCAGATCGCGGCGCTGCTTGTACACTTTGTTGTTCTCGGTGATGAAGTCGGTGGGGCCGTTCAGGGCCGCCACCGCTGCCGCCTGTGAGATGGAGCTCGTGTGCGACGTGCTTTGCGACTGCACCTTGTTCATGGCCTTGATGACCTCAACCGGACCGGCGGCCCAGCCAACACGCCAACCGGTCATGCAGTAGGCTTTCGAGACACCGTTCAGCGTCAGCGTACGGTCGTACAGTTTGGGTTCGACCTGGGCCGGGCTGGTGAATTCGAAATCGTCATAGACCAGATGCTCGTACATGTCGTCGGTCATGACCCAGACATGCGGGTGCTTCAGAAGAACGTCGGTCAGGGCTTTCATCTCGTCGCGCGTATAGGCGGCACCCGTCGGGTTCGACGGCGAGTTGAAGATCAGCCACTTGGTTTTCGGCGTGATCGCCTTGTCCAGGGCCTCGGGCGTCAGCTTGTAGTCCTGCTCCACGGGGCATTCGATGAACACGGGTGTGCCTTCGGCCAGCAGAACGATGTCCGGATACGAGACCCAGTAGGGGGCCGGAATCAGAACTTCGTCACCCGAATTTACGGTCGCCACGATGGCGTTGTAGATGGTCTGTTTGCCGCCGCAGCCGACAGAGATTTGATCGGGGGTATAATCCAACCCGTTATTGCGTTTGAACGACGCGCAAATGGCTTCGCGAAGTTCCGGTGTTCCGGGCACGGCGGTGTATTTGGTATCACCGCGATCCATCGCCGCTTTGGCGGCTTCTTTAATGTGATCCGGTGTATCGAAATCAGGTTCGCCGGCGCCGAGGCCAATGACATCCCGGCCGGCAGCTTTAAGCTCTCTCGCCTTGCTCGCAACGGCAATGGTCGGCGAGGGCTTAATCCGCGACAGACGGTCCGCAATAAAAGACATGTTTCAACCCATTCTATTCTGGTGGTTAATAAGGCTCACGGCGCACAGTACGACGGCCTTTTTCGCGACGCAACGGCGAATGGCAACCTGCGCGTCGCTAGGTGTGTTTTTCGTCGGAAAAAGACGCTCCATTGACCGCGATCAAGACGTTGTGAGCGAACCGCTGTTAGGTTTTGCCTAAGTCGGGAAGCCAAGAGTGTGGTAAAAGTAAAAAATGACTGTTGCGCCGGAGGTTAAGATCGATCGCGTACAGTTTTTGCGCGGTGCGTTTCGAGGGGGAGCTACCGCCGTCCGCCCGCCCTGGGCCTTGGCGGAGAGCCTTTTCGTCGATGCCTGCACGCGCTGCGATGATTGCGCCACCGCCTGTCCCGAGGAAATCATCCGACCGGGGCGCGGCGGGTTTCCCGAAATTTCTTTTTCCCACGGCGAATGCACATTTTGCGAAGACTGCGTTCAGGCCTGCCCGACAAACGCCCTTGGGATGCGCGACGCCGATGGGCGCAAACGCGCGCCCTGGGATATCCGGGCCGTGGTCTCGGATGCCTGTATTTCCAAGGCCGGCATCGCCTGCCGGATTTGCGGCGAGCACTGCGACGCCGGTGCGTTCACATTTCAACTGGTTGTCGGCGGGGCCGCCTTGCCGATCGTCGATCTGGACCGTTGTACGGGCTGCGGGGCCTGCGTTGCGCCCTGTCCGGTTTCGGCCATAGAAGTGACCCCAAGGGAACCTGTGTCATGAGCATTTCGAGCCTCGTCGTCCACGCGCAACCGGAAACCGCCCCGCAGGTGGTTGCCGTGCTTGCTGCGCAGACTGGCGTGGAAGTTCACGGAACGTCCGAGGACGGCCAGATCGTCGTTACCGTCGATCAGCCGGACGACGGCGCGGCCGTCGAAACCATCGAAGGTTTCAGAAACATTCAGAACGTATTGTCCGTATCACTGGTTTACAGCCATTTCGAAGAGAATGCCGCCGGAGAGGAGCAGACAGATGAGTCAATCAAGGCGTGATTTCATTAAAATGAACGCCGCCGTGGCCGCCGCGGCCGCTGCGGGGATTACGCTTCCCGCTATCAAGCCCACAGAGGCCGCGGGGGCCGCCAAGGATGGCATTCGCTGGGACAAGGGAGTCTGCCGGTTCTGCGGCACCGGTTGCGGGGAGCTGGTGGGCGTCAAGGACGGCCGCGTCGTCGCCATTCAGGGCGACCCGGATGCGCCCGTCAACCGGGGGCTCAACTGCATCAAGGGCTATTTCCTGGCCAAAATCATGTATGGCAAGGACCGGCTGACCAAGCCATTGCTGCGCAAGAAAGACGGCCAATACGACAAGGAAGGCGAATTCGAGCCCGTGTCATGGGACGAAGCCTTCACCGTTATGGCCGTGAAGTATAAGGAGGCGCTGGCCAAAAAAGGCCCAACGTCTGTTGGCATGTTTGGTTCCGGGCAGTGGACCCTGTGGGAAGGCTACGCCGCATCCAAGCTGATGAAGGCGGGCTTCCGCTCAAATAATCTTGATCCCAACGCGCGCCACTGCATGGCTTCGGCTGTTGGCGCGTTCATGCGGGCGTTTGGCATCGACGAGCCCATGGGCTGCTACGACGATCTGGAGCACGCCGATACGTTCGTCCTTTGGGGCGCCAATATGGCCGAGATGCACCCGATTCTGTGGTCGCGCCTGACCAACACGCGCCTGACCAAGCCGGGTGCCGAGGTCCACGTGTTGTCGACCTTCGAGAACCGCTGTTTCGAGCTGGCCGACAACGGCATGGTTTTTGCGCCGCAAACCGATCTGGCGATCCTTAACTTCATCGCCAACTACATCATCGAAAACGACGCGGTGAACTGGGACTTCGTGAACAAGAACACCAATTTCACCAAGACCGCCACCGACATTGGTTACGGCCTGCGGCCCGAACACGAGCTCGAGAAAAAAGCCAAGAACGCGGGCAAGGGCAAGATCAGCAAGATCACCTTTGAGGAATACAAGGAAGCCGTTTCCAAATATACGCTGGATTACGCGGCTGAACTGTCGGGCGTGCCCAAGAACCAGTTGCTGAAACTGGCCCAGGCCTATGCCGATCCCAAGCGCAAGGTCGCGTCCTACTGGACCATGGGTTTCAACCAGCATACCCGCGGCGTCTGGGTCAACTGCCTGCTGTACAACGTTCATCTTCTGTTGGGCAAAATCTCCGAGCCCGGCAACAGCCCGTTCTCGTTGACCGGACAGCCCTCGGCCTGCGGCACGGCGCGCGAGGTCGGCACGTTTGCGCATCGCTTGCCTGCCGATTTGGTGGTCATGAACAAGGGCCACCGTGCGGCGTCGGAAAAAATCTGGCAACTGCCCGAGGGGACCATTCCCGGCAAGCCCGGCTATCACGCGGTCTTGCAAAACCGCATGCTCAAGGACGGCAAGCTCAATGCCTATTGGGTACAATGCACCAACAACCTGCAGGCCGCCCCCAACTTTAACGAGGAAGGTCTGCCCGGTTACCGCAATCCGGAAAACTTCATCGTCGTGTCCGACCCGTACCCCACGGTTACGGCCCAGGCCGCCGATCTGATTCTGCCCACCGCCATGTGGATGGAAAAGGAAGGGGCTTACGGTAATGCCGAGCGGCGCACCCAGTTCTGGCGTCAGCAGGTTAAGGCACCGGGCGAGGCCCGTTCCGACGTTTGGCAGGTGATGGAATTTTCGAAATACTTCAAGGTCGAAGAAGTGTGGCCCGAGGAATTGATCGCCAAAAAACCCGAATTGCGGGGCAAGACCCTGTTCGACGTGCTTTACGCCAACGGCGAGGTCAACAAGTTCCCGTTGAGCGAATTGCAGGAAGGGTTCGAGAACGACGAGTCCAACGACTTCGGCTTCTACGTACAGAAGGGCCTGTTCGAGGAATACCGGCGCTTCCAGTTTGAAGGGCCGAAGCCGGGTCACGAGATGGCGCCGTTTGATCAGTACCATCAGGCCCGTGGTCTGCGCTGGCCGGTCATTGACGGCAAGGAAACCTTGTGGCGGTTCCGCGAGGGCTACGATCCTCACGTCAAGGCGGGCGAGGGGGTCAAGTTCTACGGCAAGCCCGACGGCAAGGCGAACATCATCTTCGCACCTTATGAACCGGCCGCCGAGGAGCCGGACGCCGAGTTCGATCTGTGGCTGTCGACGGGCCGGGTGCTGGAACACTGGCACTCGGGGTCCATGACCCGGCGCGTGCCGGAACTTTATCGCGCCTTCCCCAACGCCGTCGTTTTCATGCATCCGGTGGATGCCCGCGAGCGCGGCTTCAAGCGGGGACAGGCGGTCAAGGTTCAATCGCGGCGGGGCGAGTTGGTCACCCGCGTTGAAACCCGTGGCCGCAACCGCGTGCCCAGGGGCCTTGTATTTATGCCTTGGTTCGACGCCAGCCAGTTGGTCAACAAACTCACTCTGGACGCCACCGATCCTTTGTCCAAGGAGACCGATTACAAGAAATGCGCCTGTCGCGTGGTCAAGGCGTAAGCACGGGCGACTACGATGAACGCCAAACCCGCCCAACGCCCGAACGGGGTTAACCGCAGGCAGTTCCTGGCCGATACGGCCAAGGCCGCCTGCGGCGTCGGCGTGGCCGGATTGGCGCTGGGCCTGTTTGCCAAGCAGGCAAGATCGCTTCCCACATCCGCCCTGCGTCCGCCGGGCGCGGGGTCCGAGCAGCAATTCCTGGGGGCCTGCGTGCGCTGCGGTTTGTGCGTGCGCGATTGCCCTTACGACACTCTCAGTCTGGCCCGGTTGGACGACGCCGTGGCGACGGGCACACCGTACTTCACGGCGCGCGATGTTCCTTGCGAAATGTGCGAGGACATCCCCTGCGTCGCCGCCTGTCCCACCGGCGCGTTGGACAAGGGTTTGAGCGATATCGACAAGGCGCGCATGGGGCTTGCCGTGCTGGTCGATCAGGAAACGTGCCTGAACGTTCTGGGCCTGCGCTGCGACGTTTGCTATCGCGTCTGCCCGCAGATCGACAAGGCGATCACGCTGGAACGTCGGGCCAATACACGCACCGGCAAGCATGCCATGTTCATCCCGACGGTGAATTCCGAACACTGCACCGGTTGCGGCAAGTGCGAAAAGGCCTGCGTGCTGGAAGAAGCCGCCATCAAGGTGCTACCGCTCGGTGTTGCCAAGGGCAGGCAGGGCGCACATTACCGGCTGGGCTGGATCGAGAAGGAAAAACGCGGATCATCCTTCGTTCCCGGCCTGATTGATCTTCCCGACAGACTGCCGGTGGGCAGCCCCCTGCCGGGAGCAAAACCATGAGCGGGCGTTATATCGCGGGCCGTTCGGCCGTTGCCGCCAAGGGACTTTGGGCCGCGAGCCGCTGGCTGGTCCTGCGCCGCGCCGTGCAACTGGGCGTGATCGGGATATTTCTGGCCGGTCCGCTGGCCGGGATGTGGATCGCCAAGGGCAATCTTGCTTCCAGCCTGATTTTGGACGTGGTTCCGTTAAGCGATCCCTTTATCCAGCTTCAATCATGGCTCGCCGGTCATGCGGCCGAAACCGACGCGCTCATGGGCGCGGGGCTGGTGATTGCGCTGTATGTACTGGTCGGCGGGCGCGCTTTTTGCTCGTGGGTCTGCCCCGTCAATATGGTTGCCGACGCCGCCCATTGGGCGCGCCAGTCGCTGGGTCTGAAGGGCGGCATGAGGTTTAGCCGCCAGATCCGTTATTGGCTGCTGGGCATGACCTTCGTTGTCGCTTCGGCCACCGGAGTCATCGCGTGGGAACTGATAAATCCGGTAACCATCATGTTCAGGGCGCTGGTCTTCGGTGCGGGCTTCGCCTGGGCCGTGGTGCTGGCGGTGTTTCTTTTGGACCTGTTCGTCGGCGGGCGCGTCTGGTGCGGGCATCTGTGCCCCATGGGCGCGTTTTACAGCCTGATCGGCAAACTGAGCGTGGTGCGCATGAAAGCCGCTGCGCGCGAAGCCTGCGACGACTGCATGGACTGCTACGCCGCGTGTCCCGAGCCGCAGGTGATTTCACCGGCATTGAAGGGCGCGGCGGACGGTCGCGGTCCGGTGATAATGTCGGCCAATTGCACCAACTGCGGACGCTGCGCCGATGTCTGTCCGGAAAATGTATTTGAATTTTCGACCCGGTTTTCCAACCGGTCTGATGGGGATTCCTTTTCCAAGCCCAACGCGGGCGGGGAAAAGGTCAGGGAAGCCGCCAAAGAGGCTGCGTAATTCGATGATCGAGGAGAGAACGCCATGACCATGAAACTGACGGCCATGACGATGCTGTTGGGCCTGATGCTGGGGTTGGGCTCTTATGCCCTCGCTGCTGACGTGACGTCGCTGCGCGGCGAGCCCGGGCTAGCTGAAAGTGCCGCCGCGCCGGACCTGTTCAAGGTGGATGAAAGCGGCCCTGTTGAGCGGGCTTTCCGCCAACAGCCGCCGCTGGTTCCGCACCGGGTCGACAAATACGAAATCGATCTGAAAGTGAACCAGTGCCTGCGCTGCCATGACTGGCCAAATAACGTGAAGGAAAACGCGCCCAAGGTCAGCGAAACCCATTATCAGGATCGTGCGGGTGAACGGCTGGACTATGTGGCGGGAACCCGTTGGTTCTGTAATCAATGCCATGTGCCGCAAGCCGACGCCAAACCGCTGGTCGAGAACGTGTTCGAGCCGGCCGTGCTGGGCCGCTAAGCAGAGCCGCTCGTTGAAAACGGCGAAGCACCAAGAAGGGGATCGATCATGAGCGACGATGTCAGCAAAAGCGGCGGTCTGTTAGGCCTAATCGGCAAAATCTGGAAATTCGTCTGGAGCCCGTCGGGCAGTATTTCCTTAGGATCGCTGCTGATCGGCGGTTTTGTCGCGGGTATTTTGTTCTGGGGCGGCTTCCACTGGTCGCTGGAGGTCACGAACACGGAGGACTTCTGCATTTCATGCCACGAAATGTCGGACAATGTGTTTGCCGAATATACCGGCTCGGTTCACGACAGCAATCCGAGCGGTGTGCGCGCCACCTGTCCCGACTGCCATGTGCCGCGCGACTGGCAACACAAGTTGCCGCGCAAGATTCAGGCGTCGAACGAACTTTGGCATTGGTTGAAGGGCACCATCGACACGCGCGAAAAGTTCGAAGGCAAGCGCCTGACTCTGGCCAAGAACGTGTGGAAGGTGATGAAGGAGACGGACTCGCGCGAATGCCGCAACTGCCACGACTACGACTCCATGGACGTGTCCCTGCAGCCGCGCCGCGCCCGCAACCGTCACTTCGAAGCCGAAGAAGACGGTTCAACCTGCATTGATTGCCACAAGGGCATCGCTCATGAACTCCCCGCTGGCGCCCTGGACGCCGAACGCGAGCTAAACGAAACCTATCTGGCGATTGAGAAGAAGGAATAGCGTCCAAAACTCGTCATTTCAAACTCCTTGATACGGGTGCGGGAATGGTGTTGAAATTGCACTGGCGTACCGCTTGAAAAGGCCGCTTGTGCCATGACGGATATTCTTCTTGAAACCGTTCGCGCGTTTGTGTTGTTGGGAATTGTGGTTTTCCTGGTGCAATCGGGACGCGACCGGTTCGAACAGTTCCGTAAGGGCTGGAATTTCATCATTTCGGGGTTCGGGCTTTTATTGTTCGGCAGCGTCCTCGACATCAGCGACAACTTCGAGACCCTCAACCGGTTCGTCATTATCGGCGACACCGAGACAGAAGCATTCCTGGAGAAATTCGTCGGTTTTTTGGGCGGTTTCGTCCTTTTGGCCGTTGGGCTGTTCCAATGGGTTCCGGGGGTTCAGGGTCTGTCCGACCTTGTGGATACCCGTACCCGCGATTTTCAGGAAGCCAACAATGCGTTGGTTTCGGAAATCGCCGAACGCAAACGGGCCGAGAAGGTAAAAGAGGATTTCGTCTCGACCGTCAGCCACGAACTTCGCACGCCGATGACCTCGATCAAGGGATCGCTCGGCCTGATCCGATCCGGAACGACCGGCGAAGTGCCGGATGAATTCAGGTCGATGCTTGATATCGCCTACAACAATTCGGACCGCCTGATCCGCCTGATAAACGATATTCTCGACATCGGCAGGATCGAATCCGGCACGTTGGATCACCAAATGGCGCCGCTTGAGCTTGGCGGGTTGCTGGATGACGCGCTTGACGCCAACGAAGGCTATGGGATTGAGTACAACGTTACCTTCGTACGATCCAACGATGCTCCGGACGCGCATGTTTACGGCGATCAGGACCGCCTGATACAGGTCATGACCAATCTGATTTCCAACGCCGCCAAATTTTCTTCGGAGAACGACCGGGTCGAGATTTCCCTGTCGCGCGGGAACGGTGGTTTCCGTATCGCCGTGACCGACCATGGCGCCGGCATTCCGGAGGATTTTCATGACAGGATATTCGGAAAATTCTCGCAAGCGGATGCCACCGATGCCCGCCGGAAGGGCGGCACCGGCCTGGGCCTCTATATTGCCAAGGCCATTGTTGAAAAACACGGCGGCACGATCGGTTTCGAGACCGGAACCGGCAAGGGAACGACGTTTTTCTTCGACCTGCCGGAGTGGAAAGGCAAAAGCGAAGCCTAGTTTATGGCGGCGCAGCCCGGTTCCTTGTTTTTTTTCGCCTAAATACCGCGCCGTAGTGGTAGGGCGGAAGTTCCACCGTTTCTTCAAGCCTGAACCCGGCGGGCGCGACAACCGCTTCGGTGTCAGAGGGGCTCATGCGCATGTCGCTTGCGGGGCCGCGCGGCTTGCCCAGAACCGGCGTTTCCTCGCGCGGGCGTTTGTGCCAGCTGATGATGGCGAAGCGGCCGCCTGTCGTTAAAACCTGCGCCACGCCTTGACAAAAAGCGGGTTGGTCGGGAATGCCGTGGAAGGTGTTGGCGATCAGCACGAAATCCGCTTTGCCGGGGATTTCATCGGCCAGCGCGCGGGCATCGGCTTCGATCCAGATGCAAGCCCCTTCGTCCTGTACCGCAATCCTGGCCTGGGCCAGCATTTCGGGATCGAGATCAACCGCGTATACCCGGCCCGCGCTGCCTACGATTCGGATCATTGGTGCGGTGAAGTATCCGTCGCCGCAGCAAAGATCGATTACCATCGTGCCTTCGCGGATACCAATGCGCCGCAACGTATCGGTCGGATCGGGCCACAGTTCGGCCCACCAGTCGGCGTCGGGCATTGATGTGGCTGGAAATATGCGTGCGTCCTTCATACAGGAACTTGTAAATGTCTTTGGCGGATTTTTCCACGCCCGTTGACATAAGGTGCGCGCGGGTGCAAATGGAGAACGGCTAGGAGGAAGAAAAAATTGCGCCCCAGACTTGATGAATTCCCGCCGTTCGAACCGCCCCGGCGCCCTCCCGTAGAAGGCGGCGCGGACTTCAAGCTGGTCAGCGACTACGCGCCCGCCGGCGATCAGCCGCAGGCCATCGAGGAATTGCTGGAAGGGGTCAATTCCGGCGAGGTCGATCAGGTGCTGCTGGGCGTGACGGGGTCGGGCAAGACCTTCACGGTTGCGCAAGTCATCGCGCAGGCTCGCCGCCCGGCTCTGGTGCTGGCTCCCAACAAAACCCTGGCCGCCCAGTTGTATGGCGAGATGAAGGCGTTTTTCCCGGAGAACGCCGTCGAATATTTTGTCTCGTACTACGACTATTACCAGCCCGAAGCCTACGTCGCGCGCACCGACACCTACATCGAGAAAGACAGCTCGGTCAACGAACAGATCGACCGCATGCGCCATTCGGCCACGCGCGCGCTGTTGGAGCGGAACGACGTGATCATCGTGGCTTCGGTTTCGTGCATTTACGGCATCGGGTCGGTCGAAACCTATTCGCAGATGGTTGTTGAACTAACGTGCGGAATGGCCGTCGACGTGCGCGCCCTTCTTAGGCGGCTGGTCGAATTGCAGTACCGGCGCAACGATACCGATCTGCATCGCGGCGCGTTCCGGGTGCGCGGCGACGTGGTTGAACTTTTCCCGTCCCACTACGAAGACCGGGCGTGGCGGCTGTCGTTCTTCGGCGACGAACTGGAAGGGATTTGGGAGATCGACCCCCTGACCGGCGAGCGCACGGGGACGCTCGAATCGGTGACCATCTACCCCAATAGTCACTACGTCACCCCGCGCCCGACGCTGCTTCAGGCCATGCCCGCCATCAAGCAGGAAATGAAGGTGCGGGTCGATGACTTTTCCGCCGCGGGCAAGTATATCGAGGCCCAGCGTATACAGGAACGCACGACGTTCGATCTGGAGATGCTGGAAACCCAGGGGTTTTGTTCGGGCATTGAAAACTATTCGCGCTATCTGACCGGGCGCAATCCGGGCGAGCCGCCGCCAACGTTGTTTGAATACCTGCCCGAAAACGCGCTGCTGATCGTCGATGAAAGCCACGTCACGGTTCCGCAGATCGGGGGCATGTTCAAGGGCGACTTTAACCGCAAGGCAACGCTGGCCGAGTTCGGATTCCGTCTGCCCAGTTGCGTCGACAACCGGCCGCTCCGTTTCGAGGAATGGGAAGCCATGCGGCCGCAAACCATGTTCGTTTCGGCCACTCCCGGCCCGTGGGAGATGGAGCGCACGCAGGGCGTTTTCGTGGAACAGGTGGTGCGTCCCACCGGGCTGATCGACCCCGTGTGCGAGGTCCGCCCCGTGGAAAGCCAAGTCGACGATTTGCTGGGCGAGGTGAAGGATTGCGCGGCCAAGGGCAGGCGGGTGCTGGTCACAACCCTGACCAAGCGCATGGCCGAGGATTTGACCGAGTATCTGCACGAGCACGGCATTCGTGTGCGCTACATGCATTCCGACATCGATACCCTGGAGCGCATCGAGATCATCCGCGATCTTCGTCTGGGCGCGTTCGATGTGCTGGTTGGTATCAACCTGTTGCGCGAGGGCCTCGATATTCCGGAATGCGCGCTGGTCTGTATTCTGGACGCCGACAAGGAAGGCTTTTTGCGCTCCAAAACCAGCCTCGTGCAGACCATCGGCCGGGCGTCACGCAACATTGACGGGCGGGTCATCCTGTACGCCGACCGCATGACCCAATCTCTGGAATATGCCCTTGGCGAAACCAACCGACGTCGCGAGCGCCAGCAGGCCTTCAACGAAAAACACGGCATCACGCCCGAGACGGTCAAAAACAATATCTCGGACGTTCTCGATAGCGTCTACGAACAGGACCACTACACGGTCGACACCGGCGTTTCCGGCGACAAACACCTGATCGGCCATAACCTGAAAGCCCATCTGGCCGATCTGGACAAGCGTATGAAGGCCGCCGCCGGCGAACTGGAATTCGAGGAAGCCGCCCGCCTGCGCGACGAAATTCGCAGGCTGGAAGCCACCGATCTGGGGCTGGACAAGGCCGGAGCCGCCCCGCGTGCCGCAGCCCGTGCCGGATGGAAACCGCAAGACCGCAAAAAACACAAGAAAAAGCGCAAAATGCGGCTGGGGATGTAGAGCCGCACTTCGCTGTTTCTCAACTCGGCGCTGGGCAGGTATGGCTTTCGTCGCTCAAATATTTTGCCACGCTCTCGGCCGATTCAAACTTAAAGCCGCTCAAGTGATAAATTTCGTTGAATACGGCAGCGTCCGACAGGAAGTCTGGTTGATTTCCTTCCGTCGGGCCTGCCGCCAAGGTTTTTTGCCAAAGGTAACAAACCTTGCGCAACTTGAACGCATCATCGACTTCACCGTCCGCCTTTTTGAGCGCGGCCGCCCGTCGAATATGGGCCTTCTGATTCTTGCTGTCCCGCACTGCCGCGCTGACAAGGGCCGACAGT
>Ga0233431_1000831_pt1 | contig 61283 bp, 62 predicted proteins | sample SI_118_April2016_FD_179867 | JGI IMG/M metagenome (GOLD analysis project Ga0233431, IMG submission 179867) | Seawater microbial communities from Saanich Inlet, British Columbia, Canada - SI_118_April2016_200_MG | ecosystem: Environmental > Aquatic > Marine > Inlet | place: Canada: British...
TGTAAAGCGATGAACCTTATGACTGGGCTAGGTATGCCCAAAACATGCCCTGTAGCATAAATCCAAAGGGAGAAGAAAGACTATTACATTCTTTGGCTCTATTTGGCTGAATAGTGCAACAAAGCCTGAAAGCCCGGCTAACGTAGGAATCGGAGGACGCTCTCTCGATGAAACCTACCATACCAATATCCTGGATTATGTTCACGAAGATGATCGGTTGCGTTTGGCGGAGGATTTCATGCGGTTGCTCGAAAATCCTGGCACTACTATGCAAACATGCTATCGTGGACTACGCAAAAATGGATCATGGTTTACCGTTGAGGCTATTGCCCATAATTTAATGGAGAATCCTCACATAAAGGGTTTGGTGGTGAACTATCGGGATGTTACAGATCGCAAAAAAGCCGAAGAAGCGTTACAAGAGAGCGAACGAAAATTCGCTACACTTATTAATAATATGCCGGGAATAGCCTATCGTCGTCTTAATGATAAAGACTGGACCATGCTTTTCATTTCCGAGGGATGTGTTCAACTCACTGGTTATGACTGTAGCGACCTGAAGTTGAACCAGACAATATCCTGGAACAGCATCATTCATCCCGAAGACAGACAGCGTGTTTGGGATGAAACTCAAAAAGCTGTTTCCCAAAATGAATCCTATACACTCAACTATCGGATTCTGACCAAAACGGGAGAAACCAAATGGGTATGGGAACAAGGCACCGGCATTATCACCGATGAAGGAGCGAATATTGAACTGGAAGGATTCATCACTGATGTCACCGAGCGCAAGCAGGCGGAGAATATACTCAAAAAAAGTGAAGTGAATCTTGCCAAAGCCCAGGAAATCGCACAGATGGGTAGTTGGGAATGGAATCTGGAAACAGATGAACCCTTCTGGTCAGATGGGGCTTATCGCATCTACGGATACGACCGAAGCAATAGTGAATCCTCACTTGAGCTTGCCTGGATACCAATTCATCCGGATGACAAAGGATGGGTTGGCAAGGTATGGAAGACTGCCCGGAATGAAGGGACTTCTTACAATATTCAGTATCGAATCATAAAACCCGATGGTAGTGAACGTACTATCAATGGTATCGGTGAATCCGAAAGGAATAGCCGTGGAAAGGTGATACTCCTGTTTGGAACGATTCAGGATATCACCGAACGCAAGCAGGCTGAAGAGGAACTTCGTATAAAGGATTTTGCCTTCGAATCCTCCTTGAGCGCTGACAGTATTGCCACCAATGAGGGGTTCCTCACTTATGCAAATCCTGCATTTGCAGGGATTTGGGGGTACGAGAATGTGGATGAAGTAATCGGTAAACCGATCGTTGATTTTCTTGCCGATAAGGATGAAGCTCTTGAAATTATCGAATCCCTAAACAGCACCGGAAAGTGGAAAGGAGAATATACAGCTCGCAGGAAAGATGGCTCGACGTTTATTGCCCTGTCTTCTGCTAATGCCGTTTATGATGAGGAAGGCAACCAGACTGCCCTGTATTCCAGTGTTGGAGACATCACCGAGCGTAAGAAGGCGGAAATGGCGTTGCGGGATAGTACCGAGAGGTTTTATGCACTTTTCCATAATATGCCCCTCGAAGGCGTAATCTATCGGTTTATTCGTGATTTGCAGGGAGAGATCGTTGATTGGGAGTTCAGCGATATCAACTCGCTTGGATTGGCAAGCGTTGGTAAAAAGAATGCTGACGAGGTGATCGGCAAACGCGCCTCTGAATTCTTTGAGAACGGAGTGATGGCTCCCTATGTTGAACTTTCCCGTCAAAGTTCAAAAATGGGCCAGCCGCATCTATTTGAAATCCGTTTTGAATCGAATGGGCGCGATTACCTGGCCTCGGTATTTCTTGTGGGAACTGACCATTACGTCAGTCTTGGTTTGGATATCACCGAGCGCAAGCAGGCGGAGGAGCAGTTGAAAAGCACGATGGATGAACTTAACCGCTCCAACCAGGAACTGGAGCGATTTGCCTATGTGGTGTCCCATGACCTCCAAGAACCCCTGCGCATGGTGGCCAGTTATGTTCAACTGCTGGAAAAGCGTTATAAGGACCAACTGGATCAGGATGCCAACGAGTTTATCCACTTCGCCGCCGATGGCGCTATCCGCATGCAACAGATGATCAATGACATCTTGGAATATTCACGGGTGGGAACTAAAGGAAGGGAATTCGAAAGTGTTAATCTCAATTCCGTCCTCAATCAAGCTGTAACCAACCTGGGTGGGCAGATTGAAGATAGCGGAGCTCTCATTACCCATGATGAACTGCCACAGGTATTCGTTGATGAGATTCAGATGGTGCAACTGCTTCAAAACCTGATCGGCAACGCCATCAAGTTTCGTAGCGAAGATACACCTCTAGTTCACATTGCCAGTCTGGAAAATGAAGCCGAGTGGACTATCTCTGTTAAGGATAATGGGATTGGAATTCATCGAGAGCATCAGGACAAGATATTCGCCGTCTTCAGACGATTACATCCGATTGGTAAGTACCCTGGCAGCGGCATCGGCCTGGCTATCGCCGCCAAATTAGTTGAAAGGCACGGCGGTAAGATGTGGGTGGAATCTGAGCCAGGGAAAGGGTCTACGTTCTATTTTTCGATTCCAAAGGTTCGACCAAGAGAATCATGACAATTTTCAAATATGCTTTCGATGAATTCGGAGGTGAGTCATGAATATCACATGGTTTCATCGGGGAAAAATAGGAAAATATCCTGTTGGGAAGCGCCCTGTGTTTCCCATGAAAATATCTATTGTATTTGTTGCGCTAGTATTTCTGATTCTGGTAGTCTTGTGGCAAATACCTCTTGTCAAGGTAAAAGCTCAGGATGATGCCGGTGAGAAAGTGTTGAACGTAACTGCGGCTATTCCTCGGGAGTTTCCTCCTTATCATTCGGTAGATGAGAATGGCAATCCCATTGGCTTTGCCATTGATGTGTTTGATCATCTTGCATCACGCGCCGGGTTGGATGTGACTTACATTATCTACGACGGCTGGCCGGAAGTCCAACAAGCAATTCGCGATGGTAAAGCGGACGTGATCCCCAATTTTGGGGTTACGGATGAGAGAAAGGAGCTTGTGTCTTTCACCTCATCGTATGAGGTATTTCCGGTAAGCTTGTTTGTACGTGAATCATCTTATGATATCGCTGGGCTGGAGGATATTGCTAATCGAGAAACTGCGGTTGTAGTTTCCAATGTAGCTGTTGGTTTGCTTGAATCAGCGGGGGTTCCAATAATAGTATATGACGATGTTGCCAGTGCCTTTTTTGCTCTGCTGGCCGGTGAAGTAGATACATTGGCATATCCGGAGCCAATTATCCTTAAGATGGCTCTCGAAGCCGATCTGGCATCTAGAATAAAGGTAGTGGGGAATCCACTGATTGAAATCAGACGCTCGATTGCAGTGGCCAAAGATAAGCCCGATCTGTTACAACTTTTAGACGAAGCCATTTCTGAATTTGTTGGAACTGATCAGTACCAGGAGATTTACTCCAAGTGGTTTGGAGAGGAAGAAACAGTCCATTATTGGACAGCTGAACGTGCCTTTTGGGTAATGGGCATTCTCATGGGGCTTAGTGTGATTGGTTTGGTGGCTTGGCGATATTGGGGACTTTTTAGTATGAATCGGAAATTGCGCCTATCAATCACTGAGCGCCAACGAGCTGAAGATGCGGTGCAACAAGAATTGAAAGTACGCATACAGGCGGAAGAGGAAATTAGTCGGCTTAATAGGGAGTTGGAAAAACGGGTCATAGAACGCACTTTCCAGCTTGAGGTGGCTAACAGGGAACTGGAATCCTTCTCTTATTCTGTTTCTCATGATCTGCGTGCGCCGTTACGGGCAATCAGCGGCTTTGCCGAGATCATTGCCCGGCGCCACAAATCCGGGTTAAGTGAAGAAGGTCAACACTATTTTGATAATATCGTCAGTGCCAGTGAACAAATGGGGCAGCTTATTGATGATTTACTGCGCTATTCTCGGTTGGGACGCCAGACTGTCACTCTAAAACCGGTCCCGCTTCAAGAAATTCTGGCACAGGCAGTCGAAAGCCTGACGCCTCGCGTAACGGCGGACAAAGCTGTCCTCAGCTTGGCGGAGGATTTGCCAGTGGTTTCCGGTGACCGAACATTGCTTAGCCAGATTTTCATCAATTTACTGGACAACGCACTGGCTTACCATCGGAAGGATACTCCTCCTCAAGTATCGTTAGACTGGCAGTCGGAAGGTGACCATGTAGTATTGCGTGTAACGGATAAAGGCATTGGCATCGCACCGGAGTATCACCAAAAGATATTTGATGTGTTTCAGCGGTTGCACAGCCAGGACGAATACCCCGGCACCGGCATCGGGCTAGCCATAGTCAAGAAGGCTGTTGATATGCTTGGTGGCCGGGTTTGGGTGGAATCGAAAGTGGGAGGAGGAAGTACGTTCTACGTTGAGGTATCCACATAAAAGGAGTTGAATGATGGACAGATTTCCGGCTCATATTCTGCTTGTTGAAGATAGTCCTATGGATGTGGAATTGACCTTGGATGCTTTTCGCCAGGTGCGGCTACAGAATGAAATACAAGTCGCCAACAATGGACAGGAAGCGCTGGACTACCTGTTTGGAATCGGAGATTGCGCCGATCGCCAGAAATATCCCATGCCGGACTTGATACTGCTGGACCTTAAAATGCCCAAGGTTGATGGATATGAGGTGTTGCGCCGGATAAAGAATACCCCGATTCTCAAACGCATCCCGGTCATTATTCTAACTTCTTCAAAAGAAGAAGGCGATCGGGCCTTGAGTTATGATATCGGAGCCAATAGTTATCTGGTCAAACCGGTATCTTTCGAGGGTTTTCTAGGAGTAGTGGGACATATTGCTGATTACTGGCTGACCCTTAATGTTGGCCCACCGGAGGGGGAAAATGGCAATTGATGTTATCACCGTTCTGTATGTGGATGATAGTCCATTCGATCGTGACCTGGTGTTCCATGCGTTGCAAAAGGAGCACGGCGGATTCAACGTTATTGAAGCCGACTCACGGGAGGAATTTGAGAATAAGTTGGCCATGGGCGGGTACGATATTGTATTGAGCGATTTTAATATACTTGGGTTTGAGGGATTGCAGGTCTTGGATATGGTGCACGCTATCATCCCAGGTCTACCTGTCATCATCGTGACCGGTACCGGCAATGAAGAAGTAGCAGTGGAAGCATTGAAGAAAGGAGCTGATGACTATGTGGTGAAGTCACCTTCGCATATCCGCAGGTTGCCTCAGACCATTTATTCAGTTATTGACACGAAGCGTTCGAAAATAGAACGAATGCAGGTTCAGAGAGAATTGCAGGAGTCAGAGGCAAGATGGCAATCTCTGGTAGCCAATGCCCCAAACTTCATCACTATTGTTGATTCCAGTCATGTGATTGAGTTCATAAATCATCCGGTGCAAGGCCTTACCCTCGGTGACGTGATCGGAAACAGTATTTATGAGTTCATTACGCCTGAATATCATGATCTGCCCCGGCGCTTCATCGCCGAGGCCTTCCGAACCGGAGAATCCGGTTCTTATATCTCCACTGCGACAGGGAATCAGAATAATATTGCCTGGTACGAAAACAGTCTGGCACCCATTAAGAACGCTGATGGCAGTGTCGTCAGTGTTGCCATAATTGCAAGCGACATCACTGAACGCAAACAGGCAGAGATGCGATTGACTGAAATGATGGAAGACCTGCAACGCTCCAACAAAGAGCTGGAGCGATTCGCTTATGTGGTATCCCACGATTTGCAGGAACCCCTGCGCATGGTGGCCAGCTATGTTCAACTGCTGGAAAAACGCTACAAAGACCAACTTGATCAGGATGCCAACGACTTTATTAACTTTGCCGCCGATGGCGCTATCCGCATGCAACGGATGATTCTTGATATTCTGGAATATTCGCGGGTAGGAACCAGGGGGCAAGCCTTTGAGCAGACTGATCTGAATTTGGTCCTCACTAAAGCGATGGCTAACGTGGGTGGGCAGATTGAAGATAGCGGAGCCCTGATAACCAATGATGAGCTGCCACAGGTATTAGCTGATGAGATTCAGATGGTGCAACTGCTTCAAAACCTGATCGGCAACGCCATCAAGTTTCGTAGCGAAGATACACCTCTAATTCACATTTCCAGTCTGGAAGATGAAGCCGAGTGGACTATCTCTGTTAAGGATAATGGGATTGGAATTCATCGAGAGCATCAGGACAAGATATTCGCCGTCTCCAGACGATTACATCCGATTGGGAAATACACGGGCAGCGGTATCGGCCTGGCAATTGCTGCCCGGATCGTCGATCGTCATGGTGGCAGGATATGGCTGGAATCTGATCCTGGAAAAGGGTCTGTATTTTATCTTACTATTCCCAAAAAACAGGGTATGAGTGATGCCTAGTAACACAAATAATGGACAACCTTTTCAGATATTGATGGTGGATGACAGTCCCGGTGATATACGTCTGGCCCAGGAAGCTTTTAGAGAGAGTAAGACCGCAAATGAAATGCATGCCGTGGAAAATGGCATAGAAGCGATGGCTTACTTGCGCAATCAAGAAAAGTACGCTGATGCGATTCGTCCTGATTTGATACTGTTGGACCTCAATATGCCTGGGAAAGATGGTCGCCAAGTACTGGAAGAGATAAAGGCGGATGATGATCTGAGGCAAATACCGATTATCGTCCTTACAATATCAAACCAGGAATCGGATATAATCAATGCTTATGATCTTCATGCTAATTGCTACATCACCAAGCCCATAGATCTTCACCGGTTTATTGAAGTGGCAACCGCCATAGAAGATTTCTGGCTAACCATCGCGAAGCTCCCTCGGAGGTGAAAAATGAATGCCGAATATGTAAGAAAACTACTGCTAGTTGAAGATAGTCCCGGAGATGCACGGCTCATTGCGGAAATTCTAAACAGAATAGGTGATATCGAAATGGTAACCGCGAGCACTCTCTCAGAGGCGTTGGAATACCTCCGAGAGCAACAGTGGGATGTGATTTTGATGGATTTGGGCTTGCCCGATAGTGAAGGGATTGAAACCCTCGAAAAGGTTCAAACTATATCCCAAAAAGCATGTGTAGTGGTTTTGACTGGAATCGAAAGTGAAGAGATCGGAACGCAGTCAATTCGGCAGGGAGCGGACGATTATCTGGTCAAAGGGTATGTTGATGAGCGGGCGCTATCAGCCTCTTTGAGATATGCTGTTGAGCGCAAAAACGCGAGGGAAGTGCTCGAAGAAAGTGAGCTCAACATGGCAAAAGCCCAGTCGATTGCGCATGTGGGTAGCTGGGAGTGGGATATCAGCAGGGATGCGCTGTATTGGTCGGACGAATTGTATCGTATCTTCGGACTGATCCCGCAAGAGTCTGCTTCTACTTACGAGGCTTTCATCAACACCATTCATCCGAACGATAGAAAATATGCTGAGCAGAAAATCAGAGAGGTCTTTAGTAGTAAGAAATCCTATTTCAGTACTCATCGCATCGTTCGGCCGGATGGGTCAGAGCGGGTTGTCGAAGAGCAGGGTGAACCATCATTAGCTGAAGGTGGGACGATAGCCAAAATAGTGGGAACAGTTCAGGATATCACTGATCGCACGCAGGCAGAGCAAGCATTGGAAGAAAGCGAGGAGAAGTATCGAGGCATCACCGAGAGGAGCTTCGATATGATCTTCACACTAGACGTTGATGGCTTTCTTACCTATGTTTCGCCAGTGGTTGAGAAAGTACTATGCTATAAACCCGAAGCAATATTGGGCAAACACTTCTCTGAGTTACTTGTTGACAAAGAATCGCCTGAAGTCATGAATTCATTAGAGCAAACGACTAAAGGTATTCAGGAGGAAACCATCGAGTTGGCCCTTTTCAGAAAAGATGGCACTATAGCTAACACGGAGCTTTCTCCATCCTCGATATTCAAAGAAGGACAGGTAATCGGTGCTCAGGGCATCTTCAGGGATATCACTGATCGCAAACGAGCGGAAGAAGCCTTGATATTGAGATTGCAGATGGAGTCGACAATTTCAGCGGTCTCAACACGTTTCGTTGGCGGCAGGAACATCGATGAATCTATTAATGACTCACTGGCCGATGTCGGCCGGTTGAGCGGTGCCTCCCGTGCCTATCTGTTTCTGCTGCGCAATGGTGGAGACATTATGGATAATACCCATGAATGGTGTGAAGACGGAGTGGCCCCTGAGATAGATAATCTGCGGGGGCTTCCCACTGAAACGTTCCGATGGCGGATGGCAAAATTGCGAGAGGGAGAGACCATCCACATCCCCGATGTTTCAGAGATGCCCCCGGAGGCAATTGCTGAAAGAGAACACATTAAAAACCAGGGTATGCGCTCTCTGATTATTATACCTGTAAATACCGGCAGTGAACTGGCAGGGTTCATGGGGCTCGATAGCGTAACCGTTGCGGGTAGATGGACAGAGGAAAATATCATGCTTCTCCGCATTGTTTCAGAGGTGGTAGGGGTTGCATTAAGCCGCAAGCGGGCAGAGGACGAGACCTTGCGCCGGGCTGAATACGAAGAGTTGATAGCGACGCTTTCAACTGACTTTATCAGCCTTCCTCTGGAGGAGATCGACGCAATCACAAATGAAGCCCTGGCCGCAATCGGGGAATTCACAGGTGTTGACCGGAGCTATATTTCACTGTTTGATGACGAAGGAACTGTCATGAGTATTACTCACGAATGGTGTGCGTCGGGAATCGAACCTCAAATTCAGGATCTGCAGAATGTCAGCATCGAACCGCTCGAGTGGAGCATGGAGGCGTTGAAAAGTCTGCGGGTACTCCCTATTAACGATGTTTCTGATCTACCGCCCGAAGCCGCTGTTGAAAAAGAGTTGTTCAAATCGCAGGGCATCGTATCAGCTATTCTGGTTCCTATGGCCTACAAAAATACATTCATGGGATTCATCGGATTCGATTCAGTGGGGACCAGGCGAATCTGGTCCGTTGAGGATACCACGCTGCTTAAAATGGCAGGGAGTATATTTGCAAGTGCTTTGATCCGTAGGAAAGCGGAGATGTCGATAAGGGAGAGTGAGGAGAAGTTGCGTTCCGTGATGGAGACAGTCCCCGGCATTGTGATGACAGCAGATCGAGACGGCGTAGTTCAGTACATCAACCGGTCCGTGCCCGAAATGACAGCTGAAGAGGCTATCGGGACCAGAATCATGGATCATATCCAGCCTGAATTTCATGATACTGCAATCCAATGTTTTAACACTGTTTTTGAGACGGAACAAGGCGCGGAATACCAGGCCAAGGGACTGGGGCCCGATGGTAAAACACTATGGTATTTCACCCGCATAGAACCGATAAAAGGGCCGGGCGGGGTAACCGGTGCGACAGCTATTTCATTCGATATTACCGAACAAAAAAGGACTACCGAAGCGCTCAAGGAGAGTGAAGAGAAATTCCGGACCATATTTGAGAATGTCAATGATGAGATCCTGTATTTGGATATGAATGGTAAGATTATCGATGTCAATGGCCGGGGAGAAACTATTTTCGGGTGGAAGCGAGAAGAGGTGGTTGGAAGGCAATTTTCTGAGTTCGACTTCGTTGACCCTGCGTTAATGTCTGGCTTTTCAGATAGTTTTATGCGAGCGGCACAGGGCGAGAATACCGGGTTGGTATCAATAAAGGCCAAGCGCAAAGACGGAACCAGGGTGTTCATCGAAGCAAATATCAGTTTGATTGAACATGAGGATGTCCCTCAGAATCTTCTAATCACTGTTAGGGACGTGTCCGATCGGATGCGAGTAGAAGAGGCACTCAAAGAAAGCGAAGCCAATTGGCGTTCACTGACTGAGAATTCGCCGGATCAAATCATGACCCTTGATCCTGATGCCAGGATCATATTCGCTAATCGGCTGGTATCGAATTGGACCAAACAACCGACTGTAGGCACTTCGTTTTATGAGCATACGTCAGAAGAATACAAGCCGGTGGCCAGCAAATGTTTTGATGAAGTGCTACGTACTGGTAAGACCACAGAATTCGAATCTGTTTTCAGGGATGATAAAGGCAACCTGCATTATCTCGAATATTACGTTGGGCCAGTGATGCGCCCTGGAAGAGTTAGCGGGTTGACGGTGCGTTCAACCGATATAACCCAGCGTAAACAATCTGAGAAAGCGCTCCTACAGGCGAATGCTGGATTGAACTACCTGAACTCATTAGCTCGGACTCTGGCACAATGTACCACACCCAAAGATGTATTCGAGCGTGCATTAGATCAGACTCTGGACTCGCTTGGGCTTCCCATAGGTGCAATCTATCTCCTCGATGAAGATGAAAATGTATTGACTTTGGTTACGTATAGCGGGATGGACGAATCGCTGGCGCGAGCCAGCCGAAACATCAACATAAAGCCAAACGGTACCAAGATAACATCACGGAAAGCATCAATGGATACCCAGATTGCAGATCGTGCGAGGGCTGTCCTACAGTCGATTGGTTTGCCATTTTGTATGATTTCGCCCCTACAATCGCACAACAGGACGCTGGGCCTCGTCTGTGTAGCTTCTCAAGAAGAACGTGATTTCTCTGAAGAAGATGCCAGGTTGCTGGAAACCGTGGGCGCTGAAATCGGGATATCCATGGAAAGAGCCAGGCTGTTAGACGAGTTGAAAGAGCTTTCCAGAACCGATGACTTGACGGGATTGGATAATCGCCGTCGTTTCTATGAAGTTCTTGAAGCTGAGATTAGCCGAGTGACTCGTTATGGTGGTTCATCGTCGCTGGTGATGATCGATCTCGATGGTTTTAAAGAGTATAACGATAAACTGGGCCATACCAATGGCGATGCAATTCTAAGATCTTTCGCCCGAATGTTGCGTTCCGCCTTGAGAAAAAGTGATATCGCTTTTCGATACGGAGGCGATGAATTTGTCATTGTCCTGCCATCAACCCCCTCAGACAAAGTGCATAGGGTGATCAAGCGTATACAGTCACGCTGGGCTCAGATAATGGACAAACATGTCCCTGACGGAGGAATCAAACTTGATTTTAGCGCGGGAACCGTTCAGCTACCCGAAGATGCCGAAACTCCGGATGCTTTGATATTCCTGGCCGATACGGCTCTATATTATTCCAAACGGATGGGTGGTGCGCGCCTTACAGTTGCTTCAGATTTGGGGCCTTCAGAGGCCGATACGTTCGGCACTGCAACTCCAGACCAGGTTTATGCGCTAGCATCCACGGTGGACGCAAAAGACAAATATACATTCGGGCACTCAGCTCGAGTGGCAAGCATCGCTGGAAAATTGGGCAAAGCAACAGGTTTATCTCAAAAGGAACTCGCAGACCTGTATTCAGCATCAATACTGCATGATATTGGCAAGATTGGTGTTCCTGATTCGGTCTTATGCAAACCAGGAAAGCTGACCGATGAAGAATGGCTGCTCATCAAACGGCACTCCTCAGAAGGATCAAAGATAGTAGGTCATATCAAAGAACTGAGAAGTATTGTCCCGTACATCTTACATCATCACGAATGGTATGATGGCAATGGATATCCTGACGGCCTTGCCGGTAAAGACATCCCTCTGGCCGCCAGAATCATTAGCATCGCCGATGCCTACGACACGATGACTACTGACCGGACTTACAGGAGAGCTATGTCCTCTGAGCTAGCCATCGCGGAACTCCGGCGATGCAAGGGTACACAGTTCGATCCTCATCTGGTTAAGGAATTTTGCAAGGCTTTTGATATAATCGAGGACCGCATCACTGACGATGGTATGCAGACAATACCGGAATAAAGCAAAAGGAGACAATTCAGGATTTAACTCATATACAAACTAGTATTCGAGCAGGTAATCGAGGGTGCCGCCTGTAGTTGTCTCGCTGCGTACGGAAAGTATAATGTAGATCAGGTTCCAGTTATCTATTTTGGTGGGCAGGTCAATGCTGGCCGAGGTGTCTCCCGGATTCAGTACATTACTTGCCCAGGTGATATTGAAGGTATCAATATCTACACCGTCCACGGTGAGGCCAGGAGATCGTCCATTCCAAACGTTGTTGATGGGACTCTGAGCATTGGAAAGGCCATAACTATTCAAATACAGGTAGTCTTTGTCATAGTGCTCGTCGCCTTCCCCTACAAAACAGGTTAATTTGGCCGCATCTGTTTCACCCGCGATTGGATTCGGAATTATGAAACCGCTGATTGCGCCCCCTGGCTCGCCGTCATGATCAAAATCAACATTCTCATTCCCGCTGGAAAAGATAAAGTCATCGTAAAGGTAGAGCTGGTGGCCTTTAGTTTGGGGACTGGTGTAGATGATTATCAGTGACCAGCCAGCATATGACCATTCGCTGCCCGTTTCTGCATTCACTGCCCCAACCGTGTATTTGCCGTTGCCGGTATGATTGCCACTATCGCCCTCATCGGAGTACTCTTGAAGAAGACTGGTCACGTCCAGACTACATGCATAGGAGTATTCGTCCGTCTGGTTTTCCAGAACCGACCATTCGGAGGCAGTGATTTCCTGTGCCCCCTGCTGGGGTAGGCCATCGTCATCAAGGTAAACCTGTTTATTATTGATCTTGAAAACAACTGAGGTATCAGCAAAGGAAGTTCCCGTTTGTTCCGTTGATCCGGTCATTGTAATGTTATCAAGATACAAGTACTCACCCCTCGCAGTGAATCCATCAAAATAGAATCTCATTGTGAAATCACTGGTCAGGTAAGTATTGGGGATGGTGTATTCGAAGGGACTATCGGGGTTATCATCGTTGAAAGCCAATACATTGCTGCTCCATGAACTACCGTCATTCCCTGAGAAAGCAAACCAAAGTCTGTCACTGCTTTCCAATCGGCCGCCTTCCGATTGTTCCCAAGACACAGTTACACTGCCTCCCGAATAGGCACTCAGGTCTACAATGTTCGTAGGATCTGTTTTGAGAGTCAGGTACTTCGTGTCTGCACTACCACTGGAATGCCCACGGAATCGTTCATTGTTCACATTCCAGCTGTTGCCCGTCTTTGCCCAATTATCCACATCCTGACAGTCATCCTCAAAGATCGGTGGCGTACCTATCATAATCGCTATGTTATCAAGATACAGATATTCATTTCCCGCAGTGAATCCATCAAAATAGAACCGCACTGTAAAATCACTGGTCAGATACTTCTGTGGTATAAGGTATTCGAAAGGATTATCGGGGTTATCATCAGTGAAAGCTTCAATATTCGCACTCCATGTATCCCCATCATCGTGGGAAAAAGAGAACCAGAGAGTATCCCGGTTGCTCCCTGAACCCTCAAGCCTGCCACTCTCAGTTTGCTCCCATGAGATAGTGACTTCTCCTTCTGTGTAGCCGCTCAGATCCACCTGATGCGGGGGCGCAGTTTTAAGCGTCAAGTATTTTGAAGCAGCATTTCCGTTGGCATGACCTCGGAGTTTCCCCTGTTTTGGCTGCCAGCTATTACCCGATCTGTTCCAGCTACTCATGTTATCGCAGTCATCCGAGAATACAGGTGCAGGTGCAGCTCCAGCTTCTGTTATCCAACCGGACCAGTAGAGGTATGCCAGCTCCACTTCAGCATCTGCGGGGATATCACTTACTTGGGCATCACTCTCAGCAAGTACCTCATCGCGGATCTTCTTATCTCCCTCAGTATCGAGCATAAGGGAATTACCGATGGCACGGTAGTCACCGTCAATAGCTGAGCCCATTTTGCGCAGCTCGCTCTTGACTATATGTGATTCAGCTGTGGCATCGCCAGCTTCAGAAATTATCTCATACACTTTGGTATCGGCGTCCCATGATAATGCGATACCGTCCACCCCTGATGTTGTTATCCATGAAATAGCCGTTGGGCTATACCCCTCTCGGCTTGATGAGAATTTGAAGGTGATTTCAGCTGTTATTGGGGAGCCTGAGGTATCAACCCCAGGCAGATCAATATAGTCAATAGAGTCGAAATTCCAAACAACTGCTTGTCCTCCTGCATGAGGTGTCACGGTTGGCACTGAGTAATATTCGTTGGCAGGGAAAGCGATCGTTTCCAAATTACTGCTGCCCTCTCTATACGTAAACCCGTAAGGCAACCATATACCCATTGTTTCCACCTTCAAATCCTCGCCAGCCCCTGGATTATAGGTGACATTGATACGATAAGTTGAAGTCGCCGGAGTTACTCCTGTTGTGATGAGCTTCCCAGTTTGAATAATGCTTCTTGCGTCATCTTTGGCTGGGGGAGAAATATCTTTTGGAATCCAGACATTTTCTATGAAGACATTTACATCATAGCCATTTACTTCCTCTGAAAGGTCGTAGCTCCAACGTGTATTATAATCATACACATCGTAATTTGGGTTGCTAAATAGCGTTTCCAGGGCACCATTTTCTATTTGCCAAACCCCATCATCAACACCACTACCGGCTGCATATTTCTGATATGATTTCTCCTGAAATACGTTCGCAGCCTTAAAACCAGTATCTACTAAGCGTATAAGAGGAGGAAGCATTAGACTGCCAATTGTCAGCAGCACCAGTGCCAAAACCATGGCGCCGCCGTTTTGCTCCTTTTTTAATCTACCCAGTTGGCCTGTCAAATATTTTTTCATTTATTCTTCCAGATAAACGAAAGTGTATTAGGTTGCTCTTGGTACCACTTCAAACACTCTGGTTTCACTGCTTGCACGTGGTCCTTCACCCTCTGTGACAGTTAGCTTAAAAGTAAGCACGCCACTTGAAAAAGCACAATTGGTCATTTCCGGCGATATATTTACTGATTGAGCCACCAAATTTTTGTTTGCGGCACCGTCAACAATGACGTGGCTACGAGTGAGATCTCCTTCTTCGATCGCATAGGTTATTTGATGATGCTCGTTGTCCCAGTCAGTCCATGCGAGTATCAAGGGTAATCCTGATTCATCATCATCCACTTCGACGGTTTGAGCCATTTGCGCATCAGTATGAATCCAGTGACCGGCATTATGAACACGGCTTACACTGGCTACGTGATTTCTGTTTTTTGAGACGGTTCTATCGGTTTGAATAATACTCATCACTAAAACACCGCTAATGAGACTTGTAATGGCAATGCCAACCAACAGCTCAATTAATCCCAAGCCATTTTGCGAATTGTCGATTGATGACCATCTGCGGAGTATCGTCATCTTACTTTATAACCCTCTAAGGTAATAACTGATTTGCTATCATGAGTGATGGTTACTGCGATTTGCTGAACTCCATCATCGTCGCCAATTCCATCGTCGTCATGGTCCAGACGGGTAGATAACATGCCTATTCCATAGCCACTGGGAACAGCGGTGCCAGATAGTACGGTGTATTGCGGAGGATTATTACTGTAATCATATGGTTGAACACGTACATATTCCAACTGCCTTTCTGCCAAACTTTGGGCAGTACTTTTTTCATCTATAATAGGAGTACTCTTGCTGACAGTTATCAACCCACCTAAAAGGGCAATACCGAAAGTTCCCAGAATTGACAAGGCTACAAGCACCTCAACTAAACTGAATCCCTGTTGGTTCCTCACATGGGTACCTCCTGTGCCATCCTGAATAGTGCATAGAGTGAAGACTTTGTATAATTTTCGATGGTTATTTTCTATAAATATAAATCCATCCCAAGTCCATCGATGAAATGATTTTTGTACAGTACACTATAAAAAAGGAATGCCAAAAAAGGCATTCCAAATCAAACACACTGCAAACTGTCAGGAAACGCAATCTCTTCGGCAGCCCGGCTGTCATAGCACTCGATGCTTTAGACCCGTGGCTTTGCGTCCCGGGATTTCTCCCGGTTTGCCTTTCTCGGAGCTGTTGGAGTCATTTTTCAGTTAAAGACTCCAATTCCCTCCAGGTTTTAATGTTCGTTACCCAATCGAAACTGGGTGCGCAATCTTTACTTTACAACATAGAGCATCGGAGTGAAACGATGCTGGTACTGTGTTTGTCCAAAAAACACCCTCAGTTGCTGGTGGTGATTATGTGTAATCCAAATCCCTATACTATAAGTAAGCAGATCGAATATTGCACCCGGTTTCTATCTATTTCAGTGGCATCACTAAACATATCACATGGTTGCTTTCCCAACAATGAGTAAATATGGCCAATTCTGAATACTCATCAAACTGTGGGTACTACAGTACTCTACATCCTATTATCAATGCTGTCCAAATCTGAGTCTCTAAGGCATTGGGACTTGTGCCGACAAAGGTTTTGGTCTTCAAATGTTGCTTGAGTAACTTGAAGAAGAGTTCGATCTCCCAGCGGTCACGGTAGACCTTTCCGGTGGTAGTGCCGCAAAAGCGAAGGCGATTGGTCAAAAGCTCGATCCTTCGCCGGTTATCGTTATTCCAAACTACTACCCGACACAGCGTCCCCGGATACTTGAGGCGGGTCTGGGGTCCGGTGAAAGGGATTAAGCTGGTCAGCGATGACATCGGATCGTTTGTGGCAAGGAACGGTTCTTTATGACTTCATAAACAGCATTGCCTTTAAAGCCGGGTAATGAAGAAAACACCGGAGTTATTCCATTGAGCAAAGAGGCCGAAGTCGTAGTAGCCCCGATCCACGGCGACGATGCTACTAGTGGGAAGCGTGAAATGACGAGCGGTGGTTATATCACCATCAGTAATAACGGCAAAGGCTGGCAGATATCCGTCATGGTCCAGGAGCAGATGGAGCTTAACGGCACCTTTGGTTTGGCGGAAGTCGGCCCAGAGAAACAGGCTGAGACAAAGGTCGATGGTGGTGGAATCGAGGCCAAGCAGTCTATTTTTGGAGCGGAATTACCTCTTCTTTCCGGGGCTCTAGTTGCGAAACAAGTCGTGTAGATGGAAGAAAATGCTCTGATAAAGCTCCCAGGGATGATGGGCATTGGCGTATTTCACCTTACTACTTTGAGGAGTCTCTGCTCAAATGCTCAGCCTGAAATCTATTTTGGACAGGTATGGCTAAAAATAGGCAGGTTGTTTTGTGTGGATACTCGAGTGAAAACAGTATCGTTTTAGGAGTTACTACGACTTATGGTGCGCAAACCTGCTCTAACCACTCGGAATCGGCTCTGAATATGTCCTTTTCGTCGGCCCTTACCTCGTAAATGGCATAGTAATTCTGAACATATCGCTTGTTTTCGTCAAAGCTGGCAAAATCTTCGATCCCATCGAGCGCAAAGGAAAAGGATTTTGCAGCGTCGAAAAGCGATTGCGAATCGAGGTTTTCTGCCCCAACAGCTTCGGCTATATCTTTGATACTTTCGAGCAACAAGATTATCTGTCTACCGGCGACGTATCCGGAGCCGCCACGTCGTATCTGTTTTGCTATGTTTGGGTGCTTCTCTGTAAGCAGTTTGTTACTCAAATCAATGATAGGACCTTGTTCGTTATACCATAGGGATGACCGGCTTAAGTATGTTCCGTCTATCTCGTCCCAAAGGTCTGCCTCGTCTATCATACACAGGAAAGCAGCCTGAACATCAGTACCCAGGAATTTAGCGGTATAACCAGCCGTTCTGTATTCTTTCACAAAGTTGTGCATTGGAGTGGGCAAATAGACATAATCACAGTCTTTCAGTCATTCGACTTCATTGGTCCATACAAATGTGGAATCGTTCAAATATCCCGCCACTCACTCATACTGGTCCGGGTGAACTTCCGCATAATGCTGAGCTGTATCTAGCCAGACATCACTGTAACCGTCGATCCATGCGGCTCCGCCGATCCTTGCCGGTCGATCCAAGGGGAAATCGAGATCATTTTCCACGAGCCATTTGAGAAGAGTATTGGCCTCATATACCGGCGTAATACCGAGACTGAATATATAGCCTCCTCCCAATTCATCCAGGTCAATATTGGCAGTGGCTGCAAACATTGCGAATCCGTGCTCATTTGCTTTGTCTTTAAGAGTCTCAACGGCTGGCGGCACAGGAGTCCAAATAAGTCTGCTCCTTGCTCTTTGAGCCATACGTAACCGGCTACGTATGTTGAAGGATTCCACTGTCCATCAAATGTGACGATTTCCAACTCGACAACTGGGATGAGATCCTCCTCATTAATAGTATTCGACAAAATCCTTCAGATCCATATCAATTACGCTCAGAGCGCTCGATGATACTCCGGTTTCATCGGTGAGGATATCAATGGTGAGTGTTACTATATCTGTTGCAAGTACAACTGTCGGTTGAGGAGGTGTGAATTCTGCATTTTCATCCTCTAAACCTCATTCTCAGTATCATTTGTTCGATTGGCCAAATACTACACAACTGCTGTTAGGTTGGTCAAGGGAGTTTGAGAGGGTTTGTAAACCTCCCCCCTAGAATAGGACCATGGAAAAGTGGAGTTCTCAGACAAAATGAAGAAGCGAAAGGAGAACTCCAGGTATGAAACGATCAAGGTTCAGCGAACACCGGATTGTATGTATCCTGAAGAAAGTGGAAGGTGGACACACGGTCAAGGAGCTGTGTCGGGAGTGAGGGTTAGTGCTTTCTTGGCCACAGCAGGCGTCATCACCTCTACGTTCAACAAAAAAGTTGATCCCATCGAAAGGCAGGGGTCCGCCAAACACTAGCACGGCGTGCTGAACACAGATAGAGACCTTTGGTGAGGGACTATTTATTGTGTGAGAAATACCTTCTTCTCGCTATGCTTTGCGCCGAACTTTGAGTACCGCAATCTTGGTGGCATGGTTGAACGGTGCCGGATCAACCGGCAGGTTTCTAACGCGTATCTGTGTATATCCGGTGAAATCTTCCGGGACCGGAATCAACTCCTCAATCTCCAAGTATCCATCGGCACACAGCGATTGCAATGTCTCAATATAGGCGTTTCCACTTAGGAAGAGCGCATTATTGATGGCAACCAGATACCCGCCATCATTGATCAACGGACGGACTTTGTTGATCAGGCGCATGCTGTTGTTGGCCAGATCAACGATCCCTTTCCTGGTGGCTGCAAAAAAGGGGGGATCAATAAAGACACAGTCGAAGCGTTTTTCAGCCCGTTTCAAACGATTGATATGCGGCCAGAAATCTCCGGTTTGAAAATCTCCCCTTGTGATAGGGAAACCATTGAGGCTGTAGGATGCTTTGGCAACGTTGAGGAATGCACGATTTCGGTCCAGATGCACCACTCGCGCCGCACCACCTGCCCGTGCCGCCACGCCCAGACTCCCCGTATAGGCAAATGTATTCAGCACGGTTTTACCGTTGAGATGTTCCAGCGCCCACTTACGAAGATTGCGTGTATCCAGGTAGAGGCTGGCATCACGATTCATGAGCAGGTCGATAGCATACCATACTCCATATTCCAACACCCGCCGATCAGCGATTGATCCGTACAATATCCTTCCCCGTCTGTCACTCACAGTCGATCCGTTGCGTGTTTTGAGAATCACTGCTTGGACCCAGGGAAGACAGATTCGGATAAACTTTTGGGCGTCTTGAATTTCCGAATCACCTTCCCCCGGGGGATCAGCGTAATTGTGTAACACTATCGTCCTTGCATACAGATCAACAACGAGGGAGGGATGCCCCTCAGTGAAGCCATTAAACAAGCGGAGGGCCGTCTGATTTTGAACATCGAACAAGGCTTCACGTGTAGTAATGGCCCTTTCAAGTAGATTCGCTATCGGCTCATGTGGCATGGAATCGGATGTTGATATGTTCATACGGAACCGTTACCCAGACTTCTTTTCATGGGATAGTATGAAAGTTTAACACCGCAATAAAAATGTGGGAGATGCATTGGGCTATTAGGCCAGATGTTTCCAGGCTGCCCCTGGCGGGTACTACAGATTGGTTGCCTAACCGTTTTCGATGACTATTCCCTTGACCCGTCCGACTTGACCACTTTCCAGGCGAACTTTAATGCCGTGGGGGTGTGCAGAAGATTTCGTCAGGATATCCTTGACAATACCTTCGGTCAGTTTCCCGGATTGCTGATCCTTCTTTAGTACGACTGAAACCTGTAAGCCAGACTTAATGGTAATACGATTGATACCGTTCATAATAACAATTTCACCTTCTTTTCACTATTCTATAATGTCACATGCGAGTCAAACCCAAGAAGACGGTTAATACTATCCCCACAGTTTTGGGAAGGAAACGCCCATCGTCTATGGCGATTGATCAGAGGGTCAATTGCATTTGAGTCATCTGTTCTACTGGGGATTATTGATCGGGGGACTCCCTGTTTTCCTCGTTTTTTTCTCCTGTCGTTTCTCTTTCAGTGATTTTTGCGGCTGCTTCTTGACCTCTTTCTTCACCTCACGTGACTTGCCCATATAGATGCCCCCTATTCTGTACTATCAGATGACATTTGGGTTTATTCAATTGCTCAGGACGTGACCATCAAATAGAATGCAATATCCACTAACAACAATAGCGTGAGTTCGCCTACTAATGCAAGTCCCGGTTAGACTACCCATAGACAAGCCAAACAATAGATACCCCCGGGTTTACCCCGGGGGGGGACTATCTCAAAACGCATCTTTACCCCTATGCAAACAAAAAGTCCTGAATGTGAATTTCATACTATCGAGCATAACAGGGCTCAGATGCCAATCATACCCCTACTATTCGTGTTCGCCCCCAACTCTCCGCGTAACTCAGCACATCCATCGTGACTGCACCCACTGGGCGAGTCTTTTGAATCTGACTTCACGGATTCAGGAATTAGCCAAGGTTAATTTTGGCAAATAGATGGTAAATAATAAGCGATTAAGTGATACGGGGGTATCGTGAAACGATGATCATATTGATCGTGAACCACGCTTATCCAGAGTATACATGGAGTACAACACGATTGATAAAGAATGAGGTTACCAACGCAAAAAAGCAAGTCAGCTGGCTTAGCAGAAACAAATCATTAGCGGTATGAACTAAAATGGGAACAAATCCAAAGTTATTGAGATAGGCCATAAATCCACCGATTGCAAGCGCAATGGCCAGCCAGTCACTTATGAATATCCATCTACTTCTTTTTTCAGCAAAGCTAATTCCTAATCGAAATAGAATTACAGACATAATTGCGACTATCCCCATTGCACAAAGTATTGCACCTTCAAATCCCAGAAACATGGCAACGGGATTTGCTTCAACAAATTGCCCGTCGTTTAGAAAGATGGTGGCGATGACCGCAGATACCCAGTCTAGCACCATAGCCGTTATGGGAAAAGCGTAGAGGACTTCGCGTTTATTCAGTACTGTCAGCATATTCTTTCATGCATTGCATATGTTTCAGCGAGATAATTACTGACTAACTCTAGCAGATGAAAGTAACAGAATGAGTGTATGGTTGGCAAAAACTTGGTAAAGACCCGTTAAAAATTGCATTGAATATTTGGGGTAATCGGGAGATCCCACCCTGTGAAGTGAATCAAACTTGGGCGATGTACATAACACTTTTTAGGGGCTGACTCCCAGTTAATCTTGGGGGCTTGCCGGGTATCTTTTCCCGACCAGTTTGTTGATAATTTAGATTGCCTGAGAAATCACGTAAAATTTCTTTTTAGATATCTCTGTAGCACACAAACAAAGGAGGATCGCAGAAGTCACTACCATATTCTAGTGAAGCGATTATTGCTAACTCCGAAAAGGCAAACCCGCCGAAAGGCGTTGACGCAAAACCACGGGTCTGGGGCCGATTAGGGCCATGATCGCCGGGCCGCCGAAGAGTTCTACCGTTCTTTCATATCCAACGGTTGGTAGATTTGTGTCAAAAGGATGCTTTTTCGGCATCCATTTTTGTTTTTATGAAACAGAAGGGTCAATGTACGAAACGTATGCGAAGAGTTGTTGATGGCCATATTTGCTATGGAACCTCAACAGCATGCAAAATTGCCGGTATTAAGCAAGTCACTCATTTCCGCCTGATTAGAGCAGGTTTACTTCAAAAAGTAACCCTGAAAGATAGGGATGGATGGAGGCTATTCTCAATGTCGGATATTGAAAAGGTAAGAAGCCAAACAGATGGAATATGTCCGAAACTTGACAGTTCAACTAAGGAACCTCTGATCAACCCCCTGTATCCCCCAGTCTTGGGGGGCTTTTATACCTGGGGGACACCCCAGACCCCCGAAGTCACCACTTATTCCGAGGTTCCTTAGGTAGTAAAGAGTAGCAATACCCCAGGAGAAGGGCATGGATACACATCAGAAAATACTGGTTGTTGATGACGAAAAACTAATTCTGAAATTTCTAAGGGCAAACCTGGAAACACGTGGATTTGAAGTAATTACCGCTGAGGACGGTGAAACCGGGCTCAGACTTGTGGGTGAAGTATCACCAGACCTCGTGATCCTCGACATTATGATGCCCAAAATGAACGGTATTGAAGCATGCCAGCGAATCCGTGAGCAATCTGATGTACCTATAATAATGCTGTCTGCAAGGGGAACGTCAGAGGACAAAATAGATTTACTGAATCTCGGGGCCGACGATTACATAACCAAACCTTTCATCTTGAAAGAACTGCTCGCTCGTGTAGATGCAATCCTGCGTCGGAATTAACCGAGTGAATGCATCATATAGACCATTAGGTCAACCTTTGATTAATCGCCACCGCTGTTTCACAGCACCGTTTCTTCTCTTGGGAAGGGCATTCTTGATTCCCACTAATCCACTCTCCAAGACTGAATTACAGTAACTACTGGTACAATTAAATCCCGCCTCCAAAGGCAATTATCTTCCTGCATACTTTCGCCCGCAACACCAAAAACAAGAGGTATCACAGATTATTTGCACGTGGGTAAGGGGTTGCATCGGCAATTTTCAAGGAGTATAATAATGACACTTCTCCCCCGGAGGTGAAGGTTGAAAGCAACAAAAACGATTGCATGGCTGCTATTTGCATACTGGGTTTTGATAGGCGTAATTAACATGGCATGTGTCGAGGGTATGTGCGCCAAGGGATCACTTGAGTTCCTGGGATATGCAGCGATCGGTGGACTTTGCTGTTTTCTGACGTTGAAGATCGGCGGACTGTTCGCCCATAGATCCCGGAAAGTTAAAGATAACAGGCAAACCACCCGGTGGTGGTCATGAAAAGAATCCTCGTTTTAGTCGGAATTGTAGGTGCAGCAATAGCGGTCTTCATGCGAAGGAAAAAATCGCATACTGATGCCAACGCTGAAGATAATTCCTCAGAATAGCCAACCCCGTAAACTGACGTCCCAATTCGTATTCCTCTTTTAGCACCACCACGCATCCACGCTACGCGATTTCCCTCTCAAGTCACTCATATCCTCACATGTATTGTCACCAATGATTTACCCAATATTTACCCCCTTTTAACCACCCTTCTACTTTCGTTGACTTGAACTTTTACCATTGTGTGATAGGGTGATAGTACTGGGCGTAAGGCCTGATTATGGGTTTCGGTATTCGGAGGTTCAGATGGCAAATGTACAACCTTGGATCATTAAGGATCTGGCTAGCGATGGCGGATTGAAATCGAGGAAGCTTTGGGCATTTATTGTCACTCTGGCAGCAGGTGTCCCTCTCGCATGGTTCAACAAGTTGAATGCAGGGGAAATCACAATGTTTCTTGGACTGTTTACGCTGTATTGTGTCGGAAACCTGGCTGCTAAACAAATAGTGACAGGACGCAATCTACGCAGATTGATGACCTCTACAAGTCAAGTGACCGAAGCTACGAGCCAAGCACCGACATCTACCGCAGAAGCAGCAACAAAAGAGGCGAACGAAACTGTAATGGCAGAGCTGAAAGCGGAAAACGAACGATTCAAAGATCAGTTACTACACCGATCCGAAATGGTGGATCTAAAATCACAGCATGAGCTATGGAAGGAACAGATGATGCGCCGGGCCGAAATGGAAGAATTAAAACGAGAGAACGAGCGGTTAAAAGCACAAATAATGAAGCGAACTAAGACATTTGATGAGTTGGAATAGACTCAATCAATCACGGCACAATCTTAAAAAAGAAAGGCCCCATAGAGCCTTTCTTTTTTTGTGAGATAGACACAGAGAGGAGCCACAATACTACTTAGAGGTTCACCCGTATGTCCCAATGAAATCAAGAAAGCCGCCATAAATTTCCGCCTTGAATAACAGCGCAAACGAGAAACAACAACACGATGCTGCCTCTATACAGCATCGTGTTCCCCCTACAACTCATCATAAAAGGCGAAGTAAAAACAGTAGTTAACACCATTCCACTCATAGTTCGAAAATACTAGTTTAGAAACCTCTGATTAAGTTCCGATCCGTGAGATAATCGAAGTATGTTGCGGATCGGACAGGGGAAGATGATCAAAGCCTCGTTTGCCAGCCTGGCCTATGACAGCAAGAAAAAGAAAACCCGTCGGGAAGAATTGCTGAAGGTCATTAGGGAGCATTACCCGAAGGCGGACAAAGGGCGGCATCCGATGCCGGTGGAAAGGATGTTGCGTGTGTACTTCATGCAACAATGGTACGGGCTTTCCGACCCAGGGATGGAGGATGCCCGGTATGACTGCGAGTCGATGAGACGGTTTGCCGGCATCGATCTTTAAGCAGGCCCCAATCCCGGACAACTGGATTCCAAAAGAAGCCAACATATCTCAGGCCCTATTGATGGGGATACTTTCGATCAGATTGCAGTAGCTTGTGGTTAGAGTATGGTGGAGCCAACGGCCAGATTCGAACTGGCGACCGGCGGTTTACGAAACCGCTGCTCTACCCCTGAGCTACGTTGGCTTTCAGCTACGAATTATAACGTATTTAGGTCATCCAAGTCCACAGTTGGTGACATTGTCTTTGTCCAAGGGTCCTTGAGTAGGGTATCACTTAGCTTCACTTATCGTTGCTCTTTTTGTAGCATGTGTGAAATCGATGCATAGGTATGTTAAGGAATCTCTGAATAAGTCTCGAATCATGAGATGATAGTGACAGGATTTATTCAAGAAGATTTACCGATGATAAATGGACCATCGTTTGCCAGCCTCGCCTATGACAATAGCAAGAAAAGGACCCGCCAGGAAAAGTTTCTGGCGGAGATGGCTCAGGTGATTCCGTGGGCAGATCTTTTGGGGATTATCAGGAAGCATTATCCCAAAGCGGGGAACGGTCGTCAGCCGATGCCACTGGAGCGGATGCTGCGAATCTATTTTATGCAACAATGGTACGGGCTATCCGATCCAGGGATGGAGGATGCCCTGTATGACATCGAATCCATGCGACGGTTTGCCCACATTGATCTTCAATCTGACGCCATACCGGATGATAACCACTCTCCCGTTTCCAGGCTTCGCGACCGATTTCTTGAATTCGTCTCAAGTTGTCATCCCGAGTATCCATGAAACCATTATTATGGAAGATGGCACTTTTACGGGGTGGAATCACGGCTTTGGCTCCCCGCTCTGCGATAGCATCGTAACAAGTTTTGAAATCATATCCCCCATCGCCGGATACCTGATCAATCGTCTCATTTACCTCATCCAACAAAGTCGGCAACATATCTTTCTCAGTCAATACGTAAGCCGTAACTTCCCCCGTCTCTTCATCGAAACCCAGATGCACCTTGCGCCAGGTGCGCCGTTTGCCTTTTTCCATGTTTGCGCACCTTCCATTCTCCCTCTCCATACACTTTGAGTCCTGTAGCATCCACTACCAGATGAATACCTTCCTTCTTGCGAGCACAAGGCAAAACTACTGTTATTCCTGCTGTCCTTCGACATAGTGTGGTGTAATGAGGTACTGGTAATTCTATTCCGATCAAACTCATGAGCGAACTCATGATTCCTTGTGTTTGACGTAGAGCTAATCTGAATACATTTTTCAAAATCAACATACATTCAATGGCAGCATCGTTATATGTATAAGGATGTCCCTTGCCCCCGGTTTGCTTTGCCTGTATCCAGACTTCGATAATGTCATTTGATACCCACAATGTCAGATCTCCCCGATTTATCAAAGCTCTGTTATAATCTGACCAATTAGTAACTCTGTAGCGGGTTGGTGAGGGATGCTTTTTCATTGTGGGGGATACTCCTGTTTATTAAATTCCCCCACTGATAGACTAATTTCTTGTTGGTATTTGTGCAACAAAGCCAATAATAGTGTCTAATCACGGAGGTCGCCAACTAGATGGTTTACCGGCCACCATTCAAGTACAGCCGGAGATCGCAGATGCAGTGGGCAGCCAAGTTGAGATACTCCTGGATGGGGGCATTCGGCGCGGCACCGACGTCGTCAAAGCGATTGCCATGGGTGCCAAGGCATGTTTAGTTGGTCAACCTTATGTGTGGGGCCTTGCCGTTGGCGGCGAGGCAGGTGTGGCAAAGGTTCTACAGATTCTAAGAAGTGAGATCGATACAACCCTTGCGCTGCTTGGCCGACCGGCTATTATGGATGTAGATGGGTCGGAAGTTCGCATCAAGAACTGACCGACTAGTGATTCAATCCTTACCTGTTTTCGACATAGCATGGTCGGATGTGGGAGATAAAAACTCACGCCTACCCAGCAGATAGCGTGAACGCACTCAGAAAGTGCCGATAGTCGAACGCGATGCAAGGTTCAGAGCCTTACCATGACATACCACCCTTCGAATTTCATATCCCCGAGAATGTTGGGCATTCTTATAATCCAAAAGGTGTCGGCAGTGAAAAGGACCGTTTGGGCACGGCTGTTTGGAGCAACACTTCATAACGCAAAACACCTTGAACCCCAACAAGACGGCGCCGTACGAAATCGGCCATTTCTGTCGAGGTGCGGAAAACTCCCCATGCCAATATGTCAAAATATCCCGTACAAATGAGGACATGATGGATATTTCGATCTTTGGCCATTTCTTCTGCAGCAGCAGCGAGTCTCCCTGGATGTGTTTTTACCATTATTCCTACTCGCGTTTCAAAACCCAAAGCGGCCGGATCAGTAACACAGACTAAACTCAGCACGCCGGCGCCAATTAGATTCTGTAATCTATGGTGTGTTGTTGGTCGGCTCATTCCTATTTGGGAGGCCAGATTAGTTATGCGGCACCTCGGATTATCCTCCAACGCTTTGATCAATTTCAAATCAAAATAATCCAGGTCATAGTAATTTTGCTCCTCGAATCGATAATCGGCATCACTCAAATACACCCATGAACTTTTGGCTAATTTGAGGCTCATCAAAGTTTCAACGTTTGCCAATCCCGAGATATTCCCTAATTCAGTAGTCACGAACGAAAAAAGTCGCTGTTGATCTTGGAAAACGGCCAAGACGATCATGTCGTAGCGACCAATAGTGACAATTACATGTTGAACGTTGGGGTAGCCACTTACCATCTTAGCCACTTCGTCAGTTTTGCCAGGATGAGCATTAATAGCGAAAGTTACTCGGGTTTTGTATCCCAATGCCAAAGCATTTGGCACGGTTACGATATCAATAATCCGTTTTTCGGACAATCTCTGCAAACGCCTTCCCACAGTGGATGGGCTGGTACCAAGCCCATTCGCCAGTTCCTCATAGCTCTGCCTAGCGTCAAGTTCCAGCTCTCGTATCAATTCGAAATCTATTTCGTCAAGACCTTTTTTGAACCGTTCTTTGCCCATATTTCTTCCTTTAGCGAATAATGATTACAGGGCCAACGAAATGCTCGTACTCATGCCATCGTCAACATTGCTAAGCTGATAGTGATTCAAGGTGAGGAAAACGTTACACATTTATTATAACATACCATAACCTGCACATAAGTAATAATATATAATGGAAACAGTTAAATGAAATTAATACAACTTTCCATAACCAGCGAAATGGCTATTGACAGTGGGTTGAACAAGTGTTACAATCTGTCATTCCAAAACATACAACGAATTGACAATATTTCATTTCAGCGAGTCTTGTTTTTACTATTTTAACCGTAGGAGGTATATATATTGACTAATATGATGTAAATGAGCCATTACTATTAACATACTGACACGGAGGAGATAATTGAATAACAATGTGATATTCATCATGGCGGATAGTTGGCAGTTCAATTATACTGGCTGCTACGGAAATGATTGGATCAAAACGCCAAACATTGACCGCCTTGCCCGGGAGGCGACGCTATTCGAGAATGCATATACCGAAGGCCTGCCGACTATTCCATGCCGCAGGGCTATGATGACAGGGCGTTATACCTTACCTTTCAAAGGATGGGGGCCCTTGGATATGGAGGATACCACGATAGCGGATATCCTATGGGGACGCGGCATCCACACCGCTTTGATCTATGACTCGGCGCCCTTGCAGATGCCCAAATACGGATATTCGCGGGGCTTTAATGATGTTATCTTCCGCCACGGGCACGAATTGGATCACTACTTCTACTCTGGCCGCAAGTTGCTCCATCTCAAGCCGGAAGACTACCTCGAAGATCATTGCATGTACGATGACAATGGTGAATTGATTAACCCGGCATACAGTTCTACGGTCCTATCGGAACTCTCAGAGTATCTGAAGCTTCGCCAATACTGGAAAAGCGATGAGGACAACTATATCGGGGTACTGGCCAAAGAGGCTATCAAATGGCTCGAGAGCGTTGACAGGACCCAGCCGTTCATGCTCTGGTTTGACAGTTTCGATCCACATGAACCGTGGGATCCCCCATCCGTGTGGGACCCCAACCTTAGATGTCCCTACGACCCGGATTACAAAGGAAAAGATATGATCATTCCCCCACTGGGTCCGGTCGAGGGCGTGTTCACGGAAGAGGAGCTGAACCATATTCGCATGCTGTATGCCGAGAATATCACCCTGGTGGACAAATGGGTGGGGAAGATTCTGGACAAGGTTCGAGACCTGGGGCTTTGGGATAATACCATGATCATCTTCTGCTCCGACCATGGTGAACCGATGGGGAACGGCGAACACGGGCATGGCATCATGCGCAAATGCCGTCCCTGGCCCTACGAGGAACTATCTCACATCCCGCTGATCGTCAGGGTGCCTGGCGTCGGGGAAGGAAAGAGGGTGTCCTCGTTCGTCCAATCCTGCGATATCGCTCCCACAATCATCGATTACTTGGGCGTAAAGAGCGAGACAAAAACGCATGGCAATATCTCCCTTGCTGCACCGGGAACCGAGGACATGCAGGGACACAGCCTGATCCCTCTGGTACAGGGCGAGGTGGAAAAAGTCCGGGATTTCGCCATTGCCGGTTATTGGAGCCTTTCCTGGAGTATCATCCGGGATGATTACAGCTTCATCCATTGGGTAAAGGGATTCGAACAGACCACCGACTCAGACACAATTGCCGGGTTTTACGATGGTGGGGGCTTGGCGCAGGGCCAATGGTCCAAATCACTGGATACTGAGGATATGTGGACATGCACCCCAGCCGCTGAGATGGTGGTGCCGGAGAGCGATGAACTTTATGATCGGAAAACGGACCAGTTCCAGTTGAACAATATCATCGACAAAGAGCCGGAGAAAGCCAAAGAGTTGTACCAGCAATTACGTGATTTCATGGCTGAACTACGCACGACATAGAAACTATGCGACGGACATGATCACTCTATTTGGCAGACAATTAACAATGAGAGCGCTGCAATGTCAACTGAACCAATAGAACACACCGATAGCGACTACGAATCTCGTCTTACAAGTGCCAGCGGACCTCAATATTTTGTAAAAAAGTGTGCCCAGACTGCAAGGCAGCAAACATGGTCATTGAAAAATTTACAGCCGCCAGAGATGATGTGGCGGTGATGCAAATCGACGGAGAAGAGAATCCGTCCGGGTCCCTTGAAGCTGTTTCTCCTGACAAGGCGGAAAAACAGCTGGCCCCTATGAATCCGGAGGTGCGCGCAATCTACGAATGAAACTGCACTGACCGCATTGGCGAGTGACCGGGGCGGGCAAGGTATATCAACACCTGCTGGCCTCAAGTGAGAAGAAAGGCAAAAAGGCTTCAAACGAAGGTAACACTGGTCACGGGAGCAGGCTAGGTTATGGTCGTAAATCTGTGTTCGGAGGCCAAGGGATTACGCACCCAATTGGATCCGGCCGTTACATACCCTTCAGAGTCAGGCGAATATTTTTCCGCAATATGAAAGCCCGGAGACTGATGCACTGATACAACAGTATAAAACAGCCTCAACCGTGGAGGAGAAAGAGCGTTTATTACAGCAGATCAATCAATGGCTTTATGACAATTGCATATTTGCCCCCCTACTTTTAGTAGACAAACCGGTGGCAACTAACGACAGACTGGCCAACTGGCAGCCACGTACGTGGGGGTACCCAGAATGGGAATACATTACACATACGGAGCCACTAGGCACTTTTCGTCTGTTCGAATGACCATAGTAGGTAGGTAGTATCCGAAGGAATAGCTCTGGCAAAGAAAAGAAAGGGTAAGAACCCACACGGTGGGAATAGTCCTTGTCAATCTCAATAGAAAAAACATATCGGCTTGTGGGCAAGGCTGGAGGTGGTTTGCATAGCAATTGCGAATCCACTAAAAGACAATTGACAAGAAAGAAGACGATGGGCACTGCCTGCTTTCTTTCGGCGTATATAAATGAAGAAAAGAATTGACAAACATCATCGATAAAGAACCTGAGAAAGCCAAGCAGCTTTTCGACCAATTGGGCAGTTTCATTGCGGAATTGTGCACATGCTAGTTTCCCACAAGATTGAGAGTGGGGGGATATCAAGTCAGACGAGGCGGTTCTAGCAAGGTTACATTTGGACCGCGTGAAACTAACGAGGAAACAATCATGTAATCCGAAGAACAAAATTATAAGTAAGACAAAGGTCAAAGTACGTTGTAACTCGACAACTTGTAATTGGTCGTCTTGCATTAGCAGGGGTTAACCGGAATGCTCGTGAGGGGAGACAAGCCGAGATACTTCGTATGACCATCAACTATTGCAGACTAGCACAGATTTATGTCAAAGGACGAAGGAGGTTTATATCATGGGCAAACTGGATGGAAAAGTGGCTCTCATAACTGGCGCCGGGTCCGGCATCGGGCGAGCGTCGGCCATATTATTGGCCAAAGAAGGCGCCAAAGTGGGAGTGGCTGATTACGTTCCGGCGGGCGGAGAAGAGACGGTCAATATGATCAACAACGAGGGAGGGGAGGCGGCTTTCATTCAAACCAATGTGGCCAAAGCCGAAGAAGTGGATCGAATGGTACAAACCACAGTGGACACTCATGGGGGCCTGGACATCCTGTTTGGCAATGCCGGCATCAACGCGGTAACACGCGCCTTCACGGCCGACCTCTCCATCGAGGACTGGGACACCGTCATTGATATCAATTTGAAGGGCGTCTTTCTCTGCGCCAAATACGCTATCCCTCACATGCTAAAAGCGGGTGGTGGCAGCATCATTAATACCGCTTCGACCAATGGGCTAAGAGCGGCAACCACCATCGCGCCCTATTGTGCCTCCAAGGCGGGGGTGATCAATCTGACCCGGGTGATCGCTGCCGAGTATGGCCAGCAGGGCATCCGCGCCAATGCCATCTGCCCCGGTTTAATTGAAACAGGGATGACTGCAGAGCTTGTGCCATATTTCGATTTCAGTTTCATAGCCCAGGGTCGATCCGGCAAACCAGAGGAAGTAGCCCAGACAGTTCTATTTCTAGCATCGGATGATTCGAGCTATCTGACTGGAGCAGCTATTTCTGTCGATGGCGGATGGTCTGCTGAGTTCAAAATTCCCGTGAATCTGCGACATGCAGTGTAACACTGTCGCACATCAGTCGTAGAAACTGCTACTCTACCCCTCCTGAGCTACGTCGGCTTTCAGCTAGAAAATATGCCTCAGTTGACTGGCTAAAATCCATATTTGCCGATCATTTGCCGACTACATTTTTTGGGAGTACGAAGCTGCAAAGGGTAGGGCACCGAAAGATCTGTTCTCTTTGTCTTAGCAACAGAGTCTTGACAACCAGATGTTATGAGCATATTATCGGGGCCAATAGCAGCAAGGAATGCAAATCGCACTATCCCAAATTGGAATGGGAAATCCCCACGAGAGTATTCACCGTATGATACCATTGCTTGAAGCCAAGGGACTTGCGAAACACTATGGCACTACCATCGCGCTTGAGTCTGTAGATTTCCAGGTACATGAAGGAATAACAGGATTGCTGGGGCACAACGGCGCTGGCAAGAGCACGGCAATTAAGCTGTTTCTGGGAATCCTCACGCCGACCTCTGGATCTGCAGAAGTGATGGGTAAGAAGGCCTGTGAGTCCGTCGACGTACGAGCCCATCTGGGATACATGCCAGAGCATGACTGCTTGCCTTCCAATCCTACCGCCTCTGAGTTTCTGACTCATATGGCGCAAGTGAGTGGGTTGCCGCCTGTATTTGCTCGAACACGAGCCGCTGACATATTGCGGCACGTTGGCCTAGCCGAGGAACGATACCGGTCCTTGGGCAGCTTCTCCACTGGAATGAAGCAGAGAGTCAAGCTGGCTCAGGCCCTTGTTCACGACCCTACCTTGGTGCTGTTGGATGAGGCTACCTCCGGCCTCGATCCGGGTGGACGGGAAGAGATGTTGGACCTGATCCGACGCACAGGTAAAGAGTTCGGTATCAGCATTCTTCTCTCGTCTCATCTAATGGGAGACATCGAACGTACCTGTGACCGCATCATAGTACTGGATGGTGGCCACATTTCAGAGGCGGGATCGGTGTCTCGGTTCACCCGAGAAACACAAAACATTATTGTCGAAGTGGATAATAATCTTGATGAGCTGATGAAAATCATGATACGGGAAGGTATAAACGCAACCGTAGAGGGACCTTTGGTTATCGTTGAGTTGGACAGCGAAGATCAATACGACACCATTCGGGACGCAGTGGTAGAAGCTGATGCCACACTCCGTCGTTTGGCGCCTCGGCGACATGGATTGGCCGATATCTTTCGAGGTGGTCAATCATGACTGAGTACGGTGGAGAGGTATTCGACCTCGGCTATCAGCATTATGATGGACCTCGCGAAGGTCGAATGCGTGCTCGAAAGGCCATTTGGGTAAATGGCATGCGCACTGCTCTTGGCCTGGGACAAGGTGCTCGGGCTAAGATATTGCCCGGAATACTCTTCGGCATTGTCATACTTGTGGCAGTCATTATGTCACTGATTGCAGCAGCGCCAGATTCGGGCGAGGAACTTCCTACTCATGCTGATTATTATCGCTTTATCTCGATTGTCTTGCTTATCTTTTCCGCCATTATTGCCCCCGAACTCCTCTGCCCCGATCGGCGAGAAGGGGTCATATATTTGTATCTGGTGCGACCACTGACAATCACTGACTATGTGGGTGGTCGTTGGCTGGCTTTCTTTACCGTCTCTATGGCTCTTATTTGTACCGGGCAGTTGATACTATTCATTGGGTTTACTTTGGGAGCGGACGAATCCTTGACTTATCTGAAGGATAACTGGCTGGATGTCCCGCGCTTCCTCAGCGCAGGATTGGTGATAGCCATTTTCACCACGACACTGCCATTGGTTGTATCTGCCTTTACCACACGCAAGGCCTATGCCGCCGCTTTCGTAATTGGTCTATTCTTCATTACCGCTATTATTGCTGGCATTGTGACTGAATGTGACCAGGATGAGTTGCCTTCTCGAGGATCACCTAGCTATGAGAGAGCACTTGAGGAGTGTGAACCTCAGACAGGAGAATGGGGCAAGTGGTTCGGTTTGGTCAGTATTGGAGAGGTACCTGGTCATGTTAGTGACATAATCATGGATGATGAGAACGAATCACCAGTTGCCAGACAGGTAAGAAAATTGCCTACGATCATTCCAATCTTATGGTACCTGACAATGACGATTGGGTCAGGCTATATTCTTTGGCGACGCTATCGGAGGTTGACGGTATGACAATATCCGGGCAATCCCGTGAATCTGCTGCGCCAGAACCGGTAATCGATGTTTGTGATGTTTCCAAGTGGTTCGGCAACCTTGTGGCTGTAAACGAAGTGTCTTTACAGGTATATCCTGGTATTACAGGTTTGCTGGGACCCAATGGAGCAGGGAAGACCACTCTGCTCCATATGATTTCAGGTCTATCGGGACCTTCGGTTGGTGAAGTTAGGCTGTTAGGCGAACCGGTGCGTGAGAATGCCACGATTTTTCGGCGGATAGGTGTAATGTCCGAGCACGAAGCGGTCTATGGATTCTATACAGGTCGCGAATTCGTAGAATTTGCCGCGCAATTGTATGGATTGAATCCAACCAAAGTGGCAGTTGATCGAGCGATTGAAGCAGTTGGGCTAACAGAAGTACAGGATCGTCCGTTGCGTACCTACTCCCGAGGTATGAGTCAAAGGATGCGGCTGGCTGCCACAATCGTCCACGATCCGGAAGTACTGATACTTGACGAACCTCTCAATGGCACCGACCCTCACCAGCGCATTGAGTTCCAGGACCTGATGCGCCGCCTTGCGGACGAAGGGCGCACCATACTGATCTCATCTCACATACTCGAAGAAGTAGAAATTATAGCCGATCGTATCCTGTTAATGGTTAGCGGCAAGCTTGCTGCATCCGGTAATATCCGTGCCATCCGCGAGAAACTGGATCAGCGCCCTTACAAGGTGCGGATTCTCGCTGGTAATCCACGTTCTCTGGCGTCAGCACTGATCAAAACAGATGCGGTGGATTCTGTCGCCATCGATCCTGATGAGGCAATAATCGTTCTGAGTCGAAACGTATCTGCTCTCCAACGGTCGGTACCGTACTTGGCTCAAGAATTGGGGATAAGACTACTTCGTGTAGAGCCACTTGATGAATCATTGGAAAGTGTTTTCAGCTATGTGGTGGAGCGTTAAATGAAACCAATTCTAATGCTATCGCTGCGTCAATTTAGTAGCCGCTGGCGACTCCTGTTGATATTTTTCCTCGCGTTATTACCGATCGCTTTGAGCGCCCTTATGGCTACCTTAGCCAGTGATGATTCCGAATATGCCGAAGAATTTACCAACGTTATTATTGATGCGTTGATTATCGCGGTCCTTATACCAATCGTCACGATGGTACTGGCTACTACGGCGTTCAGGCATGAGCTGGACGACCGTACCTTGAGCTACCTGATACTAAAGCCAATTCCCCGTTCACTTATAGTGCTACCGAAGTTATTGGCAACCATAGTCGTCGGGGGATTGCTGGTGATTTTCAGTGGGATTATCGCGACTTTGTTAGGCCCGGAATTAGACGCTCAAGCTGTACTTGCAGTAGGAATAGCATTGGTCGTCGGCGTGGTAACATATGCCACAATTTTCACATGGGCCGGACTCATCAGTAGTCATGCCCTCGGTTTTTCTCTCCTCTATGTCTTTCTCTGGGAAGCACTGGTGACTTCGATTTTCAGTGGTGTCCAATACCTCAGCGTTAGAGGCTATGTCTTATCGATCATAAATGGTATCGATGGGAATAGCTTTAGTACACTGGACGAAAGGGTGATCGAGTTTCCGGCTGCTATTGTGGGTGCGACGGTCGTAACAGCGCTGTTCTTCTGGCTTACAGTCCGCCGTCTGCGCCGGATGGACGTACCGTAGAAGCTACCTGCACAAAACTATAGCTGCTCCCAATCCTCTTTAACAAATGCGCCTTTAAACACGTATTCTCCCCTGTTGCGATGGTGCTTCGAAACCAGGTCTTTTTTGGAACGAAGATATGCCAGTTTACTCAAAAATACGAGTTGAATTTTCTTTGCCAATAGCATAATATTGCTTTGCTGACAACTCGGACAATCCTGGGAAGTCGAGATGGAGGTGCAACTGTGGCAAATATCAAAAAGAAAAAAGGTATTATCGGGATTCTCACTGGCGGGGGCGATGTCCCCGGACTCAATCCGGCAATTCGAGCGGTTACCATCAGAGCCATTAGAGAAGGGTACAAAGTCATCGGGATTCGTCGGGGATGGGCCGGTGCTATAGACATTATTCGTGATAACAAAGCGGACAATGGCAATAACTACCAAATACTCACCGAAGAAATCGTTAATAAAGCGGGGAGAACAGGAGGTACATTTTTACATAGTTCTCGCACACATCCTGGTCATGTGAGTGCCTCAAACGTGCCGGAACATTTGCAATCTACATACAATGATGAAACTAACGATCTAACGCCCGAAGTGCTGAAAAACCTGGATTTTCTGGGGATAGATTATCTTATTCCCATTGGTGGCGATGATACACTCAGTTACGCAGTTCATCTGTACAGGCAAGGGGTGAAAATTATAGCCATCCCCAAGACGATGGATAATGATGTTCCCGGAACAGACTATTGTATAGGTTTCAGCACCTGTATCACCAGGACCATAATGATGACCAATAATCTACGCACTTCAGCCGGATCACACGAAAGATTCCTGGTCCTTGAGGTGTTTGGGCGTTATGCCGGTTTTACAGCTATGTTGCCAACAATGGCAGGTGCGGCAAATCGGTGTGTCATCCCGGAACATAGATTCAATATAGAGGATTTGGCCGAACTGCTTAGCTACGACCGTCTTAAAAACCCAAGCAACTATTCGGTTGTGCTGGTATCGGAAGGCGCAACTTTTGAAGGTTGTGACACGGTTTACTGTGACACGGTTACCGATGCCTACGGACATGCAAAATTGGGTGGGATTGGTGATTTGGTTTCAGTGCAATTAAAGGAATTATCTCCCAAATACAATAATGGGAAACAGGTAAATGTCATTAATCAAAAATTGGGGTATCTGGTTCGCGGAGGGGACCCGGATGCTATTGACTCCATTGTCCCGATGGCCTATGGAACTCTGGCCTTGGACCTTGTTCTAGACGGAATTCATGGGCGGTTGGTTGTCCTGAAAAATGGAAGATATGACAACATGCCTATCGATGTAGTCACCAGTTCCAAGAAACTGGTTAACGTAGAAAAACATTTTAATACGAATCGATTACGCCCGCATTATCATAACTTCGAGGCACGGACCTTGTTCATAATGACAAGCGATTAGCGCAATGGCACCACAACGTCATTGCACGGCATGCAGATTTGAGGTTGCATATTTCAGGATTGTGGCTGCAAGATGAAGAGAATCCTTGGGTCGTATGTTAAACATGGGAATATCGATTTCCTATGAGAAGCGGCAGATGTTTCCAGCAGTTCTTTGGCTTTCTGCGAGCTTCCCATAATGCCCCTCTTTCCATTGAGTTAAGCCTACGAATTTGTTCATACAGAACAAAAAAAGACACTTCTTACTGGCTAGATTAGCTAGCGTATTTAGTGTCTTTTCCCTATCCATCGTGATTTCACCCGATGATCAGAGTATTTTGTATAATGTTATTGTTCTACATATTAGTGCCTAAGTGTAATCCTGTCATGGAGCTTTGTCAATAGACATCCGGGAATAATCCCAGCAACAATCTGTATTGGTTTGAAACCAAGAGGTCACGCAAAGAACCGGGAATGCAAAACGAGAGCAACGCAGCTAATTAATGGGCCACTCTGGGTAATAGCGCTACTACTCTGTCCAGTATCTTGTGGGCTACCTCGATCTTTGGCATAAGTGGTAGCTGGTCAGCTTCTCCGTTTCGGTCTATAATAATCACTTTGTTCGTGTCAACGCTGAAACCACTATCGGGTGCCGTTATGTCATTCCCCACAATCAAATCGAGGCCTTTTTCCTTGAGCTTGCCTGTAGCGTTCTGCAACAGGTCCTGGCTTTCAGCGGCGAATCCTACTTTGATCACACTTCCAGATACCTCGGCCACTATGTCAGGCGTTTTGGACAGTTCGAGTTTCAAATCTTTTTGCTTCCGCTTGATTTTATTTGGAGCTGAGTTTTGGGGTCGATAGTCTGCCACAGCGGCGGCCATTATCAGAGCGCTGGCTGTACGCGAAAGTTCCAGAACAGCTTCTCTCATTTGCATGGCTGTTTGCACAGGTACTAATTCTACTCCCAACGGAGGTGGTACCGATGTTGAAGCAGCAATAAGAGTTACAAATGCGCCTCTGTTTCGAGCTGCTTCAGCGATGGCAAATCCCATCTTGCCTGAAGAGTAATTGCCGATATATCTCACGGGATCGATAGGTTCCTGGGTTCCTCCTGCACTAACCACGATGCGCTTGCCGGCCAAATCTCCGTTTTGTCCCAGGACCTGATATATAGCGGCTTGAATTGCTGGTACTTCGGCCAGTCGCCCCGGGCCTTCAAGCCCTGAAGCCAGGTGCCCGATAGCCGGTCCCACCACTTTAAAACCTCTGTTGCGAATGCGCTTAACGTTTTCTTGAGTAGCCGAATTCTGGTACATCCCGACGTCCATAGCCGGGGCGACGATAACCGAGGCTTTGGTAGATAGAACCGTACAGCTCAGAAGGTCATCTGCGATGCCTCTAGCTATCTTGGCGATGGTATTGGCTGTAGCCGGTGCAATTGCAATAACGTCTGCTCTCTCAGCCAGTGCGACGTGTTTTATGTTGAACTCGGCAACCGGTGCCCACATATCGGTGTGAACCGGCCTGTGAGTGATGCTCTGAAAGGAAAGTGGCGTCACAAATTTTGTGGCCGATTCCGTCATTATCACGTCGACAGTGGCTCCATCTTGGACCAGCTTACTAGCAAGATCAACAGCTTTGTAGACCGAGATGCTGCCGGTGACACACAGGAGAACATTTTTACCTTCAAACATATTTCTGCCCCAGATTTCGTTCGTGAATTATTCTTAGCCCCACCAGTGTTAAGTATGGATCGACTATTTCTATTACTTTGGTTTCATTTGCAAGTAGATCAGAGTATCCTCCAGTTGCGATCACTTTTGCCTTTGCGCCTAGTTCTTGTTGAATTCGTGATACGATTCCTTCTATGAGTCCCACATAACCGAAAACAAGACCAGATTGCATAGCAGTAATGGTGTCTCTGCCGATTGCGTGTTTAGGCCGGATTAGCTCTACGCTGGGTAGCCGGGCAGTTCGCTGGAACAGCGCTTCGGTAGCTATCTTTATACCTGGCGCAATCGCGCCCCCAAGATAATCACCTTTTTCGGAAACGACATCGAACGTAGTAGCGGTGCCCATATCAATGACTATCAGAGGGCCGCCGTAAAGATCATGTCCTCCGACGGCATTAACTATGCGATCCGGTCCAACCTCGCGGGGATTATCCATCAGGATGCTGACTCCTGTCTTAATTCCCGCTTCCACTACCAGTGGAGCTATTTTGAAATACTGTCGGCACAGTTCCTTGAAAGTGGGTACCAGCGAGGGCGATACGCTACAGATTACCGCTTCCTCAATATCGGACGATTTTCTCTCCAATTCTCGAAGCAGGCTCAACAGTATTACAGCGTATTCGTCTGATGATTTGTTTGTGTCAGTGGCCAGATGCCAGTTGACGTATAGGTCTTTTCCTTTGAAAATTCCTACATCAATGTTGGTATTCCCTATGTCAATCGCCAATAGCATGGAATCACTCCCATCGTAGCTATAGTGAACCCATTATATAGGAATCTCTCTGGCATGACAAATAATGGGAATATGGTTCAATACACAATTGATGAAACCGATAGTGTGCGGATGCGCAAAATATGAGGCTACTGGAAGGCTAGATGGTCTCCCTGAAAATCCTCCAGTAGTTGTAGAGCTTTCTTGGTGTCACTGGCTACTCGTGCGCTATCGGAATTGTTGAATCGATACTTGAAAAGCCAGTAGGTGAATTCATTTACTTCAGTGAGAGTGATGGAGTCGCTTTGAGGCAAGCCTTTTTCATCCCTGAATTTGGCCACCAAATCGGATTCGCTGGAACCGTATATCCGCATAAAAACACTGTCCTGGGGTTTGCCACGTTGGATATGCCCTTGCATTTCCTTTTCGGTTTCCAGCTGAATTGCCAGATGAAGCGCCTGTTCAACGGTGATACCGTAAAAGTAGTTTAGGTAGGCACGGTACTTTGCATTTCCGACAAATTCCTTATATTTCTCTTTTGATATTTCCAGCGGTGGTTTCCCGAATAACAGGTCCGTTTTTTCTTCTTCGGGAATTAGATCGCCGGCCTCGTCGCACAGGCGATCAGCTAACAGGAGCCAATCGAAGGCTTCCTCTCCGATGAGATATTGGTAATGCCGACCGTTATAGGTCTCTTCCTTCAATTGCCAGAGACCTATGGCTTCGAGCAACGCAATATACCAATGTTTACCTTCTGCGATGGACTTTTTCAAATGTTCGCATGGCTCGCTCACGATACTCCTTTGTTCATATAATAATAATATGTGATATATCCCTCAAGTGCACCGGTATACCACACCTTTATCATATCTGCTTCCCACTCAGGAGGGAACTGAGCGGATGCGTAGTCTATGATCTTTTTACCGATTGCCTCGTGACTTTCACCTTTTTGTAGCGATTCCCGGACGATAGAACCATAAATCCGAGTATTATCAATAGCTCTGGAGATGCGCTCGTCTGGCTTTTGCCTCACTCCACCGTGCGAATAGAAGAGAATCCTGGGTTTAAGCGCTTTCAGTTTCTCCATTGTCACTATGCAATCATCCAGGTCGAAGCTCGGAGCGGCGGCCGCAGGAAGAGGATCATCAGTCGCCATTCCCAGGGCTTCACCGCAAAACAGACCGCCGGTTGATCGATCGAGTACTGCAATGTGATGCGGTGCGTGTCCGGGTGCGTAAATGAATTGAAGTTCCCTGTCACCGATAGCGATTATTTCATGGTCTTTGGGGATAATCATTCGTGATTCCGGAACGGGGAGAATAGGGCCATATAGGTCCTCAAAATTGCTGCCGTACGACTTTCGAGTGCTCTTGATCAGGCGGGAAGGGTCCGCAAAGTGGTTCTTGCTTTTTGGATGCGCTACGACTTTGGCCTTAGGATACAGCTCTCCAAGTTTCCCTGTTCCTCCTGCATGATCCATGTGGATGTGTGTAGGAATGATCCATGAAAGTTCATCAAGTCCAAGTTGCTTCATTCCATCCTGAATATGTGGGAAAGCCGCAGTTGGACCGGGTTCGATAAGAACTCCGCCATCCACATCTATAATATAGACCGAGAAAATCAGTCCAACTCCGGGTATCGGTGTTTCCAGTCGATATGTCTTTTCTGCAACTTCTTCTATCTGTGCCAAACCATGCAATCCTTGAAAAAAGCAGAGTAAATCTATTTAGGTAATATTCCATTATATCTCTTTGATCTCCTTTGTGTCATGGTTTGACATCTTGTTTTATTTGATTGAACCGTTCTTCCATGATAAAATTCTTGAGGCAAAAATCTTTTATGGAGGGGACCTTTGAGCGAATTTGAAACCATCATTTACGAGAAAAAAGACAATATCTGTGTTATCACTTTGAATCGACCGGATCAATTGAATGCTCTGAGCCCGGATGTATATGCCGAACTTTATCAAGCATGCGAGGATATCGAAGCGGACGATGATATTCGAGTGATCGTCTTCAAGGGTAATGGGAAAGCGTTCTGTGCTGGCGCTGACCTCAAGGCGATGCAGCCGAGTTTGGAAAAGGCGAGCCTGGCAGTGAAGTACCTTGAAATGTGTCACCGGACCTACAATGCCATTGAAAACCTTACCAAACCTACCATCGCGCAGGTACACGGTATGTGTCTGGCCGGCGGGATTGAGTTGATCGAAACTTGCGATATTATAATTGCAGCCGATACAGCTCGGATTGGCGATCAGCATTCGGCTAGAGGTTTGGTCCCTGGTGGCGGAGGCACCCAGAGATTGATCCGACAGATGAATTTCCGCAAGGCCAAAGAGATACTTCTTACTGGTGCATGGATGAGCGCGCAGGAAGCCTACGAGTGGGGCTTCATCAACAAAGTGGCTCCGGAGGATCAGCTGGAAGAGGCCGTGATGGAAATGGCTGAAAAGCTGACCAAGCAGAGTCCGATGGCTTCCAAGACTATCAAGTGGCTATGCAACAAGGGTATTCAGGCCGACCAGACCACCGCGTTGAGGATGGAAATTGCATCCACAGCGCAGCATGTTTTCACAGATGACTTCCGCGAAGGGATTGCCTCCTTTATGGAGAGAAGGAAGCCTGAGTTCACAGGTATCTAGCTGATAGTATTGAACCGGATTTGAGCGAACTGGAGCGCCATACTCGTTTTGAGTATGGCGCTTTTTTGTTGAGGAACCATTTTTGGTGATATTTCGTCTTAAATTATTGCGTGTAACAGCGCAATTACTATAAGTTTTGTGAGGAATGATGGAACTGGTAAGAACAATTGCCATGGTTATTTCTACATGTACGGTTGTAATCGGTGCGGTGTTTGCATTGATTCAACTGCGTCATTTGCGTGCCACTCGAAAGCGGGAAGCGATGCTTGAACTGGTACACCGGCTTCAGACCCCCGAATTTGCTCGGGCGATGCGCACTGTATTCGAGTTACGTAACAGTCATCCAAAAGGCCGGGTGGAGGAAGTGGTACAGCAGGATCCGGGCCTGATGTATGAACTGATGGCCACGTGGGAAAGTCTGGGGATTCTTGTGTTCAGAGGGGAATTAAGCCTGGAAACGGTGGACGACTTCTTTAGCGGTCCGATTGTGATTTCCTGGGAAGTGCTTGGGAATTTTGTGATCGAGGAGCGCAGAAACTTGCAGCGGGAGACTACTTGGGAGTGGTTCCAGTGGTTGGCCGAAAGGATGGAGGAACGTGAGAATGAGAAGCCGCCAGTACCGGCATATATCGCCTATTATGGTTGAGAAGCAGTCTTCTTCCTTGGTTTCCCTTCGATGACCAGCGTGAATTCTCCTTTGGGTTTTGAAAAGTGGGCTATAGCTTGTTGTGCAGTTCCCCGGAAAATCTCTTCATGGAGTTTGGTCATCTCGCGGCAAACGGATAGCTTGCGATCTCCAAGTACTTGGTTGATATCGTCCAATGAAGCCAAAATGCGGTGTGGCGATTCAAAAGCAACAATGGTGCGTGAGTCATCGGTAAAGGCCTGGAGTAGCTTTTTTCTTGCCCCGGTTTTACGCGGCAGAAAACCCAGATGGGTAAATTGCTCTGCGGTGAGTCCCGAGATAGCGAGGGAGGTTGGGATTGCGGATGGACCGGGAATGGGAACCACATCTATACCGTGTTCGATCGCAGCATGAACAAGATCATAACCCGGATCGTTTATGCCCGGCATACCTGCTTCGGAAACCAGAGCTATATCTCCTTCATCAAAAGCCTTCAATAGCTGTGGGAGTTTGGATCGTTTGTTATGTTCATGGTAGCTGGTCAGCGGGGTTTTAATCTCGTAGGTGGCGAGCAATCGTTTGGTTGTACGCGTATCTTCGCTGGCAATTAGCTGTACTTCCTTTAGAACTCGTATTGCTCGTAGCGTAATATCCTCCAGATTGCCGATGGGAGTGCCTACTATATATAGTGTCTGCATGATACACAATTATATTATGTGTGTTTCTTTTAGTCTACTTGGGCTATGACACTAACGTATGGAATGAGTCGAATCAAACTTGACCTATACAGGTACTTGCAGTAATCTAGTGGAAGTAGAGTGGGTATCTCAAAACCGATTCGAAATATTGGTATCTCAGACTAGGAGGAACTTCAAAAGATGAGTCTTACTTTTATGAATATGAAGTCAGCTCTAATGACTTCTGAATCAGTTACTGAGGGCCATCCGGATAAACTTTGCGATAAAATCTCCGATGCTGTTCTGGATGCTATTATGGCTCAGGATCCTATGGGTAGGGTTGCTTGTGAGGTAATGGCAAACACGGGGCTGGTGGCAGTGATGGGTGAAATAACCACAAACTGCTATGTCGATATCCCTCAGATTGTTCGCGATACTGTGCATGATATAGGTTATACCCGGGCGAAATATGGTTTTGATTATGAAACCTGTGGGGTAATTGTTTCCGTGAAAGAACAATCTTCCGATATTGCTATGGGAGTCGATAAGTCGTGGGAGGTCAGGGCGGAGGAACAGGAGAGCGAAAAAGATACGTTGGGTGCGGGTGACCAGGGGATGATGGTAGGATTTGCTTGCAACGAAACGCCGGAATTGATGCCATTGCCGATTTCTCTGGCTCACAAACTTACCCGGCAGCTTGCAAAGGTCAGAAAAGAGAAGACATTGCCCTATCTTAGGCCAGATGGCAAATCACAGGTCACAGTGGAGTACGAATATGGAGTGCCGAAGAGGATACAAGCGATTGTAATCGCGGCACAACATGATTCTGTTGTACAACTGAAGACTCTTCGCGAAGATATCATAGAGAAGGTCATCAAGCCGGTTACGCCTTCTGAGCTTCTGGATGACAACACCAAGTATTTCATTAATGCTACCGGCAGATTTGTGGTTGGAGGGCCGATGGGTGACTGCGGATTGACCGGCCGTAAAATAATTGTGGATACGTATGGCGGTATCGGCAGGCATGGTGGTGGTTGTTTCTCCGGTAAGGACCCGACGAAGGTGGACCGCTCAGGTTGCTATATGGCCCGTTATGTGGCTAAGAACATTGTAGCAGCTGGCCTTGCCGATCGGCTTGAGTTACAGGTAGCTTATTCGATTGGCGTGGCTCATCCGCTTTCCGTATCCCCGGAGACGTTTGGCACTGCCAAAGTAGATGAACAAATTATTCATGATTTGATTCAAAAACATTTCGATTTCCGTCCCGGGGCTATTATTGAACACCTGGACCTGCGCCGACCTATCTACAAGCAAACAGCAGCGTATGGGCACTTCGGCCGCACTGATATTGATTTGCCGTGGGAAAAGACTGACAAGGCTGATACTTTAAGGAAAGAGGCTGGGCTTTAAACCCCTTTAAATCATAGTTTTGAGGGCGCGGTATTGCCGCGCCCTTTTTTTGTCTATTTGCCTGCTAAATACCGTTTTGTTACCCTGAAATTCATGGCTTCTGTGACCTTCAACGGAAACGCCACATCAGCTTTCAAATTGAACGTAAATCGGTCAAAATGCCTAGTACTTTAGTCTTGACCCTGGCTTTTGACGCATGCTATACTAATTCGGTTTTGCGTGATAAGGAGATAGGCTGTTGCTTGACAATTTTGGCACTTTAGGGATATTTGTAGCCGTAGCAATTGTTTTTCCTCTTTTACTTATTGGTCTCCCTCTGGTATTCAGGTACACCGGCATCATTCCTCAGCACCCCAATAGTGTTAAGCAGGATATCTATGAAAGTGGAATGAAGCCGTTCAAGGGAGCCTGGACGCAGTTCAATTTCCACTACTACACATTTGCTATTCTGTTTGTTGTCATGGATGTGATGTCCGTGTTTCTCTTCCCGTGGGCTGCGAATTTCATTGGCCTCGAAAGCAGTGAACAGATATGGGCATTGCTTTCAGTGGTCGTGTTTGTAGCTATCCTGCTGGTTGGTTTTGTATACGCCTGGAGAAAGAAAGCCCTGGAGTGGAAGTAACATGGCGGATTATGATAAGTTGATACTGCCGTATTCCAGCGGTGAAGCTAGCATAGAAGAGGGGCTCATGGTCGAGGATTTGATGGCTCGCTCGCAGCAGCCGATCCCCGATCCCGATGAGTGGATTTCCGGCGTGGATCACGGTGGGGTTGTAATGACCACCGTGGATGCGTTGCTTGGCTGGGCGCGGAAACAGTCGCTCTGGCCGATGAACTTTGGTCTAGCATGCTGTGCTTTTGAGATGATGGCTGCAGCCGGTAATCGATGGGATATTTCCCGATTTGGTATGGAAATCTTCAGGCCTTCACCGAGACAGGCGGATATGATGATCATCGCTGGTACGTTGACGTGGAAAATGGCCCCGGCGGTGTGCCGCCTATACGATCAGATGGCGGAACCCAAGTGGGTCCTCGCTATGGGCGCTTGTGCATGCAGTGGCGGCACTTTCTCCGAATCTTACAGCGTAGTACCTGGGATCAACCGTATATTGCCGGTTGATGTCTATGTTCCGGGGTGCCCTCCCAGACCTGAGGGATTGTACGACGGGTTGATGGAACTCCATGAGAAGATCAAGAAAGCGGATACCCTCAGAGGGAAAATTCATATGCCGAGGGTTGACTAAGTGGGATTGAAAGCACTTGTAGGGACTGAGGTTGCGACTGAGATAGAAGCGCAAATCCCGCAATCCGTGATTTCAAGTGATGCAACCGGAGTACTAGTTGAATCTCGATCGATAGCCGGGGCAATGCGGTTTCTCAAAGACAACCCGGAGTTCGATTTCAACTACTTGAATAATCTGACGGCCGTTGATTACTATGAGTATTTCGAAGTGGTGTATAATCTCACTTCGATGAAAAACAAACAGACCCTTCAAATTAAGACGAGAGTCTGTTCCCGCGAAAATCCTGAAATCCCCTCCGTAAGCAATCTGTGGCGCGGTGCTGATTATCAGGAACGCGAGGTATTTGATTTGATGGGAATACGTTTCTCCGGACATCCCGATTTGCGAAGAATTGCGCTTTGGGAAGGCTTCGAAGGACACCCGCAACGGAAAGATTTTCTCTAAAAGAATATGCGGTTTGAGATATTATGGCATTGAAGACTGAACTGGTCACTTTGAATATGGGCCCCCATCATCCGTCGACACACGGAGTGTTCCGCATGCGTGTTACCCTGGATGGTGAGATGGTGCGTGAGGTGGAGCCCGTATTTGGCTATCTACATCGTGGATTGGAGAAGCTGGCCGAGGGAAGAACGTATACTCAGATTATCCCCTTCACTGATCGACTAGACTATGTATCATCGATGCAGTGCAACTGGGGGTATTGTCTAGCCGTGGAAAAGATGGCGGGCATCGAGGTTACGGAACGCGCGGAATATATTCGAGTGATCGTGTCCGAACTTCAGCGCATTATTAATCATACATTAGCCATCGGGTTTTTCATTTCTGATCTGGGCGCCATGCAGACACCACTGCTGCTGGCATGGAGAGAGCGCGAAAAACTGGTTGATCTGTTTGAGATGATTTGCGGGCAGCGCTTACTTTATAATTATGTTCGCATCGGTGGGGTGAGTCATGACCTGCCGCCTGAATTCATGCCTGCGCTCGAAAAGTTTATGGAAGAATTCCCGTTCTATATGAGTGAATTCGAAGACCTGTTGAAAGGAAATGAGATCGTGCGGGCACGAACTATCGGAACGGGCGCTATCTCTGCGGAGAAGGCGATATCCTACTCTATGAGTGGGCCGTGCTTGAGGGCCGCTGGAGTTGACTGGGATTTGCGAAGAGATAATCCGTATGGAATATACGATCGCTTCAAGTTTAACGTAGCCACTGGGACAAACGGGGATAATTGGGATCGGTATCGCGTTCGCATCGAAGAATCAATGCAAAGCTATTCAATTGTCCAGCAGGCGATGAGCCAGATACCTGAAGGGCCGGTCATGGTCAAAGTTCCCAACCTGTTGCGTTTACCTGAAGGCGATGCATATGCAGCTATTGAGGCCCCTAAAGGTGAGCAGGGCTTCTATATTGTGAGTGACGGTTCTATCGCTCCTTATCGCTGGCATGTTCGGTCACCAGATTTTATCAACCTCGGTGCACTGCGTGAGATGACCGTGGGCAGTATGATTGCAGACTTGATCGCCACGCTGGCGAGTATCGATATCTGTCTGGGGAGCGTTGACCGGTGATGACCGGATTGGCAAAAGGTGAATCGCTGAAATGATGACGATACCAGATGTTGTAACACAAGCGCCGCTGGCTTCATGGCAGTTATGGGATAGTGCCCTCGATTCCGGATGGGCTATCGATAATTTCTGGGCGCATTTAGCGCTGTTTGCGGTTGGCATTATCGGGTTTGTGTTGATGGTGGTGATGGGATTCATCTGGTACGAGCGTAGGCTGATCTCGGTGATGCAGTTGAGGATTGGGCCCAATCGTGCGGGTCCATTTGGTTTGCTACAGCCCGTCGCGGATGCGATAAAGGTAATGTTGAAAGAAGACATAGTGCCGACTGTGGCAGATAAGTGGGTACATTTTCTGGCGCCGATTGTTGTGTTCGTTCCTGTTTTATTGATGTTTGCCGTGATTCCGATTCATGAAGGTGTTGGACTGATCCCGGATTTAAACATCGGTATTCTTTTCATTGTGGCTGTCGGTTCGATAGAAACGGTAGCAGTTTTCATGGCTGGTTATGGTTCCAACAACAAGTATGCGCTGGTGGGAGCCATGCGAAGTGTAGCGCAAATGGTGAGCTATGAAATGCCCATGGCCTTTGCAGTAATCGCTGTTGTAATGGTTGCCGGAACACTGTCAATGCAGGGAATCGTACAAGCGCAGAGCATTCCGTTTGCACTGTTGTTGCCCATGGCCTTCATTTTCTACTTCACGTGTGCTCTGGCCGAGCTGCAACGCACACCGTTCGACCTGCTGGAGGCAGAGTCAGAGATCATCGCAGGATATCACATCGAGTACTCTGGCATGAAGTTTGCCACCTTTTACCTCGGCGAATACGGTGGCGCGATTGCCCAGTGTGCAATCATCACGACACTGTTCCTGGGAGGATGGAAGGGCCCGATTTTGCCGCCAGTCCTCTGGTTCATGATTAAGTTGTTCACCATGTTTGGCGTGATAGTGTGGATACGAGCTGCCTGGCCACGTGTAAGGATCGACCAGTTAATGGGATTCGCATGGAAATACATGCTTCCCCTGTCGCTGATCAATCTGCTAGTGGTCGCGATAGAAGTGATCATTCTTGATGGCGATGCTATCCGGTGGTGGCTGGTTCCGGTAAACTTTGCGATAACCATTGGACTGATGACTGCTTGGGCCGGTATGTTCAAAATCGGGGGAGGGTCTGAAAGTGCTTAATCTGCCAGGGATTGGCTTGATGCAGGGTCTTGGTGTCGTGTTCAAGAATATGACCCGCAAGCGCATTACGGAACAGTATCCCGAGGAGCGGTTGAACGTATCGAGGCGGACACGGGCACAGGAACTGGTTTGGGAACCGGGCCGCTGTACCGGTTGTGCCACCTGTGTGAAGGCATGTCCACAGGGTAATATCAAAATCAAAACATCCGTTGGCGAGAACAACAAGTACGTTGTTGATCAGTTTGAAAACGATGAAGGGCGTTGCATTTTCTGTGGACTTTGCGTGGAATCCTGTCCGTATGAAGCATTGTTCTTCGGTCGCAGTTATGAACGGTCGAAATACAAACGCGAAGAGCTGATTGCAGATATCGATGAGATGACCGCAGCCGATAAAGAAAGAAGCGCATACTATCGGCCGGATTTGTACGACGAACTACCGGAGCAAACCTTGTTAATCTATCGAAAGCATAAGAGGATTTTGTAAGGATATGGGCGCTGATATAGCTTTCTGGATTTTTGCAGTGATTGCTGTGATTGCGGCATTGGGCGTGGTCGCTCAGAGAAATCTGTTCCGCGCGGCTCTGTTGCTGGTGCTGTCATTTTTCGCAGTTGCGGGAATATATGGAAGCCTGAGCGCGGATTTCATGGCAGTGGCTCAAGTGCTGGTGTACATGGGCGCCATATCTGTTTTGATTATCTTTGGTGTTATGCTCACCAAAGACGTGCAACGCGGTAATTCGTTCAATAGGGCCTGGCCGTCAGCGCTTGTAGTTTGTGCAGCCTTGATGGGATTACTAGTATTTGTGTTTATTGATACCGATTGGAATACGGATATGGTTCAGACAGGAGCCACTATCGCTGAGGATAAGCCGACAACAAGCGCGATAGCTGATGCTATTTTTGATAAAGATGCCGGTTTCCTGCTGCCGCTTGAGATAGGGGCGGCGCTCATTCTGGCTGCGGTCATTGGCGCGATAGCGCTGGTGAAGGATAAATAGGATGGAAGTAGAACTCACTCACTATCTGGTACTGTCAGGCATACTGTTTGCTATCGGGCTATTCGGAGCTTTGACCAAACAGAATGTTATCGGTATCCTGATGTGCATTGAGATCATGCTCAATGCTGCGAATATTGCCGTGGTGGCATTTTCGCGGTATCTGGTGCCAGACACGGTACTTTTAACCGGGCACGTGTTTGCTCTATTCGTTATCGTGGTGGCGGCGGCTGAAGCGGCTGTGGGATTGGCCATAGTGATAACGCTGTACAGAAATCGTGCAACCGTAGATGCTGAAGAAATGGACTCGATGAAGGGTTAGTGAATTAAGATGTGGGCTGAAGTTAAAACCGCACCTAATAAAATGATGGCTGTTATGTGGAAGGATCTCTTCGAAGGAGAAGGAATTCCGTCCCATATACTTCCGGCTGATGGGACTCTTTCAATGGAAGAGATGGTAGACTACAAAGTTTATGTGCCGAGCGATAAGGCTCATATTATCGACGAGATTCTGAGGAAGATATAGATGCTGACCAATAACGAATGGGCCGTTTGGCTGATAATCTTTCTGCCAGTTTTAGCGTTCTTGATCAATGGCCTGGTAATGAGGCCATTGGCAAAAGAAAAGAATGCTAAATACTCTGGCTATATCACCATATTGGCTATCGGCGGATCGCTTGCACTGTCACTTTGGGGTGTAATTGGACTGGCAGACAAAGGTGCGACGGAATTCTCCGAAAAGTTTGCTACTGAATGGCTTACGGTTGGCCCCAATCTCAGCATCGAAATCAGTGTATTGGTCGATAATCTTTCGATCATGATGGCTCTGATAATCAGTACCTGTAGCTTGATGATCCAGATTTACTCTCAAGGCTACATGCATGGTGACAACGGCTACATGCGGTATTTCACCTGGATGCCGCTGTTCACAGCTGCAATGCTGGGTGTTGCTCTCTCAGGAAATCTGCTCTTTACCTTTGTTTGCTGGGAAATTGTAGGACTCTGTTCCTATCTTTTAATTGGATTCTGGTATCACAAACCGTCTGCTGCGGCAGCTGCTAAGAAAGCGTTTGTGGTCACGCGATTTGCAGATGTGGGATTTGTCCTTGCTTTGGTCGGTATCTATTACGGAATGAATACCACTGCTATGGATATGGGATACAATGTGTTCGATATCCAGCACCTTCCCGAGATTGCCCATGCAGCAATAGTGGGTGGAATGATCTCCGCCGCTGGCTTTACTTGGATACTTCTTGGAATCTTCGCTGGAGCTGCCGGTAAGTCCGGTCAATTCCCGCTGCATGTGTGGTTGCCGGATGCGATGGAAGGCCCTACACCGGTCAGCGCGTTGATTCATTCATCCACAATGGTCTGTGCCGGTGTGTTCCTGATTGCGCGATTGTTCCCGTTGTACGGTATGCATGAGTATGGAGAGACCGCAGCGTTGGTAGTAGCGGGATTGGGTGGATTCACAGCGATATTTGCTGCCAGTATGGGCATGGTTATGTACGATGTTAAACGGGTTCTGGCTTATTCTACCTTGAGTCAGTTGGGATATATGATGCTGGGCCTGGGTGCAGTTGCTTATGGCGCAGCGCATTCCAGCGATCATCATGATATGGAACACTGGATGGAACTGGCGTTTGCCGTTGGGATGTTCCATTTGTTCACCCATGCATTTTTCAAATCCATGTTGTTCCTTGCTTCCGGTAGTCTGCAACACTCAACCGGTACATTTGATATGCGCCTGATGGGTGGCGTTCGCAAGTATATGCCATGGACATTCTGGATATTCATGATCGGATCGCTGGCTTTGGCCGGTATCTGGCCACTTTCCGGATTCTGGAGTAAGGACGGCATATTACTTTATTCGTGGGAGAACACTCCATGGTTCTTCTGGCTGGCGATGATCACTGTCTTCATGACGGCGTTCTACATGTTCCGTGCCATTTTCATGACATTCTTTGGGGAATGGAGGGGTGGTGATCCTTCCGGCCTTCATCATGGGGATGAACATGACGAACACGGCCATAAGGAAGTACACCCGCACGAATCGCCGTTCGTGATGGTTGGACCGATGGTATTCCTTCTTGTGCTGGCAATAGGAAGCGGATGGGCCTTCCTGGGACCAATCGATGCCAACGGGTTCCTGGGTGGACATTCACATGAATTTTTCTCGGTCTTCACGGATTTCGATTTAGATAGCGCTACGCATAGCCTGCCGCTCATTGGGCTAGTGGTGGCTCTTGGTGGTATATTCGTGGCCTATGCAATTTATGGTGCTAAGTGGGTGTCCGCCGAGTCTATCGGAGCAGTGTTTAAACCGATAAGAACCCTGTGGTATCGCAAGTACTACATGGATGAGCTATATGAGGACGTTATCGTAAGAGGCTTGCTGATGGGAGTTATCTTCAGAGCTTGTGCGATGTTCGATACGTATGTTGTGGATGGAACGGTTAATGGTGCGGCATCGCTTACCAGGTCGATCGGCAATGGTTTGCGACAATTCCAGACCGGTCGCATGCAAGAATACGGTGTGGCTATGGGATTCGGTGTGGTCATAGTGTTGGCCGCAATTTTGATAGGTTACTATGGATGATTCAGCGGAGAATGACCATTGAACGAGTTTTTTGAAGACATAAACATCCTTTCGATCATATTGTTTTTGCCGGTTATCGGAGCAATTATGATCGCCATACTTCAGATTACCGATAAGGGGCTGAAGCAGGTAGCTGCGCTGTTTACCGGTGTGACGTTCTTGCTGGCCATCCTAATGTTCATCGGTTTCGAGAAATCAGATGGCGGATTGCAGTTCATCGAGCGGTATACCTGGATAGATTCCATAAAAGCTGAATATTTCCTGGGAGTTGATGGGTTAAGCGCTCCCCTGTTCCTTTTGACTACATTCCTCGGTTTCTTATGCGTTTTCATTTCCTGGAATATAAAAGATCGCGTTCGTGAATATTTCGTATGGTTGCTGATACTTCAGTTCAGCATCATGGGCGTGTTTGTGGCCCAGGATTTCCTGCTGTTCTTCATCTTCTGGGAGATCGAGCTGATTCCAATGTACTTCCTCATATCGATATGGGGAACCAAACCTCCATTAGGACGGAGAGAGTATTCAGCGGTTAAGTATCTGCTGTATACATTACTCGGCAGTGCCGGTTTGCTGGCCGGTATTCTGGTGGCCTACTTCCAGGCCGATGGGTCTACGTGGGCAATGATGGATGTCACCAATCCGGAAACTGGCCAAATCATTAAGGGTTTGCCGTCTTATGTTGCTGGGTTAACCATCGGGATGCAAACCCTGATATTCTTCCTGATATTCTTCTGCTTCTGTGTTAAGTTGCCCATGTTCCCCTTCCATACGTGGTTACCGGACGCACATACCGATGCGCCAACTGCTGGTAGTGTGATGTTGGCCGGTGTTCTCATCAAGATGGGTGGATATGGAATGCTTCGCCTTCTGGGGATAGCACCGGATGTTGCAGACAAATATGCATGGCTCCTCATTTTATTGGGCATAATCGGAGTGCTCTATGGAGCAGCGGCAACGCTACGGCAGACTGATCTGAAGCGATTGATCGCATATAGCTCGGTGAGTCATATGGGCTATGTTTTGCTTGGGATATTCGCCCTTCAACAAGTTAGTGTTACTGGTGCAGCATTGCAGCTGCTAAGTCATGGTGTGGTAACCGGACTCCTATTTGCAATGGTGGGCGTTGTTTACGATAAGACCCATGAGAGAAGAATTCCCTATTTGGGAGGACTGGCAAAGCAGATGCCGATTGCCTGTGTGGTATTTACAATTGCCGGTATGGCTTCATTGGGTTTGCCTCTAACCAGTGGTTTTGCGGCTGAATTCCTGATATTTACCGGAAGTTATAACAGTGATGTGACTCCCTGGATGCACGTGTACACCATCCTTGGTATTGTTGGAATAGTGCTAACAGCCGGGTACATTTTGTGGATGATTCAGCGGGCATTCTATCACGAGCCCAAGAGCCAGTTTGATCATCTGTCGGATGCGACCGTAATGGAGAGATTCGTAATATTCTCGCTGGTAGCTTCGATAATGTGGATAGGGATAAGGCCACACTACTTTACGGATTTAATTGATAATAGTCTCAGCGCCATCGAATCGATAAAGGGTGTGCTGGGATCGTAAATGCGATAGGTTTATAGGAGAGAATTTTGGAGTGGCATTCGATATCGCCGGAACTTAGCATGGCTGTACTGGCCATTGTGGTCATTCTTCTTGACCTGATTGTTGAGGACAAGAAGAAGCTGGCTGTTGTCAGCGCGGTCGGGTTAATTGTTCCTTTGGCTTTGGCCGTGAGTTTGTGGGGTGAAGAAAAGACCGCTATGAACGGTATGTTGGCGGTCGATAATTTCGCCGTCTTCTTCAAGATTCTCTTTCTCGGCATAACCGCGATGGTGATAATGTCATCTTGGGAATATATTAATTCGAAGATAGAGAACCTGCGCGGTGAATTTTATGCGTTGATTCTGCTCTCGGCGTTAGGCCTGATGCTCATGGCAGCGGCCAGGGAGATGATCACCATCTATGTAGCTCTTGAACTTTCCGGTATGGCATTATATGCACTTGCAGCATTTCTCAAAGACAAAAAGTCTACTGAGTCCGGTTTAAAATATATCATACTCGGTGGGGTTGCATCGGCGACATTGATATACGGTATGATAATCGTATTCGGATTGACCGGGACTACTGATCTGGGTGGCATTAGAGAGGCAATCTCTGCTGGTGATGGTCTTCGGGAGCCGGCGCTGATACTGGGTATGGTATTGATCGCTGCCGGTTTCGCGTTCAAGATTGGTGCAGTTCCTTTCCATATGTGGATGCCGGATGTTTACGAAGGAGCCCCAACGCCCGTCACAGCATATCTTTCAGTAGCCAGTAAAGCTGCCGGTTTTGCGGTAATATTGAGAATATTCTTTACGGGTTTCGGTTCTCCTGAATGGCTCTTCGATGATTGGAGCGTGCTTTTCGGAGTGCTGGCGGCCATAACCATGACAGCCGGTAATGTGATGGCGATCCAACAAACGAATATCAAGCGTCTGCTAGCGTATTCCGGTATCGCTCAAGCAGGGTATTTACTGGTAGGGGTTGCAGCGGCTAATACAGCCGGGCAAAGCGGGATTATGTTCTATTTGACAGTTTATTCGCTGGCAAACCTGGGAGCTTTCATCGCTGTAATCGCTATTTCGAATAAAATTAACAGTGACGAAATTGCAGACTATTCCGGTATGATAAAGAAAGCACCGGTATTGGCCATCATATTGGCGGTCTGTTTGATATCACTCACCGGTATTCCTCCCACAGCTGGATTTATTGGGAAGCTGGTTGTTTTCAAGGCGGCACTTGAGCCTGGTGAAACAGGGCTGCTATGGCTGGTGATATTTGCTACTGTAAACTCTGTTGTAGCCGCGTTCTACTATTTCAAAGTCATCAAGGTCATGTTTGTCGGTGAACCCAGATCTATGGAGGGGGTTCCGTCTGGTGCATCTCTAAAAGCCTCTCTGGTTATTGCAACTGCAGGTGTGTTGATTCTGGGTATTTATCCCTATCTGTTAATGAAATATGCGGATTTAGCAGCTGTATTAGTTCCTTAGATGTTTTCCTGTTTGAACGATAATTGAGCGAGGCAATTAGGCCTCGCTTTTTCGTTTCTTGACCGTCAAAATCCTCACTGATATGATTGCCTTGTTGGAGTGAAGAGTTGAGTTGGAATATAGATGTTACCGTCGAAGAACCCTTCCACAATAGGGTTGATGAAGCGTGGCTAACCATGGTAATAGAGAACGTGTTGCGGTTCGAAGAAGTAGCCATAACATACGAACTGAGCCTGCTCATTACCGGTGACGATACTATGCATGAACTGAATCGAACTTACCGGGAGATGGACAAAACAACGGATGTGCTCGCTTTTGCCTTTCAGGAAGACAAGGAATTCCAATTTGGTCCAGATTGTCTCAAACAGTTGGGTGAGGTAGTGGTATCTCTGCCTCAGGCGGAAAAACAGGCTTTGGAGCATGGGCATTCGCTGGAAAAAGAGATAGCAGTGCTGACAACACACGGAGTGCTCCATTTGTTGGGTTATGATCACGAGAGTCTGGAAGAAGATGCGGAAATGAGTGCCAGAGAGACTGAAGTAGTTTCGAAGATTAAGCTTTGATATATTTGGGTAAAATGAAAAACGTTGTCATTGTCGATGCAGTACGTACCCCGGTAGCGAGGGCTCATCCTCAAAAGGGATGGTTCAAGAGTATTCGATCGGATGAGCTGGGCGTGTTGGTGGTCAGGGAATTGATCTGCCGGGTGGGCATTGATCCTGCTGAGATCGAAGATGTGATTTTGGGTTGTGCTACCCAGGTTGGGGAGCAGGCTATGAACGTAGCCAGGTACATAACTTTGCTGGCGGGACTTCCTTATTCGGTAGCGGCTCAGACCATTAACCGGCAATGCGCATCCAGTATGAGTGCGATTCATACTGCGGCTCAGACGATTATGGCTGATTGTGGTGATGTGTGCATCGCCGGTGGAATCGAAAGTATGACGCATCTTCCGGAGGGATTCGGGGCAGACCTCAACCCGGCCCGATTCGATTTTGTTGAAAAATCGGCAGCTTCAATGGGATTGGCCGCAGAGAACCTCGTAGAGCTGTATAAAATATCCCGCAGGGAACAAGAAGAGTTTGCCCTGAGAAGTCATCAGAAAGCGATTTCTGCTCAGAGTGAGGGCAGGTTTGCGGCGGAGATAGTCCCGGTTGAGGTCGTAGAGGATGATGGTTCCAAGAGAGTGATAGACCATGATCAGAATCCGAGGTCATATACTTCGCTGGAAATAATGGATGCCTTTGATCCCATCGCCAAATCCGATGGCACCATTACTTCGGCCACGGTCTCGTTTGCCAGCGATGGTGCTGCTGTTTTGCTGCTTGCGTCTGAGGAAAAGGCACAGTCATTGGGGCTAAAACCGAAAGCGCGGGTGAAATCGATGGCTGTAGCCGGAGTGGACCCGAAAATCACAGGGATCGGCACGGTTGCTGCAGCCAGGAAAGCTCTTGATAGAGCGGCATTGACTATCGATGATATCGACATCGTCGAGATAAATGAAGCCTTTTCTGTAGTGGTTCTGGCGTGCATGAAAGAAATGAGTATCGATGAGGAAAAGGTAAATCCCAATGGGGGCGCCGTAGCTCTGGGCCATCCGATGGGGGCCACTGGCGCAAAGGTAGTCACTACCTTGGTCCACGAAATGGAGAGAACGAAAGCTGATTTTGGCTTGGCGACGGTTGGCGTAGGAATGGGGCAAGGTGCGGCTATCGTTCTGGAGAGGATTGACTTCAGCTAGGGATTTGAACTATACTTTTCATGTCTCGGAAGGTGATAATATTCCAGGACAAGCCTCAATCAACTTCACAGATTACACGGGCTCGTAGCTCAGCGGTAGAGCGGTCGGCTCATAACCGATTGGTCGTTGGTTCGAATCCAGCCGGGCCCACTTAGCTTCCCCTTGGCTTTGGAAATATTCCTTGATTTTGCCCTCATTTTACCTCCTTTATTTTTGAAGAATTAAGCACTTTGCTTAACAGATTTGTAGCTAATTAGCTTCGTATATTTTTGCTTAACACCTCCTTTTTCGTCTTTGGTTTCCTCTTGCGTTTGTAGTCAATACTGTCATCTTCAATAAGCCAATCACGGCCTATCTTTATCCCCTGTATCTCTCCCTGGCGAATCAACAACCTCATATGGGAGTGAGACATTCCAAGTTTCTCAGCTACTTCTTTGTTTGTTATATATGCCATGTTAATCGCCAATATTATAATCGCAAAAGATTATAAAGTCAATAAGATATTGCTGTCTAATTGGGGGATGTTCTGCACAATGTGTAAACCCCTCAAAACATGCCGTAATTCGCATCGAAAGCCCCTGTGTAGCTACGAGCAAAATTCGAAAAGGATGGTGCCTGTGTGGTTGGTGCAGTTAACCGTATAAGAAGGTGAATTACGTTCCCTGAACCTGCGCTTAGTAGTCATTTTCGCGACGCGATTTCGCGACAAAATGTCAACATGTTGACGACAGACAAACCCCCTCATATGTGGTAGCATAGCTCGGACAAACATTCTCGCATTATTTACCCACGGTTTTGCCTACTAAATCGTACTTGGAAGGGGGAACCATGAGACAGACTATCATATTAGCCCTGTTAACGGTTTCAGTAGCAGTTTCCCTGTTAGGAGTTAGCTGTAGCAGCGAGAGCCTTCAGACATTTGACCAGTGTGGTATATCGTTCACTATATCCGACGAGCTTGAACTGGAGGTATACTCCACTGACCCTCCCGGAGACGGACCTTGTAATTATAACGGGGGAATGATTATAACTCCTGAATTGGAGTTCTCACTACATTGGTTGCGGGACGACTCCTCGTTGTACTCGGCTGACCTTGAGCTGTTAATTCAGGGCATCCCAATATTTTTTGAAGGCGCCCTCCCTGGCCTTAGAGTCAACTTTACAGGACCAACTGAGAATGATGACATTGCTGATTATGAGATTGTGACGGCCCCTGTTGAATTCACATACCTTGGAGAGAAAACACCTGGCATCGCGGCCGTTTGGCATTGTCCAAATAGCGGCCGGTTCTTCAATTACACAGCACTTCATGAGGAGCCAGAAGATGAACTCAAGAGATTTATGCGAAGTTTGTCGACCTAATACTAAACCAATTTGACTACAGAGAGGTTCAGATATGATTAAACGAACCATTGGAAAAGTCACATTTTCTCTTGGTTGCATAGTCTGGCTCATTGCAGGATTATTAAACGTTATAATTGGAATATCAGTAGTTGGGGGCACATTCGGCACACTCGGCATACTTGTGGGTATTCTCCTTTTACCGGGCTTAATGATTTTGTACCCGTTTGTCGCCTGGTTGTGGGAGGGGGAGACTGTCTATTTCATAATAGAACTAATCATCTGGGGAGTGGCTTTTTTGGCCCAGGTAATTGCAGCACTTGGTGCTCATTTGAACGAAGACTAAATCCCCCCCTTTTTATAGTATAAGTAAACCCCTTGAAATACTTTTTCCGAAGCTGTTTCAATTCAATGAAATCCGAAAGACGGACGGGGGTATACAATTTACCTTCCACCACTGGTTACAGCGGGACCCCTTCACTCGTAAAGCATGGATAATTTATGCCGCTTTATGCCCAATAAAGTACGAGTAAACCCTTAATTAATTACTAAACCCCCCCTATTATTGAGGGATTTTGCTGTTTTATTTTGGTGTGATTCTTTATCTAATATCTCACTGTCCATCTATCTGCCCCAAGTACGTGTAGCCGAACTTCCGCCAGAGACCTTACTTTCCAGTTCTTCTACACGATTAATCAGTGTTCTGTAAGAAGTGCGGGGGACACCACTCACCCCTAATAACTGTTCAAGTTCCTTAATCCTATTTTCTAGCACAGAGATTTCACTTTGACAATTGCATGAACCATCAGCTTGTGCTGGATTAGCAAGGGGTGGACTTTCACCGGAGGACTCAGTACAGGCCAGAAGCAAAACTACTACCATTAGTACAAGAGATACAGCTTTCCAAAACATAGCCCACCTCCTTTGGTGGGTATATTATAGCTGGTCTACCGGGGAACGCAATGAGGCAGTGAGAGGCTTCCAAATTCATTTAATAACCCGTATTTACCACAATTGAAAACCATCAGAAAAGAGACTATAATGTGTGCATCTGAAAGCCGCCGACGTTGAGAGACTACTGGAGAAGGGGCTCTCGTGGAATCAGTGCGGCGCTTTTCAGTCTCTCCTTTAGGTTGGGAGGGTCAGATAGCTAGAGTCTGGCCCTCCTCTTTTTAGGTGTACGGTTCTACTGTCTACTTTTGCCTGTTAAGCAGGGCTTTAAAAATGGATAAAAATGTAAGCGTGCATACTACCTATTGGATGGGACCCGCTCTGCCAAGAGGCCCACCCCCTAGGGGTGGAGACTAGGTGTTTCGGTTTAAGCCGCCCGAGCGTTTGCCTGATTGGTATGGAGTTGGTTTGGTATGTACTTGTATTGACATATTAGTCATACCTGTGGTATACTGTTTCGGTAGGAATTATAGGTAATACCGTATAGTAAGAGGTGTAGTTATGACCACCCAGATGGAAAAAATAAGTATTAGTCTACCTAAGGAATTAGTTGCAGTAGCAGACGAAGTAGCAAAAGAAGAATATGACAATAACCGGAGCAAGTTGTTTGCGGCGCACTTACGGCAACTTGCCCGCGAACGTTTGCAAGCAGAGATGGAAGAGGGTTACATGGTAATGGCCGAGGAGCATAGGAAGTTCGCAGAACTCTCTTCAGATATTGCTCATGAAGTAATTCCTGAGTGGCAGGAATAATATGCCAGACCCTATACGGCGCGGTGAAATATATTGGGTAGATTGGTCTCCGGGCAGGGGTAGTGAGCAAACAGGGAAAAGGCCTGCGTTAATTATTCAAAATGATATTGGGAATAGGGTAAGCCCCAATGTAATTGTAGCCTCACTAACCACAGCTGCAAACAAGCCTTATCCCTTTTTGGTCAATTTTACATCTGCTGAGAGTGGATTGAATAAGGATGGAACGGTTGACCTAGCATCAATCATGACTATCAGTAAAGAGAGGCTTAGTGATAAATGTGGAGAACTGGCCGAGCATAAAATGATTGAAATTGACGGGGCCATTAAGAACAGTCTTGGCCTTGAGATATAAAGCTTTAGTAATTTTCACCCCTAAACCCCACCGAGTTTTAACCTCCTATGGCACCAGTCGCGCATCAACTAGGTTGCACTCCCCAATGTGGTACACATTATACCTCGTAGGGTAAAGCTTGCAATAGCGGAATAACCATTTATGTCAAATAGCCAGAACTGGTTAAAAATGTGTGTGTGTATACACGCTATTAGATGGGACCCGCCCTGCCAAGAGGCATACCCCCCCATCAGGGTGCTCACTCAGGTACTGGCGCATCCCCTGCCTTAAATGGCTTTACAAACATATCACCAAGTAAGGCAAGGGATTGGTTGGCAGAGCCTAACAAGAGCCAGTTCCCCGGAAGTTGAGCACCATGCCAATGTTTAGGAAGGTCAGTAGCACCCCTCTAAAGGGTGCTTAAACTGACCGTAATCATCAAATAACCATCATCAGATATAATCCTCCTCTTCTATTAATGGATTGGTAATTGGTATTGAGTTACGTTTTGGTGAGGAAGGGTTATGGTTAGGATATGGTTTAGGATTAGGTAATGGTTTAGGTTTAGGAGAAGGATATGGAGATGGAGTAGGATATGGAGATGGGGTATTACTCTCTGTATTACTGGCAGTATTACTGTCAGTATGGTCTCGGTCCTGACCTGACCCCCGAAAACTAGTCCAGGTAAAATGTTAGACTTGGACTGATTTGAAAGGGGGTTTTTAGTGAGCAAGAAGAGGTACGGATCCGAGCAGATCATAACGAAGCTTCGTGAAGTTGAGA
>Ga0233431_1000832_pt1 | contig 61273 bp, 61 predicted proteins | sample SI_118_April2016_FD_179867 | JGI IMG/M metagenome (GOLD analysis project Ga0233431, IMG submission 179867) | Seawater microbial communities from Saanich Inlet, British Columbia, Canada - SI_118_April2016_200_MG | ecosystem: Environmental > Aquatic > Marine > Inlet | place: Canada: British...
TCTAACGGCTGCAGATCTTGGATTCAGCAGGCCATATTTAGCCAATAATTCTGTTTTTGTGTCTTCACTACCGCTCATAATGACTCTCAATCTAAATTGAACATATGGTTAATGATATAATGTAAAATAAAATACGCCGTCAATCATATTATATCAAGTGAAATACTTACATATGATCTTTTTAATATAACATTTAGTGTATTAATTAAAGATAAAATGAAATACATAACGGCATATTTAACTTTACATTACATGGCATAATTTACTTAACACTTACTTCTCTGAATGACCTGAATCCGTTTGATGGATTTCCTGATCAAAAGTTTCTATTAAGTGAATTAAACCCAAAAGATCGGTCACTTTAAACAGGGATCTTCCTGCTGATTGATCAACAAAGAGATCCCTGGGGAATAAACTGGTCCAGCTGGTTGGCAGCGACACAAAACGATTTTCGTTATTGTAAAAATGTACTCGGTGTGATTCCCAATTACGATGATACGTAATGAGCTTGAACTTTTGTTTGTAGAGTGGGTGGAATGGGTGGATAACCTCAAATACTATTTCGTTATCGTCGGCATTAGGTGTATTTGACAGCTTATGCCAATTGCTATTCGGAGCGGTTTGTCAGATCGATAAAAGGAGAATGTTTGAGCAAATTGATTTTCTTCGGGGAAGATGGTTTAAGAAAGGCTTTAAAGGAATACTGTGATCAGTATCACCGGGAAAGAAATCATCAAGGAAAGGACAACATGTTGCTGTTTCCAGATCAAAAACTGATTGTCAACAAGGGAAAGATAAGATATCGTAAACGCTTGAACGGGATGCTTAAATACTATTACAGATCAGTCGCTTAAGTGGAATAGGTGAGAATATAGGTGAAAATCCTTTGTGAAGCGTTGCTACTATTGGGTCTTAAGGGGAAATAGTTTTTTGACCATACAGGGTTAATTGGCGCTTACGTATTAAGCAATTTTTAGAGTCGAAATTGAGATATTTCTACTAAGACATTAATCTAGAATTGGAAAGCAATAGGCAGTTAACATTTCGCTACACCTGCAAATCGGGGGACATTCTGTGTTTTCATGTCAAAAAAGGGTTCGAGCCAATTGCACTAAAAGAGACAACAGAAACAATCTTCTTTTTTTAATTGGATAAAATCAACACCAGCCAGTTGGTATGGAAGATCCAAGAACAGTTGGCTCAATTATTTACACAAATCGTCAATAATTGTTTCAAGCCGAAACAGGAAAGCGTTTGTATTCTTTTCCATCCAATAAGCTACCTGCTTTCTTTTTATTTGCACCACCCCATTGTTTAAAGAAAAATGGAGTTTGAAGCGTTTGACATTTTTCTTTTACATCAATAACCCATTCTTTCATAATATCCCTGGCACCATATCCACTTTCTCCGCCCACAATGACCCAATCAATACCATTGATATCCATTTTATAAAGTGGTCCTAACAATGGCTCTAATGAAACAAATTTTACTTTGGCAGAAGAATTAATAAGGTTATTGATTCGATAAAGGTAGTCGCTGCTTTCAACCGTTACCCCCATCCAGATATTTTTTGACCAAGGGAGGTGAGGACTCATCTCCAATAATCTAGAGGATCTTTTTGTTAACACCTGGAAAGTATGCCAATGTGCTTTGTTCATGGTCTCGAATACTTTAAAAATAATCTCGTCTGGAACATCTTTGTGAAATGTATCGCTCATTGAATTTACGAACACTTGTTTTGGCTTTTTCCATTTTAGAGGTTCCTCGATCATATTTTCATGCACTGTCAGCTCGAAACAGTTTTTGTATTTATCCAGACCCATGCATTTAAGTCTTTTTGCCATTCGTTCTGCATAACAGTTTTTACATCCTGCACTGATTTTTGTACAACCTGTTGCAAAATTCCAGGTCGTTTCGGTCCATTCGATTTTTGATACATTAGCCATTTTTATTTTTATCTAAAGTGTATTTTGCCAACTTCTTTGCTAAATCTATCGCTGGCTTACTTGGATTTGATACAGCCAGAAACAAATAGAATAATGGTGTCTTTTTTTCTGTTAAAAGCAACCTAGGATTTGGAGATACCCATGCAAAAGTTTCCTCCAACCTTTTTGTGATAAAATCTTTAATATTTGCAATATTGGTGCTTTTAAACAAATTAGATTCATCATAGGGATCTCCTGTATTCGTTTCACCGTTTTCCCCAAACGATAATTGAACTGCCTCCCTTGATTTTTCTTTATAAAACGCATCCTTCCATTGATCAGTACCCAAAACAGTATTTAATTTCTTTTCCCATGTAATGTCCATTTTTCCATTGGTTGTCAACATCCGGTTTAAGGCACCAATAGGAAATAAATACCATACATCAATTGCTTTTGTCTTGGCAATGATACTTAAAGATTCCCAATTGACGCTTAACGCAAAGGGGTCAAGAAAAAGCACACCTCTATTTTTTTTCCAGTTTGTTTGATGTAGTTTTCTTCTTATAAAATCATTCGCATCACAGTTATGAAGATCTATGGAATCCTTTATCTCATTGTATTCTTCATCAATTAATTGATTTAATTGTTTATAATTTTTCTTTTTCAATTCTATGAAAATATATCTGTCAAATTAATGTTCAAGATCAAGCGCATTTCGCGTTGAACCATCAGAAAAGTTTTGTATTTCTTGGTCATCTTGGCCATCATCTGCAATAAAACTTAATTGATGATTCTCGATAGAATTTTGATTTGATTTATTTTCCCTGTGTCCGCAACCTGCAAACGCATCAATGTAGATAAGCCCGAAAGGCTGACGTTTTAGCGCATTTGTGTAGATTCCTAGGTATCCTTTTATAATTTCCAGCTTTTCATTACTCCATGAACCACCGAATTTCATATTTAATTTCAATAAAGAGTTATAATATAAATTTAGCTAGTTGGCGATTTTGTTGTGCAAATAAGATGCCCATCTGGATAAGATAGGTTGATACATATTAGTTTGAAATTTATGAGTTAAATATTCTTAAAAATCAGGAAAATCAGGGGGCACGAACCCTTAATTCAACTGTGATTTTGATTATCGGAAAGACATAATTTTAAAAATCAACTTCCGTAAGATGCCCGAGATCTTAACATCGATCCAACCAACCCTGTATCCACCACCACCCCAAAAAACCTCCCTAATCAAACAACAGATTGAATTTTCTACCTACCTTTGCTACAATCCCCCCCATCAATCAAACAATCCAGCTTTTTGTACGATCGTGAACACTTGTTACAGAATCAAAGTAGGTGATATCTATATAAAAAGCAGATTCTGTATATTATATGCTGGATAAATAAAGGAAAAATTTTAATGTTCAATTATGTCCCCGTAAAATTAATTGTCCCAACAGATCAATCATTAGATCCAGAGTTAGTTAAAAAATCTACTTTTCTTTCTCATGGCTTCCCAATTAATAGAGATCATGTAATTGGAGCTGGAGATAAGAATATGTCTAGAAATGTCAATTTGGATATTTGGGCAGATATATCACCACTGAGTGGCAAATACTTTTTTGAAATAGCGGTCCAGCTTCCATTTTTTTTACCTCGGCACAAAAACAAGGATGAGTATGAAATTAAATTGCAAAGTGGCAGTTACATAGTATGTAACCGTTTTTGTGAGGTAATATTAGATGGGTTAAAAAACCGATATTATCTCTCACATTATTTATCAAGTTTCCAATTAGTTAGAAAATTAAAACTTGAAATTAATCAGATTTTAATGACCAAAACGATATTAATTAAACGTTTTGAAGTCACAGCACAGTCTGCGTCAAAAGCCATAGAATGTAATTTTAAAGAATGGATAAATTTGTTAAATTTAGATATCCCCAAAATCATTAATAGCATTCGTTACCAAATGGACGATCATTCATATGAGGTCCCTGATTGCAATGATATTGGTAAGTTTTGCCCTATATATGTTTTATGTGAAGGAACTAAGAAATCAACACCCCTGAAATTTGTTTCCCATATAGGTGCGAATCAAATTCAATCGTTCGCAAACTTTGAAAGTGATCTAAAAGAAATTGAAGATTTTTGCAATGGTGTAAAACTGTTTGATACAGCAAAACATATTATCAACAAAGCTGATTTGTTATATAAATCAGGTGAGTTTACAATGTCATGTATTCTTGCTTGTATAGCATGTGAGTCAGCTCTTCAAAAATATATAAGACTTAAACTAAAAAACCAAGGGCTCTCAAATTCGAAAGAAAAAGAAGCTCTCAATGATCTTACTTTTTCACAAATGTTAAATTTCGTTTCTTATTTTATTTTTAATATGAAATCAGAAGATTTAAAACAAAATATTGGTAAATTGAATTCTCTAAGAAAACTCCGAAATGAATTAATTCATAAGGGTAAGTGGATTAGTGATGATAAAAACAATATTATAAAATCAGGAATTACAGCAATAAAAGAACTACAAAACTTAATATAAATCAGGGAACACAAACTTAATTTTATTTGAAACCCTTAAGGTCGATCGTCCAGTCAACCCAGTCTCCATCAACCCTCTCACTCCCTAATCAAACCTCAGATTGAATTTTAATCCCACCTCTGCTACAATCCCCCAATCAATTACAACCAATTCTGTTTTTTATACGATCGTAAACACTTATCACAGAATCAAAATAAGTGATATCAACACAAAAAGCCGCGCAGCTGAGTTCAATTGTTAGAAAAAAGATGATATGGATAAAATAGAAAAAATTCGAAAGTATTATGCGGATGAGCTTAGATTCGTGTCAAATATTCAATCTGAGTTGCTTATTAATGCATTTTCCAAAGTTCCGAGAGAGGACTTTTTAGGCCAGGGACCATGGAAAATATTTGATACAAATACTTTACAATACTGGTCAACAGAAAATGACGATCCAAGACATTTGTATCACAATGTATTGGTGGCTATAGATTCCATTCGATTTTTGAATAATGGTTCTCCAAGTATGTGGGCGGCACTTTTTGATAGGCTTGCACTGAAATCTGGTGATAAAGTGATTCACATCGGTTGTGGAACCGGATACTATTCAGCTATTTTATCAGAAATTGTGGGGAAATTGGGGCAGGTAACAGCAATCGAGATAGATGAAGATGTATGCAAATATGCGTTAAAAAACCTTTCTAGTCGCTCTAATGTGAAAGTTATACAAACAAATGGTGTCAGCTATTTTGAAAGGGATATTAACGCTATTGTTGTCAGTGCTGGGTTATCTCGAATTCCAACACGATGGTTAGAATCTCTTACCGAGAATGGATGCCTGATACTTCCGTTAACATCAAGTGTAGGGCAGGGAGGACTTGTTAAAATTACCAAAAAAGAACGTGGCTTTAAAGCCTCTTTCTTGTCATCTACAATGTTTTATAATTGTAAAGGTGGGCATGATTCCGCTTCTGATCTCTTAATCAAGGAAGCGTTTGAGAAGGAGCCAATGTATTGCGTTAACTCATTGAGAACTGACCCACATGAAGTTCATGAATCATGTTATATTCATGGTGAAGATTATTGTTTTTCAAAGATAAAAATTTAAAACGCATCTTTTTTAGGATATCATTCCACTCGGGGTAATCAGGGCACAAACCTTATTTAAGCTAAAACCCCTCAAGCCGATTACCCAATCAATCCAGAAGCGAAATTGCCTTACTCCGGATCAACAGTATTTGTTAGAGCTATAAAATTTGGCCTTGACCGATAATACAGTATTCTAATTTACTATAATTCTGGAATACTAGCCTTGCCCCCTTTAGTAAATAAAACGGAAAACCTAAAAATGAAATATCCCAAAACTCCGGACGCATCAATCCACCCAAATATTAATCAACCAGGCTAAGTAAGCAATTTTGTTAATAAAGCAGAATGGTTACAAGACGCTCAGCAGGAATTTGGAGCCAAGAATAAAAATAGGAAAGGAAAACTCAATTTGAAGATTAAGCTATTATCAAAGATTGGAAGGAAAATGAGGTTATTTTTTCTCCAAAGTATTCTCCAAAAAAACCAATATATTGGCCATTTTCTCCAATTTCTCCAAAAAAAATCATATCTGAAAATGCAAAAAACCGATATTTAAAAAGGTTTCATTTACCATTGAAACCCTTTTAAACAACGGCTTTTTTATAATATTTCGACTGGAGCGGAAAACGAGGTTCGAACTCGCGACCCCCAGCTTGGGAAGCTGGTGATGTTGCATTTTATTTGTCAAACTCACAATAAATCTGCATTATAAAAACTGATAATATACCGATGCAACTTAGACACTAGCAAAATATATCATAAATAAATTTGACGGTATCTTTGACGGTACTTTTACTAGGTGTGAATTTTATATTACTGATATTTAATATCTTTTATACTAATATCGATTCCCGCCACCTCAGGCTAACCTATAAATTACACTTTTTCACCAGATCCCCACCAATAAACTGAAATCAGACATTTTGTTGTATTTTTTTTTCAAGCATGAATTGTCAGAAATTTGTTTGGCGTTATTGTATATTTTTTAATAAATGGAAGTGAAAAATAGGAATCGAACCCGCATCCCAAAACCTTGGCTGAAATCGGTAACTACCAGGCATACTTTCTAATCATTCATGCTCTAACATTTTGGTGATATCAAGTGTGCATTTATATTCTCCGTGATATCTTTCCGGCGATATAAAAAACTTTTACCCGTTTTAATGTAAGGTAATCCATTCATTTGATATCTGTTATTACGAAGCTTAGCCAGTTTAATCCTGGTCATTGCAAAGACTTCATTTTCTCGACAATATTCTTTTTGATGTTTTTGCAGGTTTTGATCTGACTCATGTTCAACTTTATCAAAAAAAACAATTTCTGGTGTCTTAACCATCGTCAAATCATATTTCAGGTCTAAAATAATTTGGAATAACTTATTTTTGCATTTTGGTCAGCATATGAGACCAGTGATTGATAGTTTTTCTTTGCTCATTTTATCCTCCAGTTAATATTAAGATCATTTCAAAAGCAGTGTTTATTTTTAGTTTAAACTTTTTAAGAATAGTTTAAACTGGATTAAAATTGATCATAAAAACAGATTGATACCCTTTGACTGTTTTCTTTACTTATTGATGAGTTTAAACTATTATATATATAACTTATAAAAATTTAACAGAACTGGTGTCTGGAGATCATTTATCATGAAAAGAGAATTGACTTTATATGCCAATCAGACTACATTGTAGTCTAAAAGATTGCGTTACTTTACTTGAGGTATAACATGCAAATGACAATTCGATTACCCGATGAGGATGTCTCAAAAATTGAACATATCGCTCTGAAGATGGGATTAAAAAAATCAGATATCACACGAATGGCTATTAGAACTTTTGTTGAAAAATACGAGGAAAATCAAATAAAGCCATACGCAAAAGTAAAATCGCTACTCGGAGTTGTTGAGAGTGGTATCTCTGATCTTGGAAAAAATCATAGAAAGCATCTAATTGAAAAAATCAAGGCAAAACAGAAATGAAAGCAATGCTAGATACCGGACCTTGGGTTGCTTTAATTGATAGAAGTGAAACCAAGCATTTGGAATGTGTAAATTGGTTCAAGGCGTACACCGGATCGTTATATTCCACAGAGGCGGTTTTGACTGAGGTATTATATCTTTTAAACTTTTCCATAAAAGCTCAGGTAGCGGCTTTGGATTTTGTTTCAAAATCTGCAGTAGAAATTGTGCCCTCTAATACAGAAAGTCTTACAGTATGTCAGAATTTAATGGAAAAATATGCCGATCTTCCAATGGACTTTGCGGACGCAACATTAATTGCTCTTGCTCAAGAAACTGGAATCCGTGATGTTGTAACCTTAGATAAGAAAGATTTTAGTGTTTATAGGGTTGGGAGAGAAATATTTCGAATTAGCCCTTAATAGATCAAAAAAACAAACATCTGAAATCAAGAATATCTGTTTGATGAATTTGTACAATCTGCCCCTGTTATGCGTTAATGAGACCCCTGAAAAACTCGTAAAATTGATATTTCAAAGGCTGAAATTTGAGGTTGATCAAGACTATTGGAAGACCGACAAGGAAAATCTAAACATAATATGAATCAAAAAGTAAGTTTTCCCTGAAATAAAGGATAGAAAACATGATTTTGGGCGCACTTCTGTTGTTATACTCGGCTTCCAACAGCAATTATACAGGATTCAAGCGACTTTATTGATTCTATAACCAGTTACTCTCGTTTCCTGAAAAATTTTAATTTTCAAATCGGTAGGAACATCCTTTGCGGTTTTCGGTACCAATGGAACTGGTTTATTCTGGAAGGTTTGGCCTGGAGTAGTACTACCCAAAAATTCATGTAGACGCCAACAGTTGTACCACCCAGTGAAACTGTTACAAAGGTTGGTAAGATGTTGATACCCTCGAATAACAGGAACTTTATTCAACCATTCACATTTTAGGGTTTCAATCACACGTTCTGTTACAGCGATACTTCCATGTTCTCCAATAGCACCATATCGGATTTTCACTTTATTTGAATCGAGACATTCCCTAAAAGCCGTGCTAGTAAAGACACTCCCTTGGTCTGAAATAAGATGCTTTGGCTGTCCACAATTTTCAAATGCCATATCAAGTGCATCAAATACTCTTCCGGTATTTGGGCCTTCAAGTGGTGTTACTGCAACAACTTTACGGGAAAAATGATCGATGGCAACCAGAACATAGATCTTCCATAAACCCCAGTAGTATACTTCTGTTAAATCAACACTCCACAAATGATTTGGATACCAGGCAGGGATTTGGCAACCTTTTTTATTTTTCTTTTCGTGCTTTTGGGAACTTGTTACCGGCGGCGGGGTTGTTGGTTTTCGTCGTTGTAAGATGTTTCGGACGGTTGAAGCTGCAAGAAAAACATTCAGAAGTTTTAATTGATTGGAGATTCGAATTCGTCCCCAATCGATATTGTCAGTGGAAATACGCCAGACCAAAGCAGCTAAGGATTCTGGAGTCTTATTCCAGGGTAGTTGAGTAGAATTGGGTTCATTATCAATTCGGTTTAACCAGCGATATAATGTGGATCTGGCAATACCAAAAGTTTTAGTCACATTACGCTTTGGTATTTGAAAGTACTCCATGTACCACAAGATAAATAGTCGCTCCTTCAAAGTGTATCGAGTTTTATTTGATGATGAATGGAATTGTTTTTGAAAAATCTTAATCTGGGTTTCTAACTGATAGATACGATCACGTAAGAAGAGAATTTCCTTATCCTTCTCATTAATGGATATTTTGGCGATGGCTTCCAATCCCCGTTTTCTATTTTTCCCTGCCCAAATAGCAGTCAACAAGGCAGCTTTCAAAATCATAGATACGGCATAAACAATGATTTCAGTTTGCTTCTTCATTACAGTCACTTTTGGAAATACAATGCTTAAAATTGACTTCAAAATGACCGATGAATAGCATAGAATCACATTAAAATGCAAAGGGAACGGTGATTAAATAAGCAAATTTTATCAGTATTTTAAATGGTAGCATTATCGCTTAATAGGAACATTTTGCTCCAATTGCCTGATCATTTTATCGAAGTCACTTTCAAAAAGGCGATCCTGTACAATACGATACTTTTCAAACTCGCTTTCGGCATGAGCTTTGGCTAATTCTGCAGTCACCTTTCCAGCATCTTGAAGAATTTCACGATCCCAGAGCTTAAGGAATCCACTTAAACGCTTCTCCCAATCCTCCATAGTCATGGGGATTTTACGCATAGCATGCATTTCCGCCATATCCAAATAGGCAGACACAATTCTCTGCATCTGTCCAAGCTCAAACTCAGAGAGATAGTTCTTGGTAATGGAAACATCGTATTTGTGTATTTTTCCATTAGGTGCACCATCCCAACTGGTCAAACCCATATTTTCTTTTTTGTGGTTAGCACGATCCACTATTACTTCTGCTGCCGTATTTCCATGAATAGCGTAATGCATCTTATTTTGAATAGCAGCAAAAAAACGTTTGGTCGCTGAAGCTGTTGAGTCATAGTCCAACGCAGTAGCATAGATATCCGTAATTTTTTGATAAAACTTTCGCTCAGAAAGTCTGATCTCGCGGATCTTCTCTAGTTGCCGTTCAAAGAATTCATCTGTCAGGTTCGCGCCCTTTTTCAAACGCTCAACATCCATGGTCCAACCTTTAATGGTATAGTCCTTGATGATTTGATTCGCCCACTTCCGAAACTGAACGGCCCGTTCGTTTTCAATTTTAAAGCCAACTGCGAAAATAGCCTGCAGGTTATAGTGTTTCGTATTATAATTTTTACCATCAGCAGCAGTTATTAAGTATTTCTTAATAACTGAATTTTCATCCAATTCGTTGTCAGAAAAAATTCGCTTCAAATGCTGATTAATAGCGGGTACGGAAACATCATAAAGGGTCGCCATCATTTTCTGGGTCAACCAGATATTCTCGTCTTCATAACGCATTTCAACGCTGGTATCTGAGTTACCTCCGGCAGCCACAAAAGTTAAATACTCAGCCGCCGATGAGCGAATCATCTGATTTTCTTTTTTACTCATCTTCTTCCTGTCGGTTAGTCTGAATCATCTTTATATTTTTATTCAACATTCTCAATTTTTCATTCTTCATTGATTTTCCTGCCAGTCCCGAACGTAGATTTTGCCGGTGACCGTAGGATGGGCTACGATTATTTGAAATCTATACTTCAATAATCCCTGGGAGTTGATCAATGGTAAAAACTCATCATTTCATCATGCCTATCTTTTATATACCAAATTCCCGTTTGGTCACATGGGCGGTGTACTCGTCCGTTCATTGTTCAATTCCCGTTTATCAGCATGGGCAACAAGTTGCCCATCCTACGTCTTTTGCCAGTCTCGAACATCGATTTTGTCGGTGACGACTGCAAATATTAAGGCGGTACTGCGACTGCTTAAAGTCTCCCCGCAGCAGATCCGCCAACGACCAGATATAAGCCGCCAAATTGCTCGTTGATTTTGTCATTGATTTGAATAATTGATAAATGTCCTGATAAAAAGTAAATCCCTTTAATTTTTTCCCCTAGCTTACGCTGCAAGTCTCAATTGTCAATAGGGATGGTTTACCAGGCCATTCTGCAAATTTAGATGAGTATTGGGAGGAATAATAGGGGGAATGTCGAAAGCAAATAAAAGGGTTTGAATCCGAATTGGACTCAAACCCTTTTCTTATCTGACGGAGCTGACGGGACTCGAACCCGTAGCCTCCAGATTGACAGACTAATGGCAATTACAGAACTCCTGATCTCAGAGAATTAATTTGAGACCAGTCCGAAGCACATTGTATAATCAGTTCCAGGATATTTGGTTTCTGAATTATTCAATTCTTCACACAACTTTGTTACAATATAATTTGTTCCTTTGGTTGGCATATTATGCAATTTGATATTGAGTATCTTATTTTCATTATCCGGTAATATATCAACTGACGACTGACATATTCCTTTGACCAGAGGACGAGCATCATCTCTCCTTGACAAATACTCCTTTAGCATCAATGAAACTGAAGTCTCTGCACGATAAGCAATCATTTTTATTATATCTACAAACTGTTTGCGATGAGGACTAATTATTTTGAATTTTTCCGCTTCGGCTAAATCTCTGTAAGGTACATGTTTATTGGTTACTTTTCGTTTTCGTTTTAAGTCTTCTACATCAACAGACATGGATTCAATCTCTTCTAATAATTCAGCTTTCTTACATGCAAATGCTTTCATTGTTTTTGGTGTTGGCATAGGTTCTGTAAGTTGGATGTCATGGAATTTTGCCTTTTTACGAACCAGTTTGGCCGCCAGACTTTTAATTTCTCCTTCAATCCGTCGATAAACCGGATTTACCACCAATTTAGTCTCATCAACACAAGATAGTGAATAGCCACTTAATGCATCTAAACCAAAGTTTTCAAGCATATATTTAAAAAAGTTCTCTTGAGACCATCTGGCAAACATTTGGATAGCGATTTGGCTGATTGAAGATTTAAAATCAGTACTTACTATTGACGTTTGATGCCCTCGTTTGCCTTTTTTCCTAATCTCTCTTACCCAAAGCTTATCTCCTAAAAAAGTCCCCCTTTCAGCTAAATCCATTGTGATTTTCTCACCATTGTTTAGCGTTACTTCATAGCTTTGAAATTCTGTGGATATCCAAAGTTCTTTGGCGTATTTTCGATAGGTTTGGCAAGCTACCCGTTTTTTCCACATTTGTTTGAAAAAATCCGGTGAATAACCTTCACGATCAAAGACAAGGACAAATCGGCTTAGATATTTATCATCTTTTAAATCAAGAGAAGACGGCTGATTAGGAATGTCAGATAATAGTCGCGGAACAATGTCTTCCTTTAATGTTTTTAATAGCCCATCCGTAAAAGGTGTTGAAATAGAAAAAAAAGGGCGACCGATTGAGTCGTTTACCCAGTAATCAACAATACCTCGTAAGGATAATTTGCACCTCGCTACATAACGTTTTGGCAATCTGGTTTGCTTACCATGATATACTCTAACATGGCCATCTACATACACTATCCCACTCGCCGACGGTTCATCTTCCATCCAGTCTCTTGAAAGAGCCAACGCCCATTTTTTTACCGATTCGTTATTATCCGCCAGAAATTTTAATTTATTGCGAAGGGTTCTAACCTCTGGTATACGATCCAGTCCCAGTAGCTTACCCCACTCCCCTTGTGAGACATATCTCAAGCGCTCAATACTTTTCAATCGCCCTAAAATCATAAAAGCAAACAAGGTAAACAGGTGTATGATTCCATAAAAGCCGGGTGGGAGTTCAAAATATCGATGAGAATACTTGAAAAGGCCATTTTGAATCAGTGAGGGTAACATAAACAAAAGACCACCCATTTCAACATCGGTCATCGTTTCAAATGATGACTCCGCTTGGGTAATTTCACCAGTCGCGGCAGCAACTCGTTCAATTACACGAGTACAAGCCGTTCCCATTTCAGCCTGTTCATCCTCTACGCTTCTTTCACTTTTTGTTTTTTTTTATCCCCTTCTTTATTTTCTTTTAATCGACCATCGTATATTGCCTTGCGCAATGTATCGGCTTTAACCGAAAGTTTTTCAGCTACATCAGAAGGACTTAAGTTATCATCAAGCAATGCTTGCGCTGAAGTTATCACTTCCGGGGTCAACACACGAGGCGTCCGGGAACGCTTTTTCTTTTCAAAAAAAGCATGGGTTCCTTTTTCTCTGTAAAGTTTGACGGCTCTTTTAACACTGATTGGAGGAACACCAAACGCGCGAATAATATCAACTTGTTTACACGTGCCATTGACCACTAACTGACTGGTAAACATTCTAAAACTGGCGATATCATCTTCCGGATGAGAAAATATCGGAATACATCCATGAAAATAAAAAACTGTCCCATCTGATTTTTCAAAAACCAATGATGGTGTAATCGCTGTTGATCCTTCAGGAAAAATTGGTAAGACAAGTTGTGCCAAAATAAATTTTCACCTCTTTTATTCTTTTTGAAAAATGACAGATGATGGAAAGTATACCAATAAATAATGGAACTTGGTCTCTTTTTCAAATCTTTTCGGAAAATTACCTGTTTAAACAAAAAGCCATCAATAACCTATCATCAAAGAAGCCTAGAAAGTACCCGTTTTATTATTACATCACCCAGGTCAGGAATTCTGAAATATTCTACAAGCTTCAAACCGCTTTCAACAAAATCCTTTTTGAAGAACACACTGGTATTTGTCAGGTTTTGACGTGGTTTGATTCCAGAAACTGTAGTTTATTGTGTGGAATGAGAGTACTGGAAGGGGTTTGATTTGGAAAAAGGTAAATTGAATATGACATTTAAAAGGGTATCTGAAAGCTAATTGAATAATCATTGTTAAAAAAGACAGATGAAAACTCTTATTAAACTTTAAAACTTCTTCATCCACTGCTCTATTTCTTTAGAAATCCATGCTAAACTATCACAACAGCCAGAATAAACTATAATATAATTGATATTTTCACTTCATTCCTAATTTGGATTCAATTTCCTCTTTCTTTCGCATTGCGATTTCCATCGCTTTTTCAAAACCATACTTTCGAATTGAAACTGCTGCCATATCATCCCCTTAATTTGCTTAAGAAGAAAATATTAAAATTAATTCATTATGCGAAACTTTAAGATATATATTGTACTGGGGTCATCTCCACTGGTGCTTTATCAGTTTTGTAGCCACTTCGTGTAAAATGCTTCCATAGTTGTATCGTGCAAAAACCGCCTTCGCATTATCTCGCAATACAACGATCGGGCGGAAGGAAGCCACACTCTGATCGAATATTGCACGATCAAAATGATTAAGTAACATGTTGACCGCGCAAAGAACTTCAGTATAAATATCATGGTGAATAACGGCATCCATCTGGTTACTAGTTAACAATGAATAGGAACTATCGTTAAGTTCGTGACCGATAAATACAATTCGATCAAAAGATTGGATTCCACTGTGATGGCAGTTATCTAGTTCGGCAATTGCATCAGCAATACCTTGGTTTCCGCCACTAGCATTATAAATGCCAAGAGGTTTTTCATTGCACTCAAAGTGCTGTCGCAGTTGTTTGTACGTTGTTTTAGATTTATTGTCAGAAATGAGCTTCTCGCGTATATTCAACTTAGGAAACTCCTCTCTAATGACGCGACGAAAACCCATCTCCCTTTCCTCCTGATTGCGAAAAGGCGCTCCTCCAACAAGAACCACATCACCTTCACGATCTCCAATAAACCGCCCCATGATAGATGCCGCAGTACACCCGGCACTGACTTGATTTATTCCTACATATCCCAGACGCAGTGTGTCGGGTAAGTCTGTTGTCAAACATACCACAGGTGTTCCTTGACTAATAACTTGGTCGATGGTGGCGCTGACAGTAGGGCGTTCAGGGCAAATCAAGATTAACCCATGCGTATTGTTAGATACTTCTTTAATAAGGTTGCTTAAAGAATTGCCATCAATTGATTCATGTAAGCTTTTGCGAATGATCACGTTTTTGTCAGAAAAAATTTGGCTAACCGATATTACTGCCTGTTCAATGGATTTATTGAAGCTGCGACCTGACTCAACGATGAGATCGAAGTTTAGTAGATTCGTGTTAACATTACCTTGAAGGTCGTTCAAGTGTTCCAAATTTACCTGTTCAAAAGCTGCTAACACTTTTTTACGTGTTTTTTCTGACACAGGTGCCCGTTTGTTGAGCACTCTATCTACGGTCGGGATACTGACTTCTGCAGCTTCTGCTATCTCTTTTAGTTTTGGTCTTGTTCTTGCCTTCAAATCAACCCCTTAGATTGTTAAACTTGTTCATCGTGTCTTGACGAATTTAATAATTATTTCCATGTGGATATTTATAGTTTGTTCCTTTACTATGTTTCAAATGATATTTGAATAGTAATTTATCATTTGATAATATCATTGCATATATAAACACCAATTTCATCTTTGTCTATTGGTAGATTTTGATCTATGATTGATGGAACGTGCAATGCACTAGTACATAAAGGATTGGGAGCTGATCCAGTGCATTATTGCCCGCTTTTTCATAGACTTTCAGCAGAGCCATCGGTACCTTTTAACTGCTCATCCCCACTCTAAACAACTTTTAAAAACCACTCTCCAGTTTTTTTTACTGAAGGTAAGTATTCGTTTATCACTGTCAGCGAAAATATCAGTATCTCCATAAAAAAACTTTTGCGTTAAGCAGGCCGCCTAGATAAGAATAAGACACTGCAAAATCTATCACCCAAGGAGAGGGGATTTATACTGATTGTACCTTTTAGCATCACAATTACATCGCTCATTTTTTCAAGACCATCTGCCCTGCAAGATTGGTTTCGTAGACGGACAAGGAAACTAACGGTTTTTATGAGAATTACCAAATCTACCTTTAGAATTCTCGGGATGATTGGAAAACTGAGGTAATTGATAACCCCCTAAAGCACATACAATTTGGCTATTAAAAAGCTTATGAGTTACCACAGATCCGTTCACAATCCCATAATCGAGTGGAGATAAGTCAATCTGATCCAAGCATGGAGGATTGAATGTACTTTGATGTATTAGCGTATCATAGTTTATCAATTTTTGATACGTCCCATTAAGAAGAAATAGAATAGACCTAAAATTATAAAAATATAATATTATTAAATAGATCATTTATATGATAGACAATATTTATCCGATAATAAATATATTTTGCATCAATGTGAAATATCAAATGATATTATTACAATCATTTTGATAAAGTAATAATTTTTTATTTGACAGAAATAATATCATTGTTGCATATTAATTTCACATCAACGATATCGCTTGCTGTGATGTGGGAGCATAAGAGACAAAGGGGAGGTAAGAAAGTACAGGAAATCTCGAAATGATCACCTATGACTCACCAGCTTCAGTGTCTAAGGTATGATTTAAAAGATGCAAAACTGATGTATGCAGGTGTAGTCGTAGTAATCGTTGGTGACAATAAGGTGTGAGTAAGAGCACCTTGGAAAGAGCGTCTTACTATTCCTGATAGCTAGATTCGGGTGATATATTTCCTGATGAGAAGCCTTTCGGGGTTAAACCAATACCACCTCTTTTAAGAGTGGGTCCTACATTCTATTACAAACAAATCGGGCAGTTGCCCGTAAAGGGAGAATGAAGAGATGAAAAAAAACACGAAAAATTTCAGCACTAGGCGGGACTTCTTAAAGAGAAGTGCGGCACTCGGCGTAATGGCTTCACTTCCATTTGCCTATGTCACTAAAGTTTTGGCCGATGGAACAGAAGTGGCGATGGCATACAGCGTAAACACTCTGTCCAGTCCATCGCAGGCTCAACAAGTTCGGGGTGGAAATGCGTTCGCCCTCTCAGTGGGAGCAGATCTCGACACACTACTGACAGGTGGAAATAGCGAAAAGGGAATTGCAGATGTTCGCGCCATTTTGGCGAAGTACCAGGGCCGCGTCGCCCTTGTAGTCGATCCCCTCGACTCACCGGATGCGCAGGTAATCATCGAAGAGTGCAACAAGGTTGGTGCGAAAGTTGTGACTATTTGGAACAAACCCGACGATCTTCATCCTTGGAATATGGGCTCAAATTACGTCGCTCACATATCTTTCGACGGCATTGAGTCCGGTCGAATTGTTGCAAATGCGATGTTTGACGCAATGGGCGGCAAAGGTGGCGTTCTGGGTTTGGGTGGTATCGCCAACAACGTACCTGCAATTGATCGCAAGGCTGGTCTGATGCAAGCCATCGACAAAAACGGTGGCAATGTCGAGTTGTTGGATTTTCAGGTTGGCGATTGGGCATCATCTAAAGCATTTTCGATTACCCAAGCCTGGCTCACCCGCTACGGTGATGATATGAAAGGCATATGGGCTGCGAATGATGAAATGGCTTTCGGTGCGATCCAAGCTTTGACATCCGAAGGTCTGAACGGTAAAGTCAAGGTGTGTTCGATCGACGGAACACCTCCAGCGATTGATGCTGTGATGGCCGGTGATCTTGTCTGTTCGGACGACTGGAGTCCGTACCAGTGGGGTGGCCTAGCTCTGTCACTCGCCTATCGGGCCGCAACGGGTGATTACGATCCGAGCGCCCAAGGCAATGAGCGTCGCGAGTTTTACGGGAAAACATCGCTGATTGATGGGAGTAATGTCAAACAGGTTAAAATGGCCAAATCCGGCAGTCCGAAAGTCGACTACGACAAAATCTGGGAATTCGTCGGTGAGCAAATTCGTAACTAGTTCACTCATCATAGAGGGACGCTATCGGATTAAACCGATGACGCTCCATAGATAGCGCCGGGCCGCATGATCCGGCCTAATTTAAAACGGGTTACCCAAGAATGCTTAAAAAAATAAAACCCTTTGTTCCCTTGCTGATGCTCCTTTTCCTTTGCGTGGCAATTGGACTCATCGCCCCGAGGTTTCTTTCCGTCGGAAATTTCGTGCGTATCACCTCCAGCGCCTCAGTTCCGCTGATTCTAATTTGCGGCCAGACATTCATCATTTTAATCGGTTCGATTGATCTGTCGCTGGAAGGGACACTGGCCGTAGCCGCCGTCATGGTCGGGTTGCTGGGGCAGTGGGTCGGGGGCACGGCCTTCGTGCTGTTGGCATTCCCCATTGCCATTGTCGGTGGTAGCATGATCGGCTTTCTCAATGGCGCGGTACATGTCTACCTTAAGGTGCCATCATTGCTGACGAGTTTGGGGTTCGGGTTCGCTGGCCTTGGGCTTGCCACTGTACTGGCTGATGGTGGATCGATCACGATCACGGACCCATTGCTGCGTTATGCAGTTTTTCACCGGCTCCTTGGATTTCCCATGTCAGCCTGGATCGGACTCGCAGCTCTTCTGGTTGCTCTTTACGTGCAGGATCAGACACGTCTTGGTCGCTGGGCTTATGTCCTGGGCGGTGGCGAAGAGGTCGCGAAACTGTCCGGCATACCAATCCAGCGTGTGCGTGTCGCCCTGTTTGTCATGGCTGGTGCTTTCTTCGGCCTTGGCGGTGCGGTTTTAGGGTCGCAACTAGGGCTTGGTCAGATCCAGATCACCACCGGCTATCTGTTCACCACTATCACCGCCGTTGTGGTCGGTGGCACGACGCTGACTGGTGGGGTTGGAGGTATTCTGAATAGCATCGTTGGCGTTTTCGTGATCATGGTTTTGGCTAACGGAATGGTCCTAATGGGCATCCCAACCTCGGTGCAGCTGGGCCTACAAGGTCTGCTGACCATCGCCGCAGTTGCGATTTCTCTGGACCGCAAGAGACTGGTGGCAGTGAAATGACAAATATTCTCTCAGTTAGTAACGTCTTTTTAGGTACGAAACAAATAATTCAACTGATTTAGTGAAATGACAAATATTCTCTCAGTTAGCAACGTCAGCAAGGTATTTGGCGCAGTTCGAGCTCTTGACGGAGTCAGTTTTGGTGTGATGGCGAATGAGGTTGTCGGCCTAATCGGCGAAAACGGTGCAGGTAAATCGACCTTACTCAAGGTTCTGAATGGCGTCTATCAGCCCGACGAGGGTGTTATCACGAATGCTGCGGGTTCACTGACGCTTCGCTCGCCCCTGGATGCTGAACACGCTGGTATCGGAATGGTTCACCAGGAACAGTCGCTTCTGCTAAACATATCGGTCGCGGAGAACCTGTACCTCGGAAGAGAAAGCCAGTTTATCAGATATGGCAAGATAAACTGGAAAGCCATGCATGGGGCAGCACGTCGACAGCTGGAAAAGGTAAAACTAAGCATACCTCCGGCGACACGCACAGAATTGCTGAGTTTCGCACAGCGTCAGATGGTCGAACTTGCCAAGGCACTGATCCTGGAAGAGGAACATGAAGATGGGCTCGTGATCTTACTGGACGAACCGACATCGGTTCTGGAGAACGACGAGATCAAGATATTGTTCGACCGTGTCAGGACGTTGAGGGACCGTGTCTCTTTCGTCTTCGTGTCCCATCGTTTGGACGAAGTCATGGAACTGTCTGACCGGATGTATGTTATGCGAGACGGCAAGGTCGTCGGGCAGATGACGCAAGAGGAAGCGACGACGGCAAAGGCCCACGAAATGATGGTCGGTCGCAACCTTGACCATGACTATTACAGTAGCGATAAGCGTAAGGACATTGGCTCCGATACAGCATTGTCAGTAGAAGATCTGAGCAGACCGGGTGAGTTTTCAGACGTGTCCTTCGATATCAAACAAGGTGAAATCCTTGGAATATGCGGAGTAATTGGCTCTGGCCGCGAGTCTGTCATGCGATGCATCGCGGGTTTGGCTCCTCCCCAGGCGGGAACGATCAGTGTCGGCGGGCGTATCAAGACGCTTAAATCTCCGTCCAAAGCGGTCAACACCGGAATTGGCTATGTGCCTCAAGAACGCAGGGTCGAAGGTTTGGTCATGCAGCTTTCTGTAATGGAAAATATTTCCCTCCCCTCGATCGGACAATTCAAGAAATTCGGTCTCATCTCAACGACGTTGCAGAAGACTGCAGCTGCCAAGTGGGTCAAGCGTCTTTCGATCCGTCCACCGGATTATTCTCTGCCAGCATCGAGCCTGTCAGGCGGTAACCAGCAAAAGGTCGTTCTGGCGAAGTGGATTCAGGCGGGTGCCGGTATTCTTGTCCTTGATCATCCGACGCGAGGCGTTGATGTCGGAGCAAAGCAGGAAGTATACGAATTGATCCGTGAACTCGCCGCCCAGGGTATCGCAATCCTTTTAACAGCAGACACCTTAGAAGAGTCCCTGGGCCTCAGCGACAAGATCATCGTTATGCGAGACCAGAAAATTACCGCGCGGTTCTCGATGCAGGAAGACGAACCCAAACAGGTTGACATCATTCGGAGTATGGTATGAATTTTCGCAAACTCGTGCAAAGGCATCGTGGCTTGATACCATTTATGACCCTAATCATTTTAGTCTTGTTAGTGGGAATAAATGCGCCTGTCTTTCTGACCGTCGGTTCAATTCTGACCACCATGACAGATACGGCTACGTTGTTCATCATGGCAGCAGGCATTACCTTTGTCATCATGCTTGGCGGCATTGATCTGTCCGGTCAGTCGACTGTCGCACTGGCATCAATTGTCTGCTCGATGTCAGTGGTACACTGGGGCTATGCGGCCATTCCGCTGGCCATACTGACTGGTATGGTTGTCGGTTTGATCAGTGGGCTGGTCCATGTTCACTTCAAGCTGCCCAGCTTCATCGCCACACTTGCAGTCGGAAGTGTAGCGGCAAGTGCCGCTCTATTATTATCCGGTGAGCGGTCTGTACCGATTTCCGCAGAGAACAGGGATACATATTTTTTCTGGATTGTCGGTGAAACACTTGGAATTCCGAACCAGATAATCGTCGGCTTCGTGGTCCTGCTAGTGTCGCTCTGCATCGAACGCTTCACCAAATTTGGCTATTGGAGCAGGGCAGTTGGCAGCGGAGAACCTGCTGCATTGGCTATCGGCGTTCCCATCACTCAAGTGAAGGTCACCGCATTAGTTTTATCGGGAGCTTTTGCCGGATTTGCGGGTCTTGTGTTAGGTGCCAGATTGGGCAGTGGTTCACCGACGATCGCTAATGAAACGCTTCTTCCAGCAATTGCAGCAATTGTGGTTGGCGGCACGGCTATTACCGGCGGTACTGGCTCTGTCATCTACACGCTGATAGGCGCTTTGATGATTTCTGTAGTCCGCATCGGAATGACATTCATCGGCGTCGATATCTTTGCTCAACAAATCGTTTTTGGAGTACTCATAGTTATTGCTGCTGCTGCCACTATTGATCGCAGTAAATTGTCGATCGTCAAATAGGCCATTGGCTCCCAACGGTCACCAATAAAACGTTTCTTCTAGCAATTGCAGCAGTTGTGGTTGGCAGCATGACCATTACTGCCTGCACTGGCTTTGTCATCTACACGCTGATAGGCGCTTTGATGATTTCTTGTGCTAAGGGATGACTCAATACCAACCCTTGTAGGGGGTGGATACTTTAAACTACAGAATAACAATATTAGGAGGTGAAAAAATGCCAACTACTTTACTGGAAAGGTTTGGTCGAAAACTGAGAATAGGTATGGTTGGAGGAGGGCTGGATTCTGTTATTGGAGAGACGCATCGTTTCGCGTTCAATTTAGATGGAATGTATGAACTGGTTGCTGGTTGTCTCTCTATTGATAATGAAATTGCTCAGACCTCCGCTCGCCAATTGTTCATAAATCCCGAACGTTCTTATACAGATTATGTGCAGATGGCTAATGAAGAAGCCTCCAGAGATGACGGGATTGATGTCATTGTAAACTGTACACCGCCGAATCTTCATTTACCGGTTGCTCAAACCTTCCTAGATAAAGGAATACATGTAATAAGTGAGAAGCCGCTTACCCATAACATTGAAGATAGTATTCGGTTAAGAGATGTTGTGAGAAAATCGGATAAGGCTTTCATATTGACGCATTGTTATACCGGTTACCCTCTCGTAAGGGAGATGAAATCAATGGTCTGTGAAGGAAAATTAGGAAAGATTCGCATGGTAGATGCGGAATTTTCCTGTGGTGCGCCAGGAGTAGCCCTGGAGGAACCTATTCGAAGTAAACGGCATTGGCATTCTTTGCCAGAGATTGCGGGCAAAGAATCTATGTTAGGGGAGATGGGTAGTCACGCCCATAATCTTGCCTGTTTTATTTTGGATTCCAATGTTTCTGAAGTGATGGCTGATCTTTCTATACATGCAGAACATCGGGAAGTATTTGATAATGCATATCTTAATGTGAAATTCGAAAATGACGCCATTGGTCGTATTTGGAACTCTTATGTTGCCATTGGTCGGATGCATGGCCTTTCAATTAGGGTTATTGGTGAAAAAGGGGCATTGAATTGGTTTGAAGAGGAGCCAGAATATCTGTGGTATTATCCGCTCGGAAAAGCAGCCATTAGATATGAACGAGGACTTGATGAACTCTCTCCCTTAGGCCTAGGTGGAAATAGAATACGTCCAGGACATCCTGAAGGCTACCTAGCAGCTTTTGCTGTTATATATAAAGATGCGGCAAATTACATTATCTCAAAGGAACTTGGGATGAGTTTGAAAGAACTGGAAGAAACTCAGGGATTCCCTTTCTGTCTTCCCACCGTGGAAGATGGATTTCATACTATTGAACTTATCGATTCTGCACGCAAATCAAATGATAAAGGAAATATTTGGATTGATACAAAATCCGCAACTAACTAAATAAGGAGTTGAGATTATGAAAGCATTTTATGCTACTGGAGAGTGGGCCCCTAAGAAGGATTATACAGTCTCTGAAGAGGAAAAAAAATCTGGTATTGCCTATAGAGCAAATAAGATCTACAAAAACGTCAAAGCAGAGGTCACGGATCGTCCTGTCCCTGAGATAAAACCGGATGAAGTACTATTGAAAATTGGAGCTTGCGGTATCTGTGGCACAGATGTTCATATGCTCGAACTTGGGGATGATAACTACACCATATATCCTGAGTGGGTAAAGCTTCCACTGATCATTGGCCACGAAGCATCGGGGATTGTTGAAGAAGTTGGTGAAAAGGTGACAACTTTGAAGCGGGGAGATTTAGTAGCTGTCGAGGAAATGCAATGGTGCGGTATTTGTGAAAATTGTAGGACTGGAAAACTGAACCAATGCATGAATATGCAGCATATCGGAATTACCATGGCCGGTGCAATGGCTGAGTATATTGCAATAAATGAGAAATATTGCTGGAATATCAACCATGTAGCTGAAAACTTAGGTGATGAGAAAAAAGCTTTGGAAGCAGGCGCTATGATTGAACCATTAGGAGTAGCCTACAATGGTATTGTCGTACAATCCGGAGGTATCAAACCCGGGAGTCATGTTGTCGTCTTTGGAGCTGGACCGATAGGCCAAGGAGCTATTGCTCTGGCAAATGTTTCCGGTGCTGCATTCATCATTGCATTTGAAACAAATGCAGGAAGAAGAGAAAAGGCAAAATTGATGGGAGCAACCCATGTTTACGATCCTGTTGAGCTTGAAAAACAAGGGATTTCAGCGAGCCAAGTTGTTATGGACGTGACAAGAGGGGTTGGAGCTTATCTCTGTGTAGAATCTGCAGGAGCTCCTAAAATCCTCTTTCCTGAAATGGAAAAATGTATCTGTGCTGAAGGACATATAAATCAGATCGGCTTAACAGCGGGCAGAACACCCATAGATTTAGTTACGTTCCAGACAAAAGGTGGTCACATTCATGGTTCTAGTGGGCAGGTGGGTTATGGTATATATCCTCACCTAATCCGGCTTATGGCGGCAGACAAAATTGATATGACTCGATGCATAAGTGGTAGATTTAACCTGGATTCATCCGCTGAAGCTATAAGTGGAGCACCAGAGGCAGCAGGTAAGGTGTTAATTAGCGATTATCTTTACAATAAATAATGAAGTAGAGAATGGAATGACCAAGGCGTTTCGCACGAACAGGCTGGACTGTCCCCTGTTGATCGATAATGAAACCGCAAAAAAAACCTGGATAATGCAACTCAATGTCATTTCCAGTTGGAGACAAACGCTCTAGATGGGTACTTAAAATAGAAAACTGGTTCTGAAAATGGATCAAATTGTGTTTTTTAGTGACTGAAATAGTAATTAGTCATGCAGAAGGGAAAAAACTGAAAGTCCCGAAACAAGTCATAATTGAAGCTTCAATGAAGATAAGAAAAAGTTGTCACAAACTATGAACCTATCAATCGTGCGTGATAAAAAAAGTAATTCGCTGTTAAGTATTGAGGTGGGGGGGGGAGCAGCAGTGTTGCGATAAAATTACAACTATCATTGCTCCCCAGAAACAGTTTTCAGAACTCAATGGGGACTGCTGTCGTCCCCATATCAAGAAAATGAAGAAAGTCAAATTATTTTACAAAAAATTGGGATTTACGTTCCTTAATACTTTCATCATCAAAAGTACGCTTTTGCACTATTGATAACAAATTAATCGCATGAAATAATTCGGTAGAATCATGACTATCCAAAAAATCGACCATATTAATATCATTGCACCTCAACCTCTTCTGAAAATAGTGCGCGATTTTTATGTCAAAGTTCTTGGCTTTGAGGAAGGATTTCGCCCTGATTTTTCAATCCCGGGATATTGGTTATACCAAGGAAAGCAAGCGATAATTCATTTGGCTGAATCGGATGAAGAATCAAGAGTTCCGTCGCAAAACGGATATTTGGATCATATTTCTTTTTTATGTGATGATTTTGATAGTGTATTAAACACTCTCAATAAAAACAATATTTCCTTTGATAAAGTCACAGTCCCGGGGACCAAAGCTTGTCAACTAATTTTCCATGATCCGTCAGGATTAAAATTCGAATTATTATTTCATCCTGATAATTCGAACAAATAATGGGCACACTTTACATTTCTTTCGGTTTAAAAATAATCTTTTATTATTTCAAATCAAATTATGCAAACCACAATTTCTTAATACACTTGGCCATTTCAAAAAAAAATAATAACCGTGCTTCCAGTGCTGATGTTGCCAGAGAAGCAGGTGTTTCCCAACCTACAGTTTCCAGAGCTTTTACTGCTGGTGCATATATTTCCAAAGACAAAAAAGAGAAAGTATTAGCGGCTGCCAATAAGCTCGATTACCATCCTAATATTATTGCCCGGAGTCTCAATCAGCAGTCTACAAAAATTATCGGGATTGTGATGACCAGGTTCTTCCAGACCTTTTACTCAATCGCTCTGGGTGAATTTACAAAAAAACTGCAGGAAAAAGGCTATAGTACACTTTTATTGAATATTACCGACGATGAAGAAGTTGAGCAAGTCGTCCCAACGGCTTTACAATACCAAGTGGATGGCATTGTAATTACATCAGCAACATTGTCATCGAAATTAGTGGATAGTTGCCTTAAATTTAGAACTCCCTTGGTCTTATTCAATCGATACTCCACCAATGAAAATGTTGACGCGGTTTATTGTGATAGTGTCAATGGCGGCAGGATAGTTGCCCAAGCCTTCATTGAAGATGGGCATAAACGCTTTGCATTTGTTTGCGGAGAGAAGGGAATATCAACCAGTCGGGATCGTGAACTGGGTTTCGTGGAAAGACTCAATGAGGAAGGTTTGGAACTCATGATGCGTTACGATGGGGATTTTACTTATGAATCGGGATACGAAGCAGCCAAGTATCTTTTAGATCGTAAAGATCATCCAGATGCAGTTTTTTGTGCCAATGATTTAATGGGTATCGGAATACTGGACTATGCCAAGAGACGCTTAAATATTAAGATCCCCAGGGATCTGGCCGTCATTGGGTTTGATGATACCCCTATGGCCAGCTGGCCGGAAATACAACTGACCACCATCAGTCAACCGATTCCCCATCTGGTTGACGCCACTATTACCCGATTAATGAATGCCATTAATGCTACTGTCGATGAAACGATTATCAAAAAAATCAGCGGTTCCCTCGTCAAAAGAACCAGCACCCGTAATAGATTAAAGTAATTGGGCTCCATTTTTACTAATCAGATTTCAATCAGTATTATATTATATAGTGACCGACGTTCTAAAGGGCTCACGAAATCATAGGACACGTTGTCACTGTTTAGCGATAATGGGACCATATAAAATGCTATTAAAATATACTTATTTTAAGCAACGTTCCTTTTTTCATCATGTTTAAATGTGCAAAAAACCTTCGTTTGTTGCACATCAATAATTTCAGTAATGATGCATTTTCTCAGACTAAATCCGATGCACAACTTATTTAAATTTTTTTCCTTTAATAACCTAGTTTAAACTTTCTATTAAAAGTTTAAACTTAATGATGATTTCCAACAAAAACAATTAGATAAGAAAAATCAGTTTTCTTGACAAATTTATGAGATTAAACTATTATTAATTTAATATATAATAGTTTAATAAATTATCCTTAAAAAAAAGAAACGAATGAAAAAAAAATCGGCAAAAGGAATCTCAAAAAAGGTTGATCCGATTACGGAATTGAAAGACATAAGGTCAATCAAAAAATGCCTTCAAGACAATCCAAGAGATTTATGTCTGTTCACAATCGGTATTAATACAAATCTTAGAGCGAGTGATTTGGTCAGAATTTCGGTTGGAATGGTTAATGACCTGAACGTTGGTGATGAATTGGTACTGATTGAGAAGAAAACGGAAAAGGAACGGCGGATATCGCTTAATAGGGATTGCATTGATACGATTCAAAATCTGATCAATTCTTTTAAACAGCCGAGAAAAGACGATTCTCAGTTGTTCAGAGGCAGACAAGGCGACATTAAACCCATAGGGGTAAATTATCTGGTGAATAAATGGGTCAAGATAATTAATTTGAAGGGGAAATATGGTGCCCATTCACTAAGGAAAACATTTGGCTATCATATGCGGGTCCAACATAAGGTTTCCATTCCAATTTTAATGCAGATTTTCAATCACCATTCTCAAAAACAGACTCTGGATTATTTATGTGTTCAGCCGGACGAAATAAAGGAAGTTTATATGCTGGGAGTAGGGTAGGGCTTAGACCAAATTTTATTTGAAGAGAATGGATGAAAATCGTGAAGGCAAGGAATAGTCTCAGAGGCAAAAATTAAACGAACCCCCCAATAAAATTTTAGACCATAATATGAACAGATATAAGTTTCTTTTATCCGAATGTGTGTTTCAAAAAGCTAATAGCTATCTGGAGGCTCTTAAGACGGGAGTTTCAATCACGGGGCAGTATTTCAAAAATATTCTTAATGGAGAAAACATCTCCAAATTTTCTATCGATGAGTTTATAGAGTTATTAATAAAAACCAAACAACCTCAGATATTTGCTGAAAGCGCTATTTTTGGTGATGGCAGAGACTGGAATCAATCTGAACTCTCCATCTTGGGGGATATCAGTATTGCCGTGCCAGTGACAGTCTATGACAACGGGAAACATTATCAGCCAAAAATCCATCTGACTCCATTTGAGGCATCTCTTCTTTATGTCCCCGGAGCCCTGTTGAGGAACGATAAAGGTAATGTCCCGACTGACTACGAGGAAGTAACCAAAAATGGTCAGATCAATTTTAATGGCTTATTTGATTTGTACGAAAGGCGATTACTCCCCCCATTTCTCTTTGCCAACAACATCGCAAAGAGTAATAACAAGAAGGCTTTCATCACAATTCCCGGTTTAGGTTGTGGTCAGTTTGCCGGTAAATTCAGAGGAAGTCTGGAACCTGAATTGAAAAATGTACTCGTCAAGTTTCTGAAAAAATACAGTGCCAGCCTCCTAAATATCGAAGCCGTCTATTATGATCCATACCAGAATGGGGACAATGAACGAATGGAGATCGATCAAGTTTCCTTTCTTGTCAGGCCGTTGGTAAAAGGTAATGAACAAAAAACCCAATTATGTATGCCTCAGTACTACGAAGAAATTGGAGATAATTTTAGTGACTGTGAATTATCCAGTATTGTTGCCTGGGATCATGTCTCTTGGCCGGGGAATGATTTTTTTGCCGGTTCAAGAATGACTGATGACGGCGTCAAAGCTGCGGCGACAAATTCTATGGCTGTAGTAACCGGAGTCGAAGGCACCTACAATAAAACTATCCATCAATATGATCCGCCCAAAGGATATCGAAATTGGGGAGAAGTGGTTAGAAAAAAACAGATTCAGCTAAGTGTGCAAAGTAATATGATGGTTTTACCATAAACTGAAATGGAATTAGAAAAAGCAAATGATTGGAAGATTAAATGTCTTCCAACAAGGCAAACATCGTAGCTGAAAGATTAGGCAAAGTAATATTATGAATCTAGAAAAAATTGACGTAATCAAAAAAAAGGGGAGTGAACCATTCCATATCGATGGAAAAAGCTTGGATCATGATCTATTATCATTTTGGCAGTGGTCAAGTTCTGATGTAATTGGAAACGCTTTGAGAGGTGTACTGGCCGAATATATCGTATCGATGGATATAAAATGTCCTTATCAAGTTCGTGAAGAATGGGACGCCTATGATCTAATTACACCCGAACATGTCAAAGTTGAAGTCAAATCAGCGAGTTATTTACAAAGTTGGGAACAGAAGAAATATTCTGCGATTTCATTTGGTATTCAACCAACAATCATGTGGGAAGATGGCAATATTAGAAGCAGTGAGGCGAAAAGGCAAACGGATGTATATGTTTTCTGTGTATTCGCTCACAAACGACAAGAAAGTGTTGATCCTCTGAATCTAGCGCAATGGGAATTTTATATCCTACCCACTTCGACACTAAATGAAAAAGTTAATAACCAGAAAACAATAACCCTGACATCTCTTCTGACGCTTCATCCGGCAAAATGCAAATATGGAGAGATTCACGAAAAAATTCAGGAAATTTCTGGCTGACAAGTAAATGCTTATTAGTTGCTAATTCTGGCAATCAGCCCTGCCTGTAGACACGGGAAATATGAAGCATCAATGGCCAAAAAAACCAAGGTTTGATTTCTGTGAACGAGTTGTGGCTAACATTCATTGTTTGACGACTATTCGGTTGGTTCCTCGAGTCGTCCGGTGATAATTGTCTTAGAAAAACCTCCGGCAACCAGATTATTCACTTAATTTTGTTAGTACGCTTGTGATCAATTTAACCCAATCATCTCGCTTTTGAAGAGCTTCTGATATTGATATATAATCTCCATTGTTTTTTTTGACTGTGGAGTCAAATCCGTTTGTAAAATGGACGACCGTTGAATCCTCAATAAGCATTGAAAGATTTTCTAAATACTCTTTTCCAAGTTCTGAGTTACCGCATCCAAAATTTTGTATGTATCCGTTATAATGAAATAAGGCGAAATTAAAACCTCGATCTTCTGTTTTCAACATAAGACCTGATGCCCCTGCCTCAATTATTAATCCAATATTTTGAGTTATTTCAAAAAAACCTTGAAGATCCTTTGGCAAATCCTGAGAAATTTTTTCAAGACTCTCATAAAATACTTGCTCAGTTATATTGCCTCTTCGCTTTCCGGCATTTTTTGAGGTAGCTTTTTCAGTGGTAGGACTATTCACCAGTATATTACTACCTTCTATACGAATAACCGCTCGTTCGATTTCTATCGATCTTGCTAGTACTTGGGGTTGAACCACAATACCTTGACCAAGAGATGATGGCAGTTTAAAAACTCGTTGCTCCACTAAAGCGAAGGTAAAGTTTAATTGCGCATGCTCCTGTAAAAAAGCTGAGATATTTTCTACATTTTCCCTGATACCATCACCAACAATTAAGAGCAAAAATCTGCCTTTCCGTAAATTACGAGTCACATTGTCTATAAACTCATGTTCCTTAATTGCGTTGTTTTTTTGAAGTATCAAATCATATAGGATATTTGAATTACTTTTTAATGCTTTTTGAACCGTAACTAATAAATCTTCATAAGTCCATCTGCTAAATTCTTGCGCATAATCAAGAATTTGACCAACAACCTTTCTCCTTGCTTCTGGATTCCTCCAGAGCTTACACTCGACAAGAGTAAGCATTCCCAATTCATTTATGAATAGATTATCCAAAGGTCCTACTGGGGTTTGTATTTCCCTACAAACCGGAATCAGATTTCCAAAAATCGGATCAACTTGATCTACTGGAAGTAAATTAACATTATCAAATATAATATTCTGGAGCCAATCTTCATTGTATTCAAACGAGGAATCTTTGTTTAGATCAATAGGTTCAAGTGAATGAAATTCTAAGTTGTTATTAAGACTAATACAGGGTGTTCCATAGTTTTTGTTAGATATATCAGGCATAATTCCCCTAATTGGTGTGCGTGAGCTATTGTCATTAGTGGCTATATTAATTTTTGAATTAACTGATTTTAAGAGTTATCAGAATCAATTTGGCATTGCAAATACCATAGAATATAAGCTCCAAATTATCGACTAAATTCCTTACTAGGCAAGTCGCACTTGAAACCGAAAAATACAGGTTGATTCCCAAATTTCACACTCCAAGTACGAGAGAATGTCAAATTCTGTATTTATGTCGTCAATAACTAGGTTAATGTTGACAATAATCCAGTCAACAATAATCTCAAAAGATCGACCTCCTCACGAAGGTGCAAGTACCACATTTCGCAAACAAGTCATTGACATGAGCATTCCTAGACAAATCGTCGCTTATGATAAACTTGGTTTTAAAGAGCTTCTTAGGTCAATAAAAATCCATGTCTTTGGCAATAAGTCTATGAAATTTAACAAAAAGATGTGTGAAGATTTCTTCAGCGATTCAAATAATTTTACGCTGTAGGTGCTAAAGGTTGGAGTCCCTCCCTTGCGCAGACCTAATTAAGATTAATTTAGATTAGTTGATACTCTACCTTCAAAACCGTGCGTGGGGCATGTGTAATGTCCCGGATAGGTTCGATTCCTATGCACCTCTGCCATTTTGTGAAATTTCCTATAATCCCACATGTGGCACTCCATGTGGCATAAACTCAATTTATTAAAATAATATCCAGCCCATTTACTGATCAAATTGTAGGTAACCGCTTTATCGAAGTGTCTATATTAGTCTTACCACATCAAGTTAATCCAAGCACCGATGATTTATTTAAAGACGGAGAAAATATTAGTAAAAAACGGGAATTTTTTACCCTGCTTTAAAAAAAAAAAATAATAGGTCTACAGTGATTTAAAATTGTGGGATACTAAGCGAGTCAAGGTAGCATAAATAAGCCAGTAGAATAGAAGGGGAAGGGGGTAGTCCTTCTATTCTATTTCAATATCAGGGTTCCCTTTTCTTTTAAAAAATGGCCATTTCCATGTAAAGAATATGCGAGTACAATCATTTTTTTAAGAGTCTTGATATAGTCGCTTCCTTTTAGAAAATCATCAAGTAATTCTGATGACAATTTAATCAATAAGTCAAAGTCTTCTTTAGATATCGGAAGAATAGTATCTCCTCTTTTTACAGCAATAAGTCTCTCATTGAAATACTGATAAATGTTATTTAAGTTTACGTATAAAAAAAGAGCATCATCACTATATTTATAATGCAAGGACTTTTGGAACGCTCCATAAATTGCTGAAAAATAGAACAATTGCTTTTCAGGATTATTCTCAAACTCGTTCATTTTTTTTATAGTAAACGAGATTTCTTCCAAAGCTACTTCATCAAGTATTTTATTCTTTTTCATAGTTAACAATCATAGTGAAAGTTGTTACCGACCTTTGGTATTTTCGATTTAAAAGGATTGATTTGTACCCCTTCATTACTATTAGTTATAGTAAACGATTCTTTTTCCTTTGACCCAGATCGTAACTCATATAGACAATCAGTCCATTTAGGACTATTTGAAGGTGAACCTACTAATTTTCTCACTTGGACATCACTCCAGAAATTTGTTTTAGCGAAGCGCTTAACTGATTCAAAAAGATCAATTGTTGGTGATATACTTTCTTCATCAAGAAAATATCGTCCATCACCTGTTTCTTTAAATAACTCAACTGATTTTTTAAAATATACTTTAGTATTATCCAGTTTTCTCCAAAATATAAATCCTCTTTGGTATTTGCTTTTTGGTTTACTAAACGCTTGTCTAGTAATCCCAAGAAATTCATAAGCTTGCCTTGCGCTCCAAAGCTCATCACCAGCTAACTTGGCATTATCGATTCTTTCTTTTTCTTTTTTTGCTATGAATTTGAAAATGTCGTTTCCTGCCTCTTTAGAAAGGAAGTCCTGCTGACATGAAGTGCAGTTAAACACAGTTACTTCCGGTACTGTGATTTGCCCTAAGGCGATGCTGTCGGTTTTGTAGTCCTTCGTAATCTCCTCTATATTACCACCGCACATACATTTTTTCATAAATTACCTTTGTGAAAACTATCTACTATTACAACGTTAGTCTCATCGTTTGAGTTCCTATAGAAATGAAGATAGATACAAAAACCTCTGAAATATGGCTTTATATAGATATCCACTGGAAATTGTTCTCTTCTATAATAGCAATAACTCGGTTTATCGAAATCTCCAGGACGTAGTTTTAGAATACAATCATCTATATCGTTAACATCCATAGCAAGCTCCTTTCTAGCTCTATCAGCTGCATTTGGAGTAATAATATAATTCCCGCTTCTGATAGCTTTTTTAATAACTTTTAGATTATAATGAGGTTTCGGAGCCTGTCTTTTTACCATTATATAACTTATTTTATAAGGTTGACAATGCGCAACCTCAATCTTTTTTGTCAAACAATATCTATTCCAAAATTGAAAATTCTTTTGTAACAATTTAGACTTAAAGAGATTCAAGTACAACAAGAAAGTCCTTTTAGGAACCTTTAAATAAGTTTAATTCAATCATTACAACGATGTGTGAATATAGGTGAATCCATCGACTATACATTATCTTAATAATTGGTAAATAAGGGGTCAAATCTTTTTTTGACTTATGTTTAAAATGATAAATAGCTCATTTCTCTCTGTTTTCACTTTTTTGCTTTCTGATATCTGGTTTTTTGTCCGGATAATTGCGTTAAAGATTGTATGATACCAGGTATTTTTATATTGAATACGAAGTGGTCGACACCATAATGGATCATTTAAGAATAATGAAGAAAGTAATATTCTTTTGTGCATTTTGATTATTGATGTAAGAATAATAAAATAGAGTCAAAGAAAGATTTGACCCCTATGTCTATGTTTGACATCATGGCAATATTTTATATATATCTAAATATGCCGTGGCAAAATTTGATTTAACTTTAATATTGCCATTTTTAATTTGGGAATATGTAATTTGCTATGCCCCTTATTTTATACCGCTAATATGGAGAAATAGGATATGATTCTGGACCGTACCATTAACCATTTCGCATTTTCCGGGGAATTTGGACGGCAAATGAGATTTATTACTGGGCCCAGGCAAACCGGCAAAACAACCTCCGCTGTAGAGTTTTTAGAAAAAAACAATTGTAAGAAATTATATTACAATTGGGACCAAAGAAAAATCAGGAACCAATTTATTGAAGACAATTACTTTTATCTAAAAGATCTGCTCAATGTTTCTCCAACTGGAAATAAACGGTGGCTGTGCATGGACGAAATTCACAAGTACCCTAAATGGAAGGATATCTTAAAAGATTTTTTTGATTCTCATGGCTCCGAAAATGGATTTATTGTGACCGGGTCTGCCCGGCTGGATATGATGAGAAAAAGTGGGGACAGTCTTGCAGGAAGATATTTCACTTTTCGTTTAAATCCTGTGACTCTGGCGGAGGTTTTGGGAAAGGCGTTTCAGCCGCCCGCAGAAACAGCGGAAGAGTGGATAAATAAACGCCTGGATAATGTTAACTATCACGAGCGGGAAATCTCTGATTTACTGGAATTTAGTGGATTCCCGGAACCGATGCTGTCAGGATCCAAACGATTCCATAATAAATGGAGAGATGATTACGTCGACCGTTTAGTCAGAGAAGATATTCGCGACCTGACTAAAATTCGGGAATTGGAGAACATTGCTATTCTCGTTCAAATCTTACCTTCCAAAGTATCATCCCCTCTTTCAATTAATTCCCTGACCAAAGATATAAAATGCAGCTTCGCAACAGTCTCAAATTACTTGAAAACACTAGAGCTTGCTTACCTGGTGTTTCGGATACCGCCCTACACAAAAAAAATAGCCAGATCTTTGACTAAAGAGAATAAGCTTTACTTCTTTGATTGGACGAGAATCTCGTCATCCGCGCGACGTTTTGAAAATTACATAGCTGTTGAGCTGAAAACTCTGTTGGAATCGTGGGTTGATGCAGGCTTTGGCAACTACGAGTTGAATTTCATCAGGGATCGAGACGGAAAAGAAACCGATTTTTTAATTGTAAAAGAATCTCAACCCTGGATGATGATAGAAGTTAAAACGGCTAATTCTACTATCGAGTACCACCATCTGAAAAACAGAAGCATTCTGGGAAATATTCCTTTCATTCAAATTACAAGAGCAGATGGTGTTGCCGAAAAAAGAGCAGATGGTGTTTACCAGCTTTCAGCCTCCAGATTTTTCGCATAAAAAAGATACCCTGCTGAATGATGCAAGCCTGAGATTTTAAGCATTTCTCACCAGACAGTAACCTCTTTAGTCTAGAAAATGGTAGATGATGGGATATTAATAGAGCTTACTGGATACCAAAGAAATAATATTTTGGATTTTATGAGTATGTTGAATTGTTCTTGTTGGAATCGTGGAATCGGGGTCAGTGGTAGGGTCGGGGTCAGACCAAACTAGATAACATTTTAACAAGAGATTGAAATATAAATAGACTGCTTAAAGATACTTAGATGCACCTTTTTGACATCAAAATAGGCATTTTAGGAATTCAAAGTAGTTATCATCATTATGCGATAATCGCGTAATGATTATCTGAAATACCCATCAGGCATCGATGGCCTCTCTATCAATTCTCTTTACAAAACGGGTTCATGCTTTCTCGATATTGAACGATATCCACTCTTGAACATCCCTTTGACAATTCGATGTTGACAAGTTAATTTAGATTACGCTCTAAATTGAAATAAAAATTCTGTTAATTCAAAAAGTGAAATAAGAGAATGAACCGGAATCGGCAAGGTCATTACGTTACTATCTCTACGGTTGGAGAACAGGCACAAGCATTTGTTCCAGCACCGTTACCACCAGCACCGCCAATTAAGTGGTTGCCTGAACTTAGGGAAAAATTTGATCAGGCACTACTGGCTCTTGGTCGCCTTGACAGTGTTTCGGTACTGCTTCCTGAAACTTCGCTCTTCCTTTATATGTATGTGCGCAAAGAAGCTGTTCTTTCATCGATGATTGAAGGAACTCAATCCTCCCTTTCCGACCTGTTGTTATTTGAGTTTGAGCATCAACCTGGTGTACCGCTAGAAGACGTACAGGAGGTCAGCAACTATGTAGCAGCGCTGAACCACGGCTTGAACCGATTGGATGAGGATTTTCCACTTTCTCTCAGGTTATTGAAAGAGATTCATGCTGTTTTATTGTCCAAAGGACGCGGCAAAGAGTGTACTCCCGGAGAATTCCGTAGAAGCCAGAATTGGATTGGTGGCTCTCGTCCTGGTACGGCTGTATTTGTTCCACCACCTCCGGAATATATTCAGGAGTGTATGGGCAAACTTGAGCTGTTTCTATACGACCAACCGGAAAAGACTTCAATTCTTATTAAAGCCGCTTTAGCACACGTTCAATTTGAAACTATCCACCCGTTTCTCGATGGTAATGGGCGTTTGGGACGTCTAATCATTACCCTGTTGCTTTGCTCTGAAAAAGTGCTCAGAGAGCCGATGTTGTATCTAAGCTTGTATTTCAAAACGCATCGACAAAGGTACTATGAACTGCTTAATGAAGTACGCTTGTCTGGCGACTGGGAGGCGTGGCTTGATTTCTTTGCAGATGCAGTTATCCATACGGCTACTCAAGCAGTAGAAACAACCCAACAATTGATAGAACTTTCAGCAGAAGATGGTCAACGCATTAACGGTTTGAAGCGCATCTCTGGTTCAGCTCACTTAATTCACAAAACTATGCTGGAACGCCCTATGGCCTCTCCAAACTGGATTCAAAATAAAACTCAACTTTCACCAGCAACCGTCAATGCCTGCCTGCGAGAGTTGGAGAAGCTTGGAATCGTTAAAGAGATAACTGGACAAAAACGAAACCGCCTCTATTCCTACATAGAGTACATCCGGATCATAAATGAAGGAACAGAATTGCCGCACTAAACTGAAGTTGAGTGACCCCTATGTTTAAATCAAAGGAGTAAAGGATGATTACAATTAGTATGATATTTTCAATATCCAGTATCGTAGTGGTGATGGGTACCTGGATTACTTATCTCAGATCAATTCTTAGGATGCAGGTAGCAGTAAAACCAACGAGTACTCTGATATTTCAAAGTATCGGAATCGGTTTGGGGCTCCTGGCCATTTTTTATAACATTCAATACAGCGAAATGTTCAGCAAGCTTGTGTTCATTCCAGCAATCTTTGCCATAATGTTCGGATCTGTTTTCTGGTTGTTCTACGCGCAGCGTAAAACACCCATCGGCAATCTAAAAGTAAAAGTTGGGGATAAACTTCTCCCATTTACAGCCGCAACATCAGATGGGAGGACATTTGATTCTGATGAACTGACTGGGAAACGAATACTGTTGAAATTTTTCCGGGGGGCCTGGTGACCTTATTGTAGCACCGAGTTACGGTGTTTTGACGAGATGCAATCAGAACTTGAAAAATATGGTATCAGCCTAATAGCATTAAGTAAGGATAGCGTTGAAGAAGCAGCCATACATAAAAATCGTGATCATTTAAGCATTGAATTATTATCGGATGCCAGTCTGGATGTCATCAGACAATATGGCGTAGAGCATCATAAGGCGCTAGGTTTCGCAAACAATAAATATAAAATTGGTGGTATTCCGCTGACGCTTAAGCCGTCATTTAAAACAATGGCGATTCCGACCACAATGCTAATAGACGAAAACGGGATCATCGTTTGGATTGACCAGGCCGATGATTATCGGATTCGGAGTAGTGGCGATCGTATTTATCAGGCCGTAAAGAATGTATTCAGTCCAATCGATTCGCGCTAACCATCTATTGACTAACTATCATTCTTTAGGGTGCTACCGTCAAGCTGGCGGATGTGGCATTGATAAAGCGGTTTTTGAATCAATGATTGAGAAGATCCCCTCTTTTGGTTTGGCCGTTGTCCGGAATCTATCTCGCCGTATTGATCATTTAACTGGCAAATTGGGTGCTCTCTCCTAAACCAATTTGGAAGAAAAGCTCTATCAGGTATTAATTAGTGTAGCAAAACAAGTCGGTTATCCAATCAAGGGTGGTTGGAGCGTTAATCTCCATTTGACCCACGAGGAAATTGGCTTTTTGGCAGGTATCCATAGGGTTAGTGTTACTCGAGCACTAAAAAAACTACGTGATAAAGGGAAAATTTTTCAGGAGCGTAATACGCTATTTTTTCCTTTTGTAGCACTCGCTACAGAATCATTTTTGTGATCTGTTTATTATTAATCTATCAGTTATAAATTAACAATTGTTCAGCTCAATGAGGCCGGACAATCTGATAATCAATTGCAAAATTAAGGAGAAGAATTATGAAAGTATTGGTAACCTATTTTGAAAAGAGTTGATATTCAATAGGCGGGTGAATTCGTCACAAGCCGTGACTCCTTTTCTGAAGCGGAATTGTCGGGCTATGCGTCAATAAAAGAAATGCCATACTTTTTAATATTGGTGTCCCTGGTAACCAGTGTCATTTTCTCAAATTTTGTCTGAGCGATTAACAACCGGTCAAAAGGATCTGTATGAATGTCTGGTAATGATCTGATTGAGTGTGCATGCTCTACAGTGACATCCAGTGATTCAAATGATTGCTTTTTTAGTACTTCTTCAAAATTATCAGGAATCTTGAGTTTTCCCAACGCTTCTTTGATTCGAATTTCCCATATTGTTACAGCGCTATAAAACACAATATTTTTACCAGTAGCGATACTGGAATAAGCCAGTCTGGAAATAGTTGGATTATCATCAAGCCACCACAATAGCACATGAGTATCTAGTAAAAGATTCATTAATCTACCATCCCTAGTATTTTTGAGATATCTTCCGGTAACGCATCAAAATCTTCACTGATCTTAATTTTTCCACGCAGAGCTCCTGGATAACGATTCTCATCACTTCGTTCGAAAGGGACTAATTTTGCTACAGGTTTACCAGATTTTCCAATAATCACTTCCTGTCCTGTCATCACTTTTTCAATTAATGCAGACAAATGCGCTTTAGCATCTGATATGTTAGTAATGAGCATTTATTACCTGTAAAATAAAATGGAAATTAAATTATTTTAGATAATTACAAATATAGTTTGACCAGACCAGACTAATTTGTCAAATGTTAGTTCAATAGAGGAAAAAAAGAAAAAGAATTCTAGACATGCCCATAAAAATCCCGATGCACAACAACAGAATAAGCATAATCCAGCAAAGTGGAATAACTAAAAAGCGGAATATTGATTTCTCTCTGTAAAGCACGTGCAAATGGGGGGAATCCGGTACACTCCAGTACCATAGCACCCATGTTCGGATGCTGGCGGAAAAAATCGACTCCTAATTCAACAAATTCCTTTTCGGCTTTATCGTAGTAGGCTTGAGGTGGATTGGGGCGAATCCCATCGATCCAGAGATTTTGGAATTCCTGACATTTTCCTCCATCGGTAGCGCCTGTGACAACATAATTGCTGTTCAATTTAATTCCCATCTCAATTAGATGTTCGTCCCGCAGCGCACTTTCAGCACCAACATACAACCCAACGACCTTTTTAGGGCTGATGATTTGTTGGGCCAATGGCACTTGAAGAAGACTAGACATCAATACTGGTATATCAACGGTTTCCGAAATTTCACTTTGAAAATAAGCAAAATACCCACATTCTGCTGAAATTGCACGGCACCCTTTCTTTTCCAAATTCTTAGCAGCACGGATAATCGGTTCAAGGCAAGGTGACTTCTCTTCTGCAAAAACCAAGGTTTGTATGTCAACGTCTTGTACGATTTCGAATTGGACATTATAGGGATAGGTGCAAGCATTGCGGACATCGCCTGGAAATCCCGGATAAACATCATCTAGTATGATAATTCCCAGCCCCATTCCATAACAGCTGTGATTTTTCCTGGCTTTTATTAAATTATGTCCCAAATCGCGGTTTTGTGTTTTCATTTAATCTCCTGAGAAAGCGTGGTTTTAGGCTACTTTGCACTACTATTATCCTATTACCGAAAAGCTGGAGTTAGGATTGATCTCTCGCAATCGACTGTAAAAGCCAATATCACATACCCGTTTCGAGTAATGCATTGAGAATTTAACCGGATCCCGGTCATGATCATGACCTTTTTCACATGCTTCAATCAGTTCTGCCATGAGGACTCCCACAACTGGTGCATTTTTATACTGATTGCCGGAAGTCCCAACAGCCATGTAAAATCCGGGGAGATCGGATTTGTCATAAATCGGGATCCAGTCATCTGAAGCATCATAGAGATCCACGATACCTTGTTTTTGCCGGGGAATTGGTAAGCCATTCAAGCGCTGGGCTTCTCGCAAGGCTTGGGCTGTCCATTGCTCAGTAAAGTCTTGATTATAATCATCTGGATCTTCCAGATATTCCATGGTGTCACATTCCGGGTCTTCTGAGCCGATCAGGACATGATTACCGATCTCAGGACGGGAATAGCAGCCAATATCACCATCGGAAATGATCGTACCCAAATTGTTATAATCATATCCTTCTGGGGCTGGTACGTGACATACCTCTTGTCTTAATGGCCTGGTTTTAATATTCATTCCAGCAAGGACACCTGCCATCTCGTTGATTTGATAGGAATGAGGTCCGGCGACATTAACGACAACAGGTGCTTTAATCTCAGTACCATCAGCCAGCTTGATTCCTGAACAACGACCATCTGTTTTAAGAATCTCGATCACTTCAGCATTAAACAAATATTCAGCACCCAGATGTTCTCCGGCGACTTGTACATTGTGAACGGATTGCTTAGGATCACTGATGAGTCCTGACTCCGGTATATAGAGTGCTCCTGCAATAGAATCGCCAGTGGGTTGGCCAAAACGAGGATCACTTGGAAGCGTTGGAGGGCCAAACTGCTGGGTATTAGCAACAGGCACCAATTTTTTGATCCCCTCAACATCAAGTTCCTGATAAAGAACGTGAAGCGCATCTAATGATGCCATGACTTCTTTCAAGTACTTATTTTTTTCATTCTTAATGACCATACAACCAGTGTTAATATACTTAACCAGACCCGTTGGATCTGCTGCACCAAGATACTTTGCCCAGTCAATCCAATAGTAATAACCCTCTCTAGCCATCGCCACACCATCTGGAGTTGAATAGTGCAATCGAATAATCGCACAGGACCCCGAAGTGGATCCGAACCCTGCTCCTCCCAGCTTATCTACATTAAGAACTTTTTTCCCTTGTTTAGCCAACTCAAAGCCCACACAGGCTCCGATGATTCCAGCTCCTATAATTATAGTATCGTAATTCTTGGACATCCTGTTGCACTCCATTTTGATTGGATTATAAAATTAGACGCACTCGAACAAAATTCCCTTAAACATTATGTCCAAGACACCTTTTCCAAAACATCATCAATCCCAGGTTAAAAACCATATTGTGCTTATAATCAATATGCTTGCCTGAATGACTACGAGATGATGTTAACGCTTGTTTAATATCACGATTTAGTTAATTCCTTTTCACCTTCTATTTTGATGCGTTCCAGATCTTCTAATACTTTATCAGGCAATGCAAGCGGTTGATGTGTTTCTAAAATATTTCTGATTTTTTTTCGCACACGATCCTCTACATTTAAGGAACCTTCAGCTTTCCACGCTTCCATGGGCTGACGGGTAAATATGGATGGTCGCCAAAGCTCTTTTCGAAAATGCTGCATCGTATGTTTTTGTTGTAGAAAATGTCCGCCTGGTCCAACTTGACTGATGACGTCCAGAGCTAGCTGCTCTTCACTCACATCAAATCCACCTAAAAAACGTTTGGCCATTCCGATAATATCATTACCTAATACGAGCTGTTCTACAGCGCAAGCCATTGACATATCCATATACCCAACATCATGGATCAAATTCAATCCCCCCATACCTTGTGCCAATATTTGGTAGGCGGCTTCAGCCCCAGCTTGTGCATCCAGGCATTTTGAGTCTGTTGCCCCGGCTAATCCCCAGGTAGGTAAGCCGATGGATTGGGCTACTTCCGCCTGAGCCGTCAACGCCAGGCTCATTTCCGGCGATCCGACGCTCATCAATGCTTGTGCCATGTCCATAATTCCGAAGTTACAACCTAATCCAACGGGACATCCCGGCCTTCGTAATTGGGCAACTGTGACACAAAACATCGATTCTGCCACGCCTTGGGCAACAGCCCCGGCCATTGTCACAGGTCCGGTTGCTCCTGGTTGAATGGCGGGTCCCATCATTTGAGGCAAACCGCGATCTGCCGCCACAAATATTCGTTCAGCTACGTCTTCTGGCATTACTAATGGGGAAATTGGTTCTGGATAGAGAACTAAAAACGGTTTTTCTCTCAAAGCCTCCGGACTTCCGGCAATTTGAGTCGCCATATCATAGATCAATTCAGTTCCACGGGGAGAATATGCCAAAAAAACGATCGGTTTAGTGGTATTACAAACTGTGGTAGAAAACTCATGCAGTTCGGCTGCCTGGGAAGGGACATCTTGAATAGATCCCATAGGCATCACCCAATCAATGTTTTCCAAAGCATCTGCCACATGAGCCGCTCTGGCTAAATCTTCGATCCGGGTCTCATGATATTCTCCTGTGAGAGCATCTTTTGTGTTCGGACTGGCTGTAGAGGTACCATAATAACTATTTCGGCCCGAAACATCCATGGCTCGACGTCCTTGTCGGTCAAATAAGGTCCATCCTTTGGGTGCCGTTGACAAACACCCTTGAACTATAAATTCCGGTACTTTAACGATCTCATCTTGCACGGTTGCCCCAGCTGATTTGAACATCTTTCGAACGCCAAGGTGGTGCACTTTGAAACCAACCTTCTCCAAAACTTCGAAAGCGGCAGCTTTGATTCTTTCTACTTGATCATCTGTCAATAACCGAAAATGAGGACTTGCATTTGTTGTTACATTGGTTTGAATCATTTGTCTTTCCCCTTTGATGTTAGGATCAAATTTGAAAATATCTGAAAAAAATTGTCATATTGATTCATTGATTGAATCATTAAATATATAACTCAAAAAAGTCAATAGTCAAGTGACATCTATTTTGTTTTATTAAACTTTGTTTTATATTCAGCAACAATAAGGTATCTTTTATATATGATAATATCAATAACTTGATGATAAAAATAGTTGAACAGACAAATGCATAAGATAATTAAGGGCATGATAAGATATAAGATCAAACACAGTTATATATTTTTTTTTGATCATTAAATCTAAAATTGGTATCGAAATCTGAAGCAGAAATCGACTTACCACGACGAGTAATGAGACTTAAACGGTAGGAATTTTAAATAATTGGCAGTAACCCCGAAGAGAATTGGATGTTGTACTGGTTGATAATAATGAGAAACAGGGCTAGTTCTGCTTTGGTGTGAGATTAATTTGTTCCTCCTGCAGGATTCGTGTTACAAAATGATCGAGTAGTTCCTTAATAAGCGTTGCTGCTTGATCCGCATCGCGATGTTCCAAAGCGGTAAATATTTTTAGCCAGTAATCATAGGCTTCTTTGGCTTCCTGTCGTACACCCGGCAAATAATGTTCCACATATTGAGGAAGACTATCAATAATCGGAATCAATACTGCTTCATAGGTTCTATTTTTGATGACTTTCAAAAATTCATTTCATAGCTTATTTAACATTTTAAGCCAACCTTTAATAGAAATTTTACCGAGTGATTGTAAGATTCTGTTTAAAAGAATAAAAGATGATTTGAAATAGCAAGAATTCGCAACTCCAAATGGAGCCCTTTTATGTCAATCCATGGTTCCAAACAGGCTCTCTCTTTTCCAGAAACGCCTTAAATCCTTCCTGGGCATCGTAATCCATCATGTTCTCTGAAATCACTTCACCTGCGAAATCGTAGGCATCCTGCATATTCATTTCAATTTGTTCGTAAAACATTTTTTTACCGGTTGAAACCGCCACAGCTGACTTAGTGATAATAGCATCCGTCAGTTTTTTTACAATACCATCAAGCTGGTCTGCAGGGACTGCATAATTAATCAAGCCCTGTTTTTCTGCATCTTCAGCGCTGATAAATTCTCCTGTTAACAGAATCTCAAGTGCTTTTTTGCGATGCATCTTCCGACTAATCGCCACAGCCGGGGTTGAACAGAACAAACCATATCTGATTCCTGATGTGGCAAAGCGAACCTTATCCGATGCTACTGCCAAATCACAAGCTGCTACCAATTGACACCCGGCTGCAGTTGCGATTCCTTCAATTTTAGCAATCACTGGTTGCGGAATTCGATTGATGGTCATTATCATCTTTGTGCATCGTTCAAAAAGATCTTTGTAAAATTTTTTTTCAGGTGTCGCACTCATTTCCTTAAGATCATGACCAGCACAAAATGCTTTTCCTTTTGCTTCGAGCACTACAACACGCACATTAGAATCCTGACTGATTTTATCCAATTCTTCTTGCATTGCTTCCAGCATCTCCAAAGACAGAGGGTTAAATTTATCTGGTCGATTTAATGTCAATGTTGCCACTCCGTTCTTGTCCATTCTTAAGAGACATTTACTCTCACTTGAGTCAATTTTTTCCATTAGCTATTCTCCTTTTATTTTAATTCTGATGAAATTCATCAATGGTTGCCTTACAAGCCTTTGCTACCAGCGTTTCAAACATCTGGATCGTAATATATTGATATCCCTGTTTTGCTCGTATTTTAGCCTGGGCAGCATCGGCTACAAAGATCCCTGCTGCTTTTCCGGCTTCTTTCGATTTCCTGACAACGGCTTCCTCAATTTCAAGGATGATAGGATGATCAAATTGTCCGGGAATGCCTAGTGACTGTGTCATGTCATAAGGTCCCAAAAATATAACATCAATTTCAGGTATCTTAAGAATGTCGTCCAGATTCTCATACCCTTCCTTGCTCTCACAATGTGCGATAATCATTGATTCCTGATTACATTGCCTGAAAGCATCATTGAGATCCGTCATGCCGAAATCAATCACTCTCGGAATTGCCACACCTCGTTTACCAACTGGAAAATACTTGGACCATTCAACCGCTTTATGAGCATCAATTTTAGTGTTTATTTGCGGTATCTGAATTCCATGGGTACCGACATCCAATGTGCGCAAGATTATCGTCTCATCGTTTTCGCGGATACGAGTGATCGGTGTGATGCCCTTTAATTCTGCTGCCCGAATTAGGTTTGTTGTTTTCTCTACAGGCATTGAACCATGCTCAGTATCGATCACCACAAAATCAAATCCACTTATACCCAGAATTTCCACAAATTCCGGTGTCGCAGTGGCCATCAGTGTTCCCAGTGCCACATCACCAGATTGTAACTTTCGCTTCAATTTATTCAAAAACATGGAATCAATCTCCGTCTATAATCACAAATCATACATCAAGCCTAAAGAAAACCATCTGCTTCAGATCATTCCTCTTCATGTTGAGAATTGACCTCATAGTGAATTTCCATCTTGTCAGCCGGATAAACAATCCTACCCGTCATAATTGGTCGGTTCTGACTATTGTAAAAGATTCCATGTTGAATCAATATCTGTGATTCAGGAGAAATCTCCAATAATTCTACCTCCAATTCCATTGCAATACTACAACTCACCCAATAACTTATCCGACCAATCCGTGTTTTCGGATTCTTTCCAAGTAAATCAACAAGCGACTCCCGATTCAATTCGTCCTCGGTAAAAATACCTTTCATCTCTGGCATAAGAAGCCTGGTTTCTACACCCAGTACTGAATCACCAATTTTTTTTAAGCGTCGAACCTTATAAACTTGGGAACTCAACGGCAAGTTTAAAGCGTTGGTATATACAGAAGCCGTATAAGCCAGCGAATGATTTAACAGTAAATTCGTGATTCGAGTTCCCTGACTATTAAATCTCATTTCAAGTGATTGAGTACCCCGTAGATGATCCTTACTTTTAGGTTCAGCGACATAGGTACCTTTTCCCCTAATTCTGGTAATAAGACCTTCGCTTGCCAACCCCTGGGTTGCCAGGCGGACAGTCATCCTACTGAGACCAAGCTGCAGAATCAGTTCCTTCTCTGAAGGCATACGGTCACCGGACTTCAGAGCATTGTCCTGAATATACTGCTTGATATTTTCATGTAACTGTGCATAAAGCGGTGCTTCTTTTTCTCTTACAGGTGCTATTATCGGAATCAGCCCCTGCTTTTCTTTTTTCTTTAAAGAATGAGTCATTAAATATACTCCAAAATTAAGATGTTATAACAACTTAGATATTATAGTTCAATAGTTATAACAACTTTGTCAAGTTCTTTACATTATCTATCTTAAAAAATCATCATATATTATTGATATAATGCATTTTTCATATAGAGAATATTAATATATTTTATAGTTATAACAAATTTCAATAATCCAAACAATCATCTTCCATGGTTTCTGGAATACAATTAGACCAATTAACCCAAAAAAACTCTGTAATCAAAAGATTTTACCCAAAAAACGTTCTTGTCATTTTTATTTATCAAAGAAATTAACTTCTGGATAAATTTAAGCAAATAAGTAACCATACTATAAATCAATCGGAATCGATAAACAGCTCCACCACATTATTCCTTTTACTATTATAACAGGAGGCGACTTGACTTTAACCTGTTGATGTGTAAATTTTAAGATAAAGTTGTTATAACATATTTAACCAAAAAAATATCTCCTTATGCCTGCCAAGGAATACAAAACCGTCTGGTCATCCTGTAATGTAAACTGCGGCAGCCGATGTCCGCTGCAATTAACTGTACAAAACGGAAAAGTTGTAAGGATCGAATCCGACAATACCGGAGAGACCATGCCGGGTATCCATGAAATCAGAGCCTGTCTCCGGGGTCGTGGTATGCGTCCATGGATCTACTCTAAGGATCGTCTTTTATATCCCATGAAACGAGTGGGTAAAAGAGGAGAAGGAAAATTTAAACGCATTTCCTGGCAAGAAGCACTTGATACCATCGCTGATAAACTCAAATATGTGATAGATACTTTTGGTAATGAATCAATTTTTCGTATCTACGGCACCGGAAAGCTGGGAGGCGTTGTATCATCGACAGAGCAGATCGACCGGTTGATGAATCTTTTGGGAGGCAAGCTTAATTATTATAATTCCTACAGCACCGCTCAACTGGATCATGCCCGATTTTATACCTATGGCACTTCCCAGAAATGCGGTAACCCCATCAGTGATATTATCAACAGCCAACTGGTAGTATTATTTGGAAACAACCCCGCAGAAACGAGAATGAGTGGTGGTGGAAGCATCCGGGATCTGGTAGTGGCCAAACAACAAAAAGATGTTCGGATTATTGTCATCGATCCCAGACATACCGATACCGCAGCAGGATTTGCAGATGAGTGGATTCCGATTCGTCCCGGTACTGATGCAGCGCTTGTATCTGCCATTGCCCACGTATTGATCATCGATGATCAGGTTGATCAAGCTTTTTTAGACAGATATTGCATCGGTTACGATCAGAAAACGCTCCCCGAACACATTCCTCCTGATAATAGTTATAAAGACTATATTTTGGGTACAGGAAAAGATCGTCTTCCTAAAACACCCCTCTGGGCTTCCTCAATTACAGGAATTCCAGAAAATCGAATAGTTAAACTCGCCCAAGAAATAGCTGCTGCCAAACCAGCTTATATTGCGCAAGGATGGGGACCACAGCGTCATGCTAACGGGGAACAAGCAGTCAGGGCGATCTGTATGCTACCTATTTTAACAGGAAACATAGGGATAGCCGGAGGAAACAGCGGTGATCGTGAAGGAGTTTTCGGTATTGATTTTCCTAAAATGCCAGTGGATACAAATCCGGTTTCTCTATCAATTCCCTGCTTCTTATGGACTAAAGCGATTGAAGACCCGACCGGTGTAACAGGGACAACGGATGGATTACGTGGTGGTAAATCCTTGAAACACCCCATCAAATTCTTATGGAACTACGCCAGTAATACGCTAATCAATCAACATTCGAATATTGGTAAAACCCACGAAATTTTATCAGATGACCGTCGTTGTGAAATGATCGTGGCCATCGATACTGTAAAAACAGCCAGCGTGCGTTATGCCGATATAGTCTTGCCTGATACGAGCAGTTTTGAGGAAAGTGACTTAATGTACCAGGGTTACGCAGTTGAGATGGGGGCACTACTAGTTAAACAAAAAGCCATCAATCCACCTGGTGAATGCAGGCCTATATTTGATATTTGTGCTGATATTGCAGAACGGATGGGTATTGGAGAACAGTTTACAGAAAAACGGACCCGGGAAGAATGGATTGAATATTTGTACCAGCAATGCCGGACCATTAAACCAAAATTACCAGATCATATAAATCAGGCCCGAGAGACGGGGCTGTTTAAATGGAATCGTCCCGTGGTTGCAGATATTCCTTTCAAACAATTCCGACAAGATCCGGAAGGGTCTTCGATACCAACGCCGTCGGGGAAAATTGAGATTTTTTCGGAAACCTTATGGAATCTGTCCCAAACCTGGAAGTTACCTCCTGGAGATGTGATCAGCGCCCTACCGGAGTTTCATTCAACCTGGGGAATGCCTGGGGATCCGGATGCCACAGAATATCCCTTACAGGTTATCGGACACTACTATAAACAAAGGACTCATTCCAGTTATGGGAATAATCCCTGGTTGGCTGACGTAGCTCCCCAAAATCTGTGGATGAATCCCTTGGATGCAAAAAAAAGAAAAATCAAATCTGGGGATCGAGTACTGGTATTTAATCAATTTGGTCAGACGGAAGTACTTGTCAAAATCACGCCACGGATCATGCCAGGCGTTTTATCGCTACCCCAGGGAGCCTGGTTCAAGCCAGATGAAAAAGGGACAGACCGCAATGGTTGCATCAATGTGCTGACAAATCAAAGACCATCTCCTTTGGCAAAGGGAAACCCACAACACACCAACCTGGCTGAAGTGAAAAGGATCTGATGGAACAAAGGAATAAAAAGGGAAAAAACAGTTTAACAGGAAAACCCATTTTTTATTTTGACAGTCAAATCTGTACCGGATGTAAAACCTGTATCATTGCTTGTCGTGATAAACACGATCTGGAAGAAAGCATCCGCTGGCGTCGCGTGGTGGAATACGCCGGAGGCAACTGGCAATGTTTTCCGGATGGTACCTTCCAGCAGGATGTTTTTGCTTATTATACATCTATCAGTTGCAACCATTGTGAACAACCCATCTGTGTAGAGGTTTGCCCCACAACAGCCATGAACCGGGATGCTAATGGTATTGTCAGCGTTGACCACGACAAATGCATGGGCTGCGGCTACTGTGCCTGGGCTTGTCCCTATTCTGCCCCCCAGTTTCAAAAGTCAAAAGGACAAATGAGCAAATGTGACTTCTGTCGCTCAGAACTGGAAAATGGCTATAAACCAGCCTGTGTCACTTCCTGTCCGACACATGCACTTAACTTTATATTGGTCGATTCAACATCAGAACCAATTGATGATAAAATGTCCATGGCACCTTTTCCGGAATATCATCTTACGAAACCTAACACACATGTAAAAGCCCATAGATCAAGTCAGCCGAGCAACAGTCACATTGGAAACATTGCTAATCCGGAGGAAATTAAAGATGTGTAGCCACAGAAGTCTGATAATCTTTACTTTGTTGATTCAGGCAGCCGTTGGAAGCTGTATCAACCTATTAATAGCCAAAGTCTGGTTTCCTGATATTATTACTTCAGCTATTTCAGGGATGATGCTTTTTATCAGTGTGGGTATCTGCTTAATTGGCTTGGTCATCTCTATAGCGCACTTGGGAAAACCAGCAAATAGCTATAATGCTATTAGAAACCTAAAGAGATCCTGGTTAAGCAAAGAGATCCTGATAGTTAATTTTTTTACCGGATCACTGGTGATTACCATAGGCTGCCATTACATTTTTTCAGGAATCTTTGAAACTGAATTGTTGATCACTAATTGTCTGGTCGGTCTTGGAGCAGTGCAGGTCATGGTTAAAGTTTACCAGATCAGAACCGTTCCCTTGTGGAATCATGCAAGAACACAAATACACTTTTTCGCCTCGGTATTATTACTTGGTAGTGGATTGTTTATGGGAGGGGTTTTTGTAATAGAAGGATTTCAAATGGTACTTCAATTCCAAAAAATCAGCCTGATTATTGCCTTTATTGGTTTTTTAATGAAATTATCTGTCTTATGGTTTGAGGTTAAATCAACAGCGTATCGCTCTTCAAAAACACGACAGCTTCCCATTTTTCAGGGAAGTTTCATCAGTATCTGGATAATCTCAGCCTTATTTTTTCCAAATTGGATACTATTTTCTTTGGCCCTGTTATGCCTGATTACTGGTGAAACAATGAACCGGAATCAATTTTACAGGTCAGTCTTACATTAAATTAACATCTGTGAAAAAGGGGGGTCAAAAGGGGGGTCAAATCTTTCTTTGACTTTACTTTAAAGGAGGGCAAATCTTTCTTTGACTATACTTTATTATTCTTATGCCAATAATCAAAACGTACAAAAGAATATTACTTTCTTCAATATTCTTGAAAGGGCCCATTATGGGTCGACCACTTCGTATTCAATATTTAAATACCTGTTATCATACAATCATTAATGCAATTATCCGGAAAAAAAACCCGATATCAGAAAGCAAAAAAGTGAAAACAGAGATAAATGAGCTATTTATCACTTTAAACAAAAGTCAAAAAAAGACCCCTTAACTTATTCTGGTTATTAAGTGTAAAAAAATGGAAAATCAGAAAATAATAAATGACTCCGATTATCAGTCAATAATACTCTATTTATACAGATGGTTATAATGAAGATTTACGGGTTTTGAGGTTGAGTATTATTGCAAAACTGGATACTGATATAATTCAGGAATAGGGTAAGGGTAGTAATAGTGGCTATTTTGGAGAGATGTAATTTTTTGTACCGGATCAGTTTTTAATCAGATAAATCATTTTTTTAGACAATGAATATAATTTTCAGAGACCGAAATCTCTCAATTTTGTTTTTTTTATCGCTTCTTTTCTATTTTAATGAAGCCTTATTATTGCCGACCTTGCCACTGTATATGTCCGATTTGAAGTATACCAATTTAGAATTGGGTATTGTACTGGGTGCTTTTGCTTTAGGTGTATTAGCACTGAGACCTTTGGCCGGTATGTTGACCGATAGAAAGAGCCGTAAATTGGCACTGATTGTTGGTGCCGTAATATTTTTTATCTCACCACCAATGTATCTTGTTTCTACCTCATTTTGGTACTTGATTGCCGTCCGGTTTTTTCACGGCATTGGAATCTCTTTTTTTACAACTGCCTGGCCTACCACAGTTGCTGATATCGCTCCTGAGGATCAAAGGGGTGAAATTTTAGGACAAATGTCCATTGCTTCAACAATTTCCTTCGCTTTTGGCCCCCTAGTAGGATTTAGCCTCTATGCCAATTTTGGTATCAAATGGGTGCTGATTGCCTGTACTGTTGCTGGATTTTTTACTTTGATTCTGGGATTATTTATTAGAGAAACTTTCACTGGTTATATCAGGAAAGCAGCCGTTCCTTTTAGGCAGATTTTTTTTAATCGGATTTTACTGGTCGTTTCTGCTACTGTTTTAATTCATGCATTGATAGATGGGAGTTTATTTACATTTCTTCCCATTATGCTAAAAAATGAACTAGGGCTAAACGCGGGTTTATATTTTACCATCAATTCGATATCATTGGTGATCTTTCGTTTTTTTACCTCGCATTTGTCAGATCGGTTTGGTCGTGGACCGATGTTTTTTTACTCTACTGTGGTTTTCTTGGCTTCAGTCATTTGGATCGCGAATATAGAATCGATGAGCGGACTGGTTTTTGCCGCTGCCCTAAATGGCATAGGGGCAGCTGGTTTTCTGCCTGCATTAACTGCATTTATTGTTGATACTTCCGATCAAAAATCCAGAGGAAGTGTTTTCAGTATTTTTTATGGAGCTTATGATATCGGTGTGTTGTTAGCAGGAATGATCCTGGGATATTTTGCTGATTTTATGGGGTATAGCAGCATGTTTTATCTGGCTGCTGTTTTAGGTTTATTGAGCCTGATATTTTTCACAATGTTTGTCCATCCCGGTATACGGTATTCGGTGACCTGGACCATCAAAGGTAAAGTTTTTCGATCATAGTGAAACTGTATGTCTACTGTGGCTTTACTTGGAGCTCGGCAGACGGGGAAGTTAATAAGGATAAACTGGTTTGTCTGGATGAAATTCTGAGAGTATGAAAGGTGGTTTTCCCAGAAGTTTTCTAAATCAGGATTATAAGAGATAGTTTTGAATGGAGAGAAGATTTCAGCCGGATTAACCTGGAAAGAGATATGCGATTATCTTTTCAAGACGCTTTCTTTAAAGAAAACCAGCTTTATAAGCAAGGTATTAAGTTGATGAATTCCCAAGAATATCAAATCGCTCAAAAATTTCCTTTCCATGTGATGGCCAAACCCAGAGGTGCGATTTGTAATTTACAGTGTGATTATTGTTTTTATTTGAAAAAAGAGGCCTTATATCCTGACTCAGATTTTCGTATGGATGGAGCGCTTTTAGAGACATTTATTAAAGATTACATTGATTCCCAGGAAACAGCCGAAATTACCTTTGCTTGGCAAGGTGGGGAACCTACACTGGTGGGATTGGATTTTTATAAGGAAGTTGTGGCGTTACAGGATAAACATAATACTAAAAATCAAAAAATTCATAATGCCTTTCAGACAAACGCTACTTTAATTACAGAAGAGTGGGCAAGTTTCTTTAAATCTAATAGTTTTTTGGTGGGAATTAGCATTGATGGTCCTCAGAAATTACATGACCAGTATCGGCGGGACAAAAAAGGTGAAGGCACCTTTCAAAAGGTAAAAGAAAAACTGAATATTATTAAGAAACACAAGGTGGACTACAATATTCTGGCTTGTGTGAATTCCATAAATGCCAATTATCCGCTCGATGTTTATCACTTTTTCAGAGATGAGCTGGAAGCTGATTTTGTGCAGTTTATCCCGATTGCAATTGAGATCCCGTCCACTTCTAAAACCAAATCAATCCACGTCTCAAAACATACCGTTTCTGGGAAAGTCTATGGAAATTTTCTGATTCAGATATTTGATGAGTGGGTTAGAAACGATGTTGGTAAGGTATTTGTTCAGATTTTTGATAGTACCTTGTCAACCTGGATGGGATATCCGGCAGGTGTCTGTGTTTTTGATAAGATTTGTGGTAAAGGCATGGCCATGGAATTTAATGGTGATGTTTATTCCTGTGACCACTTCGTGGACGAAAACTACCTGATCGGGAATATTAAAGAAAACTCTTTATCCACCATCGTTAATTCGGATTTTCAACAAAAATTTGGTTTGAACAAATGGGAGTCATTAACAGAAAAATGTCAAAAATGTGATGTCCTTTCATTTTGTAACGGTGGCTGTCCTAAAAATAGGATTTTACCTTTAAAAAATGAAACACATCTTCAAAACTATTTATGTGAAGGATATAAAAAGTTTTTCAATCATGTTCAACCGTTTATGAAAATAATGGGAGAAGAGCTTCACCATCAAAGAGCAGCTTCAAACATTATGGAAATCTTGAAACCCCCTGATCCGCAAAAGAAAACCAACTCACAAACCCCCGGAAGAAATGATCCCTGCTTTTGTGGTAGTGGCAAAAAATATAAAAAATGTCATGGGCGTTAGTTAACTTTTTGGGAATGAGCAATGTTAAATTTATCGGGAATTGTACTGTTAGCTTAAAAACTAAATCAGTTGATAAGTGTGCCATGGAAGGCTTGTATTAATGACAACCAAGTACTATGCTAAGTTTGCAGACGGGAAAAAGATTTTTTAGAATCATTGTTTCATTAATCAATTGTCATGGTTTAATAAAATCAGTTTAGGATTGAATTGTGGATATTAAATATGTGTTAGGACTAATCGGCCGGGAATTTCTTGAAAGAAAAATCGATTTTGCAATTGTTGGTGGTGTCGCGCTGTCGTATTACGTTAAACCACGAATGACAATAGACCTTGATTTGATGATTTTTACTTCAGATTTCGATTTAATAGAAAGAACGCTCAACTCATTTGGTTTTGATTGTGTATTTAAGTCAGACGATATGGCCACATTTTTATCCAAAGAAATGCGATTAGGGCGAATTGATTTTCAAATAGCCCATCGTGTTCGAGCTAGAAAAATGCTAAAACAGGCAAATGTAATTGATTTAGCTGACGGCATTCAAATTAAAGTCCTTCAACCTGAGGATTTGATTGGTTTAAAAGTTCAAGCATATTGCAATGATTCGGATCGATATTATCAGGATATGGCAGATATTAGGAGTTTGATAATAAGTGGTGTATGTAATGATTTTAGAAAAATTAGGGACTATTTCACAATTTTTGGTAAAGAATCAGATTTTGAGCAATTGATGCCAACCAAGGAAAGTAAATAATGATACCTAAAATAATAAAGAAAGCGGAAAAAACAACGAAAAAAGAGTTAGACAAAAGATTTCAGACATATTTGGATTTTCTTTCCAATAATCAATATTTGTTTTCTAAACCTCAAAAACCATTCGATTATTCTCGTTTTATTAATTTAAAGCTATAATGCTTCATTAATAATTAAAAGATATGAGATCGATCTAACTCTATATGGTGAGGCTCTCTAAATTGAAGTAACGGGCCTATGAGAATGACGTCTGCTATATATGAAAATAATGGGAGAAGCGCTTCGCCATCATAATAAATCCATTGGTTCTATTTTGATGACGGTGTTTGTTTCAGTATCTATAATTAGCGAACGGCTACTTATTGTTCTTTTGTGATTTTCATCGTAACATCCTGAGGTAAAGCCAGATTAGTCGCGACTTGCATTACTTTCAAAGTTGCCGCTGGTACAGGGCAGGCTTCACAACACCCTTTTTTGCACAATAACTCTCTGGATATCGCCATTATCGGATTTTCTTTTGGTGACAATGATTGAATCGCATCAATCGGTGTGATTTTGCTGACCTGTTCTGCAAAGTCTTTGATGGTATCACAAGTCGTCTTAAACTCGAAGGTGACATTTTGGCTATCTTCAGCGATAGCTCTGACAAGAACGGCAAATTTACAGATACCGGGTTCAATTTTAACTTTTGCTTTCATTGGTTTCTCCTTTTACCTGATTAGTTAATCGTTAACTCAATCACTTATTTTGATAGACAAGGTTTATACCCAGCGATTGATCATGTGGTATTTTCTTTAAAATTCTATTGCTGAATTCATGATGTGGCAAGTTTTCCTTTATTTTTTTTCTTTAAATTGGATAATGATTAGCTGTCATTGATTGCGGGATTGAAATCAAACGGCTAAAGAGAATAAATAACGATATAGCAAGCGGTGAAGGTTGATCAGGAATTTGCTAAAAAAACGACTGGAATATCACAAAAATCTTTCGCATCAAATTTAATGGAGAATAAAAATAGTGGATAATGTAATAGAAAAATCAGAAGTAGAGATGATAGAGCAATTTGTTGAATTGCGGGACCATAAAGTGCTTGAAATCGGTTGTGGTGAAGGACGTATTTCTGAAATGTTGGCGAACAGAACTCAAAAATTAATAGCGATTGATCCTGATGAACAAAGTATCAAGAAAGCAAAATCAGAATTTCCCGAGGTAGATTTTAGAATTGGAACTGGAGAAACGTTGGCGTTTGAAGATTCGTCTATACCCATAATCCTTTTTACATTCTCTTTACACCATCAGGATAGTCAGTTAGCGTTAAAGGAGGCACATCGGGTACTTTCCAGGGATGGTCGTGTGATCATTATAGAACCTACAGCGGATGGTGAGTTAACACAATTTTACAGCCTTTTTGATGATGAAACAGAACGATTGCAGGAAACTTTGAAAATAATTGAAGCTTGTGAATTTACAATTGAACATAAAGAAACATTTTTAACCACCACGTCTTTTAACAATCGGGATGAATTAATTGATTATCCATTTGCCAGAGAAAAGATCCATCTTGATGATCGTGAACGGATTATCCGAAAATTGAATCAATTGAGAGGACCTGTTAAACATGACCAGGCCATTACCCTGAAAGATGATTGCTATGTTTTTTCACTAAGAAAGAAACGATGATAAACCTTGAAAGTGATAAAAGATTAAGTTAGATATAGTATTGAAATAGGATGCAAAATTCTTGTTCGATCTGTTTTTTTAAATCTAACTCAACTCTGGAATCTGCAAATTGAAAATAGAAAACCTGGAAGCCTTCGTCAAAATCAACAAAAATCGAAGTTTTACAAAAGCCGCCAAAGAATGTTTTTGCACCCAAGCTACGATCTCGTTGCGGTTAAAGATGTTGGAGGATTATTTAGATGTAAAACTATTTGACCGAATCGGTCGCACGATTGAACTAACAGCAGAAGGAGAGATGATTCTTCCTCATATTCAACTGGTTTTAAATAATATAGAGGAAACGCAAAATCAAATTTCAGAATTCAAGCAACTCTCCTTTGGATCGATTTCCATCTCTTCATCTAATACTCCCGGTACGTATATCCTGCCAAACGTCATTTACCAATTTAATCAAGCCTATCCCAAAATTAAATTAAATTCCCACATCACATACGCAAAAGGAGTTATTCAGGAAATACTGTTTGGGAAAGAATACGATTTTGGGCTGGTCTCACAACCGCAACCCATTGATGATAAAAAAATCATTTGTCAGGCGGTTTTTTCAGATCGTCTGTCTGTTATCACCAACGGTCATCATCCCTGGGTGCGACGGAAAAATATTGAAATTAGCGAACTATTGAATGAAACCATCCTTTTATCCAATAAAGCAACCTCACTTAAACGATATATTAGCAGTTTTAACAGCTCCAGACCTGAGTTTGATAAAGAAATCATTTTAGGAAGTGTTGAAGCAGTGAAAAAAAATGTCATCAGGGGAATGGGAATATCAATTATTTCAAGTCTATCGGTTAAGGATGAGTTAAGCACAGGAAGCTTAAAAGAAATAGAGTTAAAAGGGATTGAACTCGAAAGAATGATCTACTTATTATATCGAAAAAACAAGATATTATCACCCGCTGCCAAAGCGTTCATAGATTTACTATTGATCGAAGTGGAAAAAAACTTAATCTAATTATTTGCTGATGAGTTATGCACCGTATTTTTTAGACGCACCCATTAAATCCATCTGAATTCTAAAAATATCGTTTGCTTTAAGGTTGTTTAGGGAACCATTGATGAAAAAAGACTCACCTGTTTTTACCACTGAATCTTTTATAACATCAGAACCTGCAATGATTGTTGGAACAGGATCACCTGAATGATCTCCTAATTGACAAGGTGTTGAATGGTCACTGGTATAACTGAGATAACATTTTTGCAAATCTACAGATTTCATGAGGTGTCCAATCATTTGATCGATTTTTGAAGCAATTTCAACTTTTTTCCAGGGCAAATTATCGTGCCCGGCTAAATCGGGTGCTTTTACGTGAACAATAATCCAGTCGTAACCTTTTTGTAAAAGTTTGATAGCGAGATTAGCTTTTCCAATATAATTAGTATCAAGTCCACCGGTAAACTCTTCTTCTGCATAAAGATCCATTCCTGCCATTTTTGCAATTCCATGAACTGTCAGATCTCCTGCAATACAGGCGCATTTTATATGACAAATTTTACTGATGGGGTCCATGCTGTTTTTACCACCTACTCCTCTTAAAATAATCATATTTGCGGGCAATTTTCCCTCTTTGGTTCTCCTTTTGTTAATAGGGTGAGCTGAAAGCAATACATAGATGCTTTTTGTCAATTCCCAAACCAATTGAGCGGTTTTATGTGCAGATTCGGAATCCTTTAATGGTTTTGGTTTTAGAAGCGGTTGTCCATCCTGGGTGGTTCCGGGATCAGTTTCTGTAATATTAGTAGATAAATCTTTCCCCCTGAGCACAATGGCAACCCGATGAGCTGTCAGTTCTTTTGCTAGTATCAAAGTACCATCTTTCAGCTTTAAACCGTTTATTGCTGCTGCTAACTCCTTTGTACCAACAGTGATCCGTTGAGCCCTACGGTCCAGGACCTTAAAATCATCATCAACAGATGCAAAATTACCTCGAAAGGCAATATCTCCATCCTCTAGCTCTAATCCACCACTGTAAGCTTCGATTGGTCCCCGGCCTTTATATACTTCTTTGGGATCGTAACCAAAAATAGCCAGATGTCCGACATCTGTCCCTACTCGAATTCCAGGTTGATACGGATGTACATTCCCACAGGCTCCCAGGCTCACTAATGCATCCATATTCGGAGTATTAGCATACTCCAGAGGAGTTTGATAATTTAGTTCTTCATTGGGGCGATCCCCCATTCCGTCAGCGATAACTAATATGGCCTGTTTTTTTCTCAAAATGGTGACTCCGAAATGTTCCTTTTTCCGCATTCAAAAAAAGGTTAAATTTGAGACGCAAATATGCATAAGCTCAAATGCGCTTCAATAAGTGATATACTGTTTTTTTTTAAAGTAAGTCTTCTATCTGAATATTAATTAAGGTGTTGCATTCATAATAAAATCTATATATTTCCCGCTGCTGTTATAAACCTGCATAGGATCAATAGTCCAAAGTTTTGCGTCTTTAAATGCCGGAACTTTAAATTTTTCAACTTGTTTGGCCTGTACATTTTTATGAGCAGCATAATCACCCATAACATTCCAGGGCCAGTAGCCTTTATCCATCATGTAGCGAATCAATAATTTGGCGGCATTTGGATGAGGTGCCTGATCAGTTATGGCGAAAACTGTTGGATAAGCAACGCCAAAAACTGGATCCAGCTGGTATGCCGGAGAGGCTTCTGTGACCCCAGCTTTAAGTTTTCTTAATTTGCTAAAAGTTGTGAACCCAATGGGTGGTGTATTCTTTTGCTTTACAGAGGCAATCCCTTTAAATATTTTTGTTGTTGATGTTTCATTTAAGGGATTATTTTGTAAAAAACGGAACATCCACTCTTCTGCAGCATTGTTTATATCCTCTGAAAGTTGAATCTTTGTTCCAAACTCTCTCTTATAAGCGGCCGCCATTTCATTCGGGTGATTGAGGATTGTTTGAAAAACAGAAGACATTACATCTTCAGTAGGTTCAGGAGTTAGAATCTTATCGGCCCACTCTTTACGTGTTAAATCCCATAAACTATCAATAGGTGCTTTTTGAGGATTAAATTTTGTATTATAGACCAAAACCCGGCTGCTCCATCGTTGAATGAGTAGTGGAGACATTTCATGAGCTTCCAGATAAGACGCCATTCCTTCAGGAACAAAATTCCAGATCATTTTCTTTTTTAGAAAACGAGCGATCATTTCAGATGCAGCTTGATTATAAAGGACATCAACCTTATGAAGATTTGCTTTGTATTCCCTCTCAAATTTCTGAATTTGTTCCCCTGAAGCCAGGTCATAACCGACGATTTCAATACCGTATAGCTTTTTAAATTCTTTTACCAATTTTGAAATACGGGATGAAACAGAATAGATCACTACCTTTCCTTCCTTTTTCGCAGCTTTTTCAATGGCATCCCAATCTTGAGTGGCGGGTGCATGTGGTCCTAACTGTGCTTGTTTCAACCATTCTGCGGAACCAGCTAACAGGTTATTAGTAAATAGCATTATTGATCCAACAATTAAAATAAGTAGAGTGCTTCTTACTTTCATGAGATTACCCCATATGAAAAATTAAGAATAACTGTCTATAAATAATCAGGTATTCAACCCCTTTCGATCGTTCCTGTTAAACCAGAACCATTTTTTGGGGAAGATATTTATGCAATCATTTATAGAATGAAAGGCCTGTTTTTAAATAAACAAGCTCAAAATAGCCGTCAAATTTTTGGACCTCAACCATGTCAAGAAGGATTTAATAATAATCCACTGTCCTTATCATAAAGATTAACAGCTAGCGGATCTATTTTTATCCAGATGGTTTGACCCATTTCCAAATCAATTTGCCTGGTCTCTCGAATTAAAATATTTTGATTTCCTTTTTTTGCCATAACAAATAGTTCCGGTCCGGCAGGTAAAACTGAATAAACTTCATAGTCAATAGAATCCTGTTCTTGCTCGTTGTAGATTTGAATACTCTCAGGCCGAACCGCAGCTACTAAATTGGAATACGTATTAGACGACGCCATTTTAATTTTTAATCCATCAATGAACAGGTAAGACTGGTCTTTTTCTTGTGTCATTTCCGCAGGGAACATATTAATCCTTGGCATCCCCACAAAATCGGCTACAAAAAGATTAGCAGGTTTATGATAGATTTCCTTTGGTGAGGCAATTTGCTGTATTTTCCCTGAATTCATAACCACAATTCGGCTGGCCATTGTCATTGCTTCAGTTTGATCATGAGTCACATAAATGGTTGTCACGCCTGTTTCATGATGGAGTCGTTTTAATTCAGAACGCATGTCCAGTCTCAATCGGGCATCCAGATTAGACAGCGGTTCATCCATCAAGAATACAGGAGGTTTTGTTGCCAATAAACGTGCAACCGCCACTCGTTGTTGTTGCCCTCCAGATAATTCAGAAGGATAACGATGTCCTAAACCTGCCATTCCCAAATCTTTTAACACTTGATCAACACATGCAATTGTTTCCGATTGAGATTTCTTTTGTAAACGAAGTCCAAACCCAATATTGTCGTAAATCGTCATGTGTGGCCACAGGGCATAACTTTGAAAAACCATTCCCAGATGTCGTTTTCCAGAAGGAACTGCAATGCCATTTTCTGACGAATAAACGGTTTGATCACCAATTAATATCTCACCCTGATCTGGTAATTCCAACCCTGCAATGCAGCGTAGCAGTGTTGTTTTGCCGCAACCTGAAGGACCTAAGAGGGCGATAAATTCGCCCTCTTCTATTGAAAGGTTAATTTGCTCCAGGGCGGTCATTTTACCAAAATTTTTTCTTAAATCTTTTAATTCAATTGATAATCCCATAAATTATTTATCCTAAATGACTGGGGGGTAAGTTTACTTTTATAACTTAAATAAAACCGGATATTAAATAATGTTTTTAGAATTAGGGAATATGTGCCTGTTACGTTCCCTGATTCTGATATTATATTCTTTGCTCTTAATCTACCGTGTATTTAATGATAGTTATTGTTCCGTATTTAAATTCATCTGTTTTTCACTCAATTTAGCTAAACGACCTTTACCGAACCGCCAAATAATTAATTCACCTGTAATGGTAATAAAAGTAACTAATAAAACGAGTGTATTTCCCAGCTGTACCTGATCTTCTTCCGCGTATCTAAACCCAAGTGTCATTAATACCCTGGTTTCCGGTGTAATCAGCAGGATAATTAGGGATAATTCCCGCATAATACCAACAAAACTAACCATTAAACCGGCGACAACTCCAGACGTAGCGAGTGGTGCTACAATTCTCCATAATCGTTGTAACCAGGTAGCCCCCTGGATTTCCGCCGCCTCCTCTAGTTCTACTCCAATTTGCGTAACAGCGCTGGTTCCGGTTTTGACGCTATAGGGCAGTCTTTTGACAACTGAGATGATCACCAGCAATGTAAAAGTTCCGTATAAGGCTGGAATGGGACCGTTTCTGGTTGCAAACATGCTGAGATACATTGCCCCCATTGCGATTGAAGGAAATAAAAAGGGAATAAACGATACCTGATCCAATAAGGTGGAAAGCCAGCTTTGACGATTTCGAACAATGATATATCCAATCACCAAACCAATGAAGGCACAAATAACCGAGCTGACCCCTGCCAGCTTAATACTGTTCCAGGTAGCACCAAGAATCATAGGGTTATGGAAAACACC
>Ga0233431_1000833_pt1 | contig 61139 bp, 43 predicted proteins | sample SI_118_April2016_FD_179867 | JGI IMG/M metagenome (GOLD analysis project Ga0233431, IMG submission 179867) | Seawater microbial communities from Saanich Inlet, British Columbia, Canada - SI_118_April2016_200_MG | ecosystem: Environmental > Aquatic > Marine > Inlet | place: Canada: British...
AATTCTGTTGTTCTAACGAAAAGCTATTAGCTATTAGGCGTTAGCCATTGGAAGCTTATGCTAATCGCTTAAAGCTAAAACCTAAAAGCTGAATACCCCGTCCGCTTGCGGCGGGGATTCTTTTATTAACGTGAGAAGGCCAGAAGACGTATATCCCATCACTTTCTGAATATCGTCACATATCATAATCTGGATTTTCTTACTATCCTGGCATCTCTTTTTACTTACAATAAAGGAAACAACCAATGAAAATTATATTCCATGAACGATACTACAATTCTCAGTATTCGGATGATCCTGCAGCGGCGCCCGGTCGGCTGGAAAATATCATGGAAACGATCTCCAGTAAAAATGAAGAATACCAGATCATAACCCCGGAACCGGCAGAAGATCAGGATATATTAAGGGTCCATTCGCAACAACAGCTGCATTGGATTAAAGATGATCCATTACTGTTTGAATTGTCGGCACTGGCTGCAGGTGGAGCCATCAAAACTGCAGAAGAATCATTTGATGGCAATCCTGCTTTTGCTGTTATCCGGCCGCCCGGGCATCATGCTTCCACCAATTCATGCTGGGGATTCTGCTTTATTAACAACATGAGTGTCAGCCTGCTGAAGCTGTTTGCTGAAAATAAAATAAAATCCGCCTTTGTTCTGGATTTCGACCTACATACCGGAGACGGGAATATCAATATTCTGGAAAACCGGGATGATGGATTTAAGGTGAATATTCTCAATCCGCAGTCCAGAAGCCGGGTTAATTATCTTGCCGAAGTCGAAAACCATATGAAAAACCTGGCAGATATTGATATCATTGCTGCCTCTGCCGGATTTGACCAAGGGATAAACGACTGGGGAGGATTGCTGACGGCAGCTGACTACAACACCCTGGGGGTACTGATGAAAACGCATTCTGAAAGACTGTGTGAGGGACGGCGATATGCCATTTTCGAGGGTGGCTACTACCATCCCGATCTGGGTAAACATGTCGACGCTTTCTGCCAGGGATTTCGTTAAAGAGTACTGATCGTTTTCTACATCTAGCCATGTATCTACCGTTTAATCGCGCTATTAGGCCTTTGAAAAGGATTTAAAAAAGGGTCAATATTCAAAAGCACCAGAATTGATATTGACATTTATAACATTGTCAGATACTTATGGCTCATTAAAAAAATTTTGGCATAAGCTTATTATCTTTTTCATCTTAAATTTGTGCCTATTTTTATTGCTCTTCAGTCTGGATGACTTTTTAGTTGTCAACCTGGAGTTAACTTAATTTTAAACAAATAGACTACGAAATTTAAGACAGGTGCTCTCGATTGAAATCATTGATTACTTTGCAAGTATCTTCTGCCCCTTGATACCATTGGATTATAGCCTGTTCAATTAGCTATGGGTCGGCTCATAAATTACTTCACATTCTGTTTGCAAAATGTCCAGTGCTTTGGGGACTTTTGCAAATAGAATATGTGAAGTTATTAATGAACGATCCCTAAAGGTCGGCTCATAAATTAGTCAAGTGTTTCCCATTAATGAAAAGGAAACACGTTGCAGTCATATTCTATTTGCAAAATGTCCAGTGTTTTGGGAGCTTTTGCAACTAGATTATGTGAAGTTATTTATGAACGATCCCTAAACAGATCACCTATCAGTTTTTATAAAGACATCCATCTCTAAATAATTCGACTAGAACTTTTTCTTTCCGTTTGTCATGAAATATAAAAGTATATTAATCATTCATGAATCAAAATCCAAGAGGGAAATATTAAGAGAATTTATTTCGGCCAAATTCAGCAGGGTCATTTTCAGAGAAGTCGAAACAGAAAGAGAAGGCGAAGAACTTATCAGACACCAGCATTTCGACTTTGTTTTAAGCAGTCTTATTCTTAGAAATGCGAAATGGCTTTCACAAATAGATACTTACGTTTTTATTCTGATCCCTGACGAATCCGAAACTTATCTGAGCAGTATAAAACGACATGGGTTTCAGCACTACCTGGTTTTTCCGCAAAATGCGGCCGACCTGCATAACAAAATCGATTTTAATAGCAATTATCCACCGAGGAGACATAAACGATTCAATATTCCAGGCACACGAGTTTTTATTCAGTTGAATGATGCTGCAATCGAAGGTAGCGTGCAGAATCTCAATGAAGAGGGATTTTTATGTGAGTTGGAGGGGGAAGGGGATTATGATCAAATTCTTGAGGACATTCAGGCCACAATCACTTTTCCCAGAAAATTCGGAAAAATAACTATTAAAAACCTTAACTGCAGCTGGCTGGCGACACATAAAGATCAAGTTGAAGGAACAAAAACAAGGTTACAAGTGGTTTTGCTGTTTTCAGAATTAACTCATGAACAGTTGTCTGTTCTTCGGAATGTTTTTCAGAAGCTTACGACAAGCCAACCTCACTTTTTCAACCATCGAAAAGCGGCCCTTATCCCCATCTTACTGGCCATATTTCTGTTCTTCTTCTTTTTTGACTTTTCCGAATCCAAAGTGAAGATCCTTTGGACGAACGGACAGGTTTTTGTCAAATCATCGGAAAAAGATATCTGGGAGAAATCAACGGAAAACGAATATTCATCAAGTTATCGTTTTAAAATTGTATCACTGAACAGCGATAAGAAAAAACAGGTGGATAATTTTTATGTTGTTCTTCGATATAGCCCGCATGAAACAGTCATTCTGTCAAAAAACGGGACCTTTTTCAGGGAATTGAGTAGCAGTAACCATGTCGGGTATCAAATTACCGGAGCCGCTCACATCATGCTTGAAGGAGAGCCGAAGACAATCAACATCAATGGTATTGAACTATTTACAGAAGGGGCCCACTTGTTTTTTCATGATCTGAGACAACCTGCTGAATTAAAGGTCGTTTCAGGAACAATGACAATGCTGCCCCAGCAAGCTGTTTTCCTCTCCAAAGCTGACCAAATCGAGCCTCAAACTGGGAAAATTATTCTGACACCTGAGGATATCATCAAGATTAAGAAATCGACATTCCTGCTGCAAAAAAGTGAAGATAAAGTTAAAACGCTCTATAATGACACTTACTTGCCAGGTTTTACGGTTGATGGGGAGTTTCGTCAGGTCGGTTATGCAACAATTGAAGAAGGAACATATACCCTGGAACGTTCTGAGAAAGATTTTAAAGTTGCTATTTCAACTATTCCTATCATGGAACATGACACCCTCAAAAGCGGTGACAAAGGTAAGGTATTGTTAAAGTTTTACAGCGATGATCATATTCGTATCTACCCACAGGGAAAATTATCGATCGTTGAGTTTCCTTTACCGGAGAAATATCCGATTCTCCCCCTTATTATCGGCGTGAATGCCCAGCAAGTGGTCAAAACCAGCTTGAGTCGGTTTAGGTTTAAGGGAAAGCTTAGGACAAAAGTAAATCCAAAGATAAAAAGACGACGATTTAATCTGCGGTCGACCCAGGCGATGATTGCCGTCAAAGGAACGGATTTCGAGGCCTCGGCAACGGAAAAAGCAGTAGAGGTGCTGACGCTTTCCGGAACAGTCAAATTGAGCGATAAAGATGAGAAAAATGCGGTAATTGTGTCCTGCGGTATGATGAGTCAAATCCAAAAAGGAAATCTGCCTGAGAAACCCATACCGATCCCGAAAGATAAACTCCTGGAGCTGATTAGCGACTCACTTGATAAAAAGGAAAAGCTTACGCTCTCCTCCTTCAACACTGCCGACTTGAATAAACTGCTACTTGACTCAGAGACTCCGGTTTCCCTGTTCTTTAATAGCAACCTGTCCCGAGCAAATGTTATTTTATCAGGAAAAGCATATCCCCTTGAGATTATCAATAACTCCCCGGAACTGAGGCTAACGCAAAAGACTTTTGCAGACGTGAAAGAAGAAGAAAATGCAGTTCAGATTGAGGTGACGGATGTCCATGGCAGAACAGCTTTATTTAAGGCGAATCTTAAACTTCAGCCACATGTAAAACCAACAAAACAGAAAACTGTTTTTGATAATAAGATACATTTTGACCAAGGTAAGTCAGTTTTAAATCCAGATTCGTACAAACTATTAAATGAAATCGTAGAACTGATAAAATCTAATCCTAAAATCACAGGAATTTCTATCGTAGGACATGCAGATTGTGACGGCTCACCAGATGATAACCTAAGATTGTCGATTAAACGTGCTGAAGCAGTGAGACAATATCTGATTAAAAATGGAATACCTGGTACAATTTTGTTTTCGCGGGGGTACGGAGATAAAAAACCGATAGCAGATAACAGTAGCGTTTCTGGTATGAAAAAAAACCGGCGTGTTGAATTTATCATAACGCAACATTAACGTTTTAACACTTGACCTCGACAAATAAAAAATCTGTTCTGTGTTAATTCCTGAATAGAAAGCTTCTATAAGGAATTTTGCACCAAATATTCGTCCTGTGTGGCCAAAATATTATTTTATCCGGGAAGTTAAGGGTCGGCTTAAAAATTCATGGGTGGTTCTTCTCTGGTCGGATTTGGGGTCAGGTTTCGTTTATTGACTTAGGGTCGGCTCAAAAATTACTCAAGTGTTTCTCATTAATGAAAAGGAAACACGTTGCCCTGGCATTCTGTCAACAAAATGTCCGGTCTTTATGGGACTTTTGCGGACAGTTTATGCCAAGTTATTTTTGTACGATCCCTTATGCTGATCCATCTCCATAGATTGAATTGCTTGATAAAGCCTTTTTCGCTCGCTGTTGAGGCTTTGGTAAAAACGCTTCATTTCATAATCAGGCGAAAACTGTGTTTCTGACTCCGGGGATTGCGTGGCTTGAAAGGCCTCTTCATAGGTGGCATAGAGTCCACATGTCACAGCAGCTGAGATCCAGGCTCCCAAGGATGTTGATTCGCGATTGGAATTGAGCACAACGTTCACACCATAGATATCGGACTGAAGTTGGTTATAGGCAGAAAACTTAGTCATCCCGCCGGAAACATAAACCTTGGAAATCTGTCCAAACTTCTCTTTGAATAAAGATATGTTCTCTCCCATTTCCATGACAATACCTTCCAATACCGCACGTGCCATATCCGCCCTTGTGGTAGACAGTTTCATCCTGTAGAAAATACCGTTGTCATTTGGATTCCAGTGAGGTGCACCACTGCCTTCAAAATGGGGTAAGAGTATGACACCGTTTGCTCCCGGGGGGCTGGACAACACCTCACGGTTGATCACGTCAACTTCAGGACTGTCGCCCCCTTCGCCATAGAATTGTTCTAGAAACCAGCGATAGACCGTGCCGGTTGTCAGCATCCCCGCCTCCAGATTGTAGGTGCCAGGAATAGCACCGACTTTACAGAGAAACCTTCGCTGTTCATCTATCATCGGGGAATCGGTATGAGCGATCAGGTAGGATCCGGTGCCGGTTGTACATTTCAGTTTTCCCTCGGACATAATGCCCACTCCCAGGGCGGAGCATTGTTGATCGCCACCAGCCGACACTACTGGTGTGTTTTCGGGGATTCCAGTTAGGTTCTGAAGATCATTTGTGGTTCCACCGCAGACAGAACCGGGCGGAACAAGATCACAAAGGTGTGAACGCTTCACCGAAAAAATGTCAAGCATTTCCGGGTCCCACTCGCAGCTTTGAAGATTCAGCAGGTTGGTGTTACTGGCCAAAGAGTGATCGGTCACAAACTGTCCACACAATTTATAGATAACCACATCCTGAAATCCCAGCATTTTAGCCGTTTTTTTATATACTTCCGGCTGCTCTTTTCTCAGCCAGGCCATCTTTACCGCAGACAAGACGGGAGAAATTCTTAAGCCGGTGACACGGTATACTTTTTCCTCATAGGGCTGCAGTTCTTTGCAGAGGGGTACGGTTCGCTTATCATGCCACGTAATAAATGGCATCAGCGGTTCTCCCTGAGCATTGACAGGTGCGACCGAGGATCGTTGAGAAGTGACACTGATGGCAAGCACATCCAAACTCTTCTCATTTGCGTAAGCATATGATTCTTTGAGGAGAGAGAGTAAGCCGGCCAAAAACTGATGCCCATCCAGCTCAACAGAGGTATCGTTCCGATAGTCGGGAATCATCCCCCTGCGACATTTATGAAGAACCTCGCCTTTTGAATCATGATGGATGGCCCGCATGCTTGTTGACCCAACGTCAATGGTCAGAATCGATTCCAAATGTACTCCGTGCGTTTATGATCTGTTGTCCGAGAAAAAATCTGAATAACTATTCACCACTTTTCGAGCACCAAGGGATTATGCTTACTTCTGCCCATAATAGGCATTTGCCCCATGCTTTCGTAAATAGTGTTTATCAAGCAGCGCTTGAGATATTCCGGTTAACTGGGGGTTGATGGCCAGAGAGTGGCTGGCCATTGCGGCCATCTCCTCCAGCACAACCGTATTGTGTACCGCATCCATGGCCCCCGTTCCCCAGGTGAAGGGACCGTGACCGCTGACAAGAACGCCGGGAACAGCCATGGGATCAAGGCCCCGTTTGGTAAAGGTCTCCACAATCACCCGCCCGGTTTCAATCTCATAAGCGCCTCGGATCTCGTCTTCGGTCAAGGGCCTTGTGCAGGGAACCGCACCATAAAAATAGTCCGCATGGGTCGTACCGAACGCCGGAAGATCTGCGCCTGCTTGAGCCCAGGCAGTCGCCATTCTGGAATGGGTATGAACAACCCCGCTACAATCCGGAAATTGTCGGTAAATTTCAAGGTGGGTCGGCAGGTCAGAACTCGGTTTATAGCTTCCTTGAACCCTTTTCCCCTCCAGATCCACAATCACAAGATCTTTCTCTTTCATCTTTTCGTAGGGAACGCCACTGGGTTTAATCACCACCAATCCCGTTTTGCGGTCAATGGCACTCACATTGCCCCAGGTGAAGATCACCAGTCCCGTTGTCTGCAGCTGAAGATTGGCTTCCAGCACCTCCGCTATCATGGCATCATTCATCAATAAATCCTCCTTCTAGCATCCGGTCAAAAATCCACTGCCTGGCATCACGGATCTCCTTTTCCGGATCATCCGCCCGTTCGGTCCACATTTCAACCAGGAAGGGTCCCTTGTACCTGAGGGTTTTCAGCCTGGCAAACACGGTCGGAAAATCGACACAACCGCTGCCAAACGGAACATTTTTAAAGGTCCCCGGATGGGTTTCGGTCACAGCCACGGTCTCCTTGAGGTGCAGCGCGACAATCTGGTCAATACCCAGGCTCAACTCTTCCCGGACATCATTTCCCCAGGCACTGAGGTTGCCGACGTCCGGATAAACGGTGAACCAGGGAGATGGCAGGATTCTTTTGAGGTTCATGAATTTCAGGATCGAATTCATGAACGGATGGTCCATAATCTCCATGGAAAGCATCACCTGTTCCCGGGCCGCTATCTCAAGGCTTTTTTCCATTCCCTCCAGATACCAATTGCGTGTATCTTCGGCGCCTGTTTCGTAGTAAACGTCATATCCGGCGAGCTGGATGGTGCGGATGCCCGTATCCACACAGAAATGGATCGCCTTTTCCATGATCTTGAGCGCCTGTTTCCGGACATCGGGGTCGCGGCTTCCCAGTGGAAACCGTCGATGTCCGCTCAGACACATACTCGGCACCGTCAGCGGGCTTTTCAGAACTGCCTGGCAGAAACGATGTCGCTCATCAAATCCCCAGTCCAGACGTGACAGCCGCTCATCGGTTTCATCAACAGAAATCTCCACAAAATGGAAGCCCAGCTTTTCAGCCAGGGCCAACCGCTCCGTCCAGTCTAAGCCGTAAGGCAAGGCCTTTTCGTAGATTCCAAGTTTAATATCCTGACGTTTCATAATTACACCCAGTGTTCGTTGATCGCCTTCTTAAAATCCCTGGCGGCCTGGGCGGGATCATCAGCCCCATATAAGCCTCTGCCAGCAATGAAACACTTCACCGGGATTCCCTTGAAAATTCCCAGATCTTTTGCAAAAAGCCCACCTGTCACGGACACATCAAACCCCATCTCCACAAGTCGGCGGATCTTTGCCAGGTCGGCTTCTCCCCACTGTTGACCGGCAAGTGCCGCATCACGGCCTCGGTGATAAATGGCCTGGGTCAGACCAATCTTGCGCCACTCCTCTGCCTGCTCAAAGGTCCAGTCCCCGTATAACTCGATCTGCACATCCCCCTTGTACTCCCGCGCCACCTTCAGAGCAGCCTCCATGGTCGCGTAGGGGGCGCAACAGATCACCGTCATCCAGTCTGCTCCCTTTGAAAAAACAATTTCAGCCACCGTCGAGCCCGCATCGGCAGCTTTCAGATCTGCAAGTATGGTCTGTTCCGGATAAAGTGCGCGGATGACCTCTACCGCTCTGGCGCCTTCCGCATAGCACAGGATAGTTCCGACCTCAAGGACATCCACCTCTGCGGCTAGTAACCGGGTTGCTTTCAGGGCGGAAGGTAGGTCAAGATGGTCCAGGGCAACCTGGAGTAATGGTTTGCTCATTTTCTTCTCCTGAAAGCATTATAAGAGTGATTTAAATGGAAGATCCGGCTCGATGGCAAAGGCATCGTAAAAACCCCTTGGGTAATGATATTCCAGCTTGTCCTTGTCGTCCGGGAAGGTAAATTTACCGCCGACCTGCCACAGAAAAGGCTTGAAGTCGTATTGCAGTCTGTCCTTTCTCATCTGCCATAGCACTTTGATCTCCATGGGGTCCGCCTGAAAATTTGTCCAGATGTCGTGATGTATGGGAATCACCACCTGGCATTTCAAACATTCAGCCATACGCAGGATATCAATAGAGGTCATTTTATCGGTCATACCCCGCGGGTTTTCACCATAAGAACCAAACGCCACATCAATTTTGTGGTCATTGCCATGTTTCGCATAGTAGTTGGAGTAATGCGAATCACCACTGTGATAGATGTTACCGCCCGGTGTCTTCAACAGATAATTCACCGCCAGCAGATCCATCTCCTGAACCATCTTTCCCTTGAGAACCGTTCCCTGCGGCGCCGTCACCAGCTCCGTACGATCGAAGGAGTCGAGTGCCACGATCTCCGTATCACCCACCTTGACGACATCACCCGGCTTCACGACGATACAGCGCTCTTCAGGAACTCCCCAACCGGTCCAGAGATCGACACAGGCCTGGGGCCCGATAAATTTCACTTCAGGACCGCAATTTTGAAGCACCGCTGCCGCCACATTTTCGTCGATATGGTCCCCATGATGATGAGTCGACAGGATCGCATCCACTTTGTTGATGGCAAAGGGATCCAGAACACAGGGCACATTCCGGAGATTGGGCTGTAACTCCAGACAACCGATCATCCGCTGATGTTGATGCTGCTCCTTCATCAGCTTGTTCTTTTTGGTTTTCTTGCCATGCTTTGTCCAATAATCAAGACAGATATTGGTATTCCCCTCTGTCTTAACCCACATCCCCGTACAGCCCAGCCACCACATCGACACACTCCCTGGCGCGACGATTTCCTCTTCAATTTCTTCATTCAGCCAGGTCCCCCACTCCGGAAAATTGGTCAGGATCCATGACTCCCTTGTAATCTCATCTATTTTACTCATATTTCACTCTCCATGTCTGTTTTTCCTGGAATTGCTCAGGCAACCCAATCGTTCATCCCTTAGAGTTGCGCTTTGCCAAAAATGGTTGATTCGTAAAGGAGTGAGCCCCCAAGCACCCGGAAGACCGTCAATATTGCCCTTTCGAAAAAAATCCCTTCAAAGCGACCATGCCTCGCAACCGGACTTGTTTCACAACTCAATCCGTGATATGTTATCACATATAACAAAAAAAGCAAGCTCTCTTTAGCGAGAAGGACTAATGTAAAAACCATTAATAATAGTTGTTTCACAGTTTTCAACAGACAATTCTGTTTGAGAATCTACAATCTTTAGAACTGATTCCATTCTTAAGGCTTCCCGCTTATGATTTCGGCCATCTGATTAAAAAAATGCATCAAAGTTGATCCTGGCAATACCTTCAATGCAGCGGATGCTGATAATCAAGAGAAAGACAAGGGTTGGCTGCTTAGAATCACCCTATAATTTTTTCATTGAAACATACTGGAAAACAACACAGTAAGCACTGCTAAGGTGAATAATGGCTCTCAACAAAATTTCCACAATCACTCTCCGACAAAAGGTTTACGATCAACTAAGAGCGAAAATCCTGGGAGCAGAGCTGTTGCCCGGCGAGACCATCAGCCTCAGAGGCCTGGCTGCGAAATTCGGTGTCAGCCTTTTACCTGTTCGTGAAGCGGTCTGGCAGTTGGAATCCGAAAACATCCTGGTTGTTGAAAGCAACAAAAATATCCAGGTTAATCATCTGACAAAAAAAGAATTCAAGGAAGTGCTCAATCTTAGACTTCTGTTAGAGTCAGAGGCAGTCGACAAGGCATGCCAGCTACGCACAAAAAGGGCGATCCCCAAGGTGAAGAAAATTTTCGAAGCCATGCAAAAACAGATGGCTGTCAATCATAAGGGATATATTAAAAAAAACGATCAGTTTCACCAAACCATATACGCCTATGCAGGTTCTCCTTTGTTATTGGAGTTGATTCAGCGTTTGCTGGCCCGGGTCAATCCCTATGTATACCTTTATGCTATTGACAACATGGACCTCAGCAGTGCCGCCGAGTGCCACTCTGAAATGCTTGAGGGTTTCTGCGATGGTGACAGCAAAAGAACAATCACCGCTCTGCATCGAGATCTCCAGGGCGCTGGAAACATAATCCTCTCTCACCTGGAAAAGTAGAGAGACGGCAACGTTAACCTATCCTTTCACAGCTCCGGCGGTCATGCCGGTGATAATCTGCTTTGAGGCCACGAAAGTGAAGATGATGGGCGGAATCGCAATCAACATCCCCATTGCCATCAGCCGACCCCAGTCAATATTATGCTCGGTCATGAACAGGGAGATGTTTACCGGTGTGGTCCGGGTCGCCCGGTTAGTCAGAATCAGTGCCAGAATAAATTCGTTCCAGGCAATGCGAAACGTGAAAATGGCGGCTGCCGCAAGCCCCGGTTTGATCACTGGCAGTACAACCAGAAAAAAGATCTGAAACGGATTGGCCCCATCGACACGAGCCGCCTCCTCCAACTGGATCGGCACCTGGACAATGAAACTCTGCAGAATCCAGATCACAAAAGGAAGGTTAATGCCCACATAAACCAGGATCAAACCAGACAAGGTGTTACCCAGTCCGTATTGAAAAGTCCAGATGGCAAAGACCGGAACCGTCAAGACGGCTGGCGGCACCATTCGCATCAGCAGGGTCGTCAGGGAGACGACATCTTTGCCCATAAACCGGAAACGCACCAGGGCATAGGCCGCCATACAGCCCATCACCAGGGTCAGGCCGGTGGAAACCAGCCCCACGATCAGGGAGTTCCCCAGATATCTCATCAGGGACGGATCGGTGATGACTGAAGCGTAGTTCTTCAGGGTCGGCACAAAGATAAACGTGGAGACATCATGGAAGATATCAATCTTCAGCTTCAGCGACGTCAGCAGCATCAGGATAATCGGACCCAGTGACATCAGGCAGAGGGTAAGCAGTACTGTATAATAAACAGTTACATTCGTTTTGGAATACTGTCTCATCAGGCCACCTCAATAATTTTCAGCTGCAGCCTGAATTCTGGCTGACCGGGCATCCCGGACTTTGGTAAAGATGAACATGGCGATGGTAATGACCATGACAATCGCAAGCAGAATATTTGACAGTGCTGCTGCACGGCCGAGCTCCCAACTCACAAAAGCGGTTTTGTAAATCTGCAGAGACAGAATCTCCGTGGACAGGCCCGGACCACCATTGGTCATGATAAAGATGACTTCCAAGACCTTAAAGGCATCAATCATCCTCAACAGGGCAGCGACAATCAGCACCGGCATCATCAGGGGAATTTTGATATAAAAAATCTGCTGCAGAGGTGAGGCCCCGTCGATTCGGGATGCCTCCAGGACCGATTTCGGAAGAGATTGCAACGCTGCCAGCGACAGAATAAAAATGAAGGGTGTCCACTGCCAGATATCGGCAATGATCACCGAGGGCAACGCCCAGTCCGGTGAAGAGAGCCAGGGAATCGACTTAAAGCCCCAATCCTTCAGGGTCTTGTTGATAATACCAAACTGGGGGTTGTACATGTAACGCCAGATCAGACCGACAACAATCGGAGCGATCATCATCGGCAGGATGAAGATCGTGCGGAAAACCGACATCCCCCTGATGGGTCGTTCGAGCATCAGCGCCAGTCCCAGACCAATAAACATTTCCAGTACCACCACCGAGATGGCAAAGGTGAGGGTAACCATGAAAGATTCATGGAAATTCGGATCCTCCAGAATCCAGAGATAGTTATCAAGCCCGGAGAAGGCGGCTTTTGCAAACGGTGTTCCCATGCGCCAGTCAAAAAAGCTGGCAAACGTCAAATAACCGATGGGATAGAGCAGTGCCATCACAAGAACAATACCAGCGGGAGCCAGAAACAAATACGGGGTCGCCCGATTCAGGATGCGTGATGGTATCATTTTCTCTTCTCCCTCTCTAACCGTTGCAGTTTCATTTCAGCAGGCATCTACCTGGAATCCTGGACGGATCCCCGGCAGATGTCGTGAGACAGCTTATTGAAAGGTATAGTAGCCTGCTTTTTTCTGGATGGCCCGCGCGCGCCTGGCAACTTCGTCAAGGGCTGCCTTAACAGACATCTGACCTGTCATCGCCTTCGACAGCGTGGTTCCCAACTCTTTGTTCACCTGGCCCCATGTGGGGATAATCGGGCGCCAGTCCGGGTCCGCATATTTCAGCGCTTCACCGAAAATTTTCATGTGAGGGAACTTGCGGTTGACTTCCGGATCCGCATGAGTTGAAAAGCGGGATGGATTTCCACCTTCCATCGCAATCATCTTGTCAACACGCTTGGAGGTCAACCATTGCATTAACAGAAAAGCGGCCTCTTTGTTCTGAGCGTTTCTCGGGATCGCGATTCCGAAACCACCGGTCTGTGATCCCCGTCGTACGCCTTTTGGATGAAGGGCCCAACCGACTTTTCCAACAATCTTGGATTTTTCCGGATTGTTGACTTCACCGGCAACAACTGTTGAGTCCAGGAACATCGCAGCCTTTCCCTGCAGGAAGGCATTTTTCATTTCAGCCATGCCAAAGGAGGTTCCCCCTTCAGGACCACACTCGAGAATCTTCTTCAACGCTTCACCGGCTTTCACGCCTGCGGCATTGTTAACGACAGGATTCCACTTGTCATCATAGACCTTTCCACCAAGGGGAGCCAGATGCAGCAGAAAAGCATGGGACGTCTGATGCCCGGATGCACCGCGCGAGGTCAAACCCGCCATTCCCGGAACCATCTTTTTGATTTTACATGAGGTTTCCAGAAGCTCAGCATAGGTTTTGGGAACCTTCAGGTTGTACTTCTTGAAAATATCCTTACGATATCCCAGAACTGAGGTCTCAGATCCGAACGGAATACCAAACAGAGCGCCGGTGGGACCGGGCAGGTATCCTTTCTTCCCGCCAGCCACGCCGATATTCTGCAAATAGCCGTCAATCAGGTCGGCAGGATCATACTTCGGATCGGCCAGTTTGGGATTCATGAAAAACCGGGCCAGTGGTTCGATCTGGTCGGCCGCCACATAGTCAGCCTTGGAAAAGACCACATAGGCCAGCAGGTCATAGTCACCCCTGGGCTTTGTCAACTCCAGCGACTGTTTCTGCCGCATGGCCAGATATTGAAGCTGGTCGACCTCAACCCGGATACCTGTCTCTTCCGTAAATTTGGGAATCACTTTCATCACCGCATCAAAATGCGGATGGGCAGGAAAATTGACAACAAGCGTCTTACCTTTGTAGGGAGCATAAGGGTTCCCGGCAAAAGCCGCTGTCGACAGTAATCCGATGCACATTCCAGTGGTCATCACTGTTTGAAACGTCTTCTTTAAGCGTTTAAACATAATTTCTCCTTTTTAACATGGTTACGGTTAAAGGCGTCCTGATTATAAAGCAGTTTCGTTTTGCGAGTCGAACAGGTAAATACTCTTGGGATCGACCGTGAACTTCAGAATTTCATTGTCTCCCAGGGGAGTGTCCGAACCGATCTCAATCAGAATCTGCTGCCCACCCAGACGGGACACAATGACTGACTGACTGCCGATATATTCCGACAGGATAACGGGCAGATCAAGCTGCACCCCATTTTGGCCCTCGGTCATGTGAGTGAAAGCTGACGGTCGAATACCGATGACCACTTCCTTTGACGACCTGCCCTCCAGGCGAGCCCGGAAAGCGTCCGGCAGCGGCAGGCTGTAGCCATCACCAGTCACCATCAAGGATCCATCTTTCTCTGCTACTGTCCCGTCAAAAAAGTTCATGGGTGGAGACCCCAAAAATCCGGCCACAAACTTGTTCACGGGTTTTTTGTACAACTCCTCCGCCGAACCCTGCTGCTGAATGATACCGTTGTGCAGCACGACAATGCGATCCCCCAGGGTCATGGCCTCGACCTGATCGTGGGTCACATAGATCATGTTTTTGTCCAGCTGTCGGCGCATCAAGGCCAGTTCTGCCCGCATCTGAGTGCGAAGCTTTGCATCCAGGTTGGAAAGGGGTTCATCAAACAGAAACGTACTTGCGTCGCGTACCAATGCGCGCCCCATTGCCACACGCTGCCGTTGCCCACCGGAAAGTTGCGCCGGTCTCCGATGCAGCAGCGGTTCAATCCCCAACATTTCGGCTACCTTCTGAACCCGGCTGTTAATTTCGCTTTTCGGATATCGGGCCAGGCGCAACGCAAAAGACATGTTTCTGGCAACATCCATATGGGGATAAAGAGCGTAATCCTGGAAAACCAACGCGATATCTCTGTCCTTCGGCTCCAGCCGACTCACGGGTCTACCATCGATATAAATCTCACCTGACGTCACCGTCTCCAAACCGGCGATCATGCGCAAAATTGTTGACTTGCCACACCCGGAAGGACCAACCAGAACGGTAAACTCGTTGTCGGCCATCGTGAGACTTAACTCTTTGATCACTGTCACCTGCCCATAAAGTTTAAGCAGATTATCTAAGACAATTTCAGGCAATTTACGTCCCCCCTTTTGAGACCCTATTAGCCAATTTACAACATCAATATTTGCACTGCACAAATATTTAGAAACCGGCAATACGATGTGCGGATCAAAAACACAAACCCAGTACCACTGTCACAGCGAGCAATGCGTTATATGTGATAACATATTACACCCACAACATGGCTGATACCATATTGCATTAGAGAAGGGATTGCAAGCCTTTTTTGATCCAACTACGATCAATTTAACGACTCATAAAAACAATAATTTGTGTGTCATACCGATAACAAATGACAGGTCATCCTGCGAGTGAAGTCACAAAGGCAATCACTAATTACGGGTTCAATATGTTCGGTCTTCAGCTGTCGGGGAAAATGAACTGCCCCGCCGCAAGCGGCGGGGTATTAGACCCAAGCTACGCAATAAAAATGCGGGTTATATACAAGAGGGAATATTACGTGATGCAGTATTCAGAGATGGAAAATTTCATAACAAGGTATTAATGTCCGTATTGTCAACGGAATGGAGATCTGATTAACTGGCATTTACAACCGAAGGCTCCGAATATTGTTTGGCCTATTGTCGCTCAATGTTCTGCGACACGCTGCTGTAGCGGTGATGTTCAGTGTGGGCAACAGTTGAAACCGGTGCTAGACCATCAAAACTGTAGAAAGAGGAGAACAAAATGATCATTGATCACATTGGATTCAGGGTTTCAGATTATGAAAAAAGTAAAGAATTCTATCTAAAATGCCTGGAACCCTTAGGAATTAAGCTGGTTATGGAAGAAGGCGGTGCCGCAGGATTTGGTAAAAACAATAAAGCGCCGTTTTGGTTTGGACCCGGTAGTGAAGCGAACACGCCAATGCATATTGCCTTTGCTGCCGAAAACCGAGCCCAGGTGGATGAATTTTATAAAGTAGCACTGGCAGCCGGTGGAAAAGATAACGGTGCTCCTGGCATAAGGGAAATTTATCATCCAAATTACTATGGCGCATTTGTTTTTGACCCTGACGGCCATAACATTGAAGCGGTTTGTCATGAACCGGAATAATAGAAGGAGACCTGAAACTTCATTATCACACGATACGGTCATCTGGCGAAAACCGGGGTCAAAATGAGGGTAGGGGAATTGATTAAATTTTATTTGACAGAGGGAATATCATATGTAATGAATATATTGGTTTAACCATTATTATCTATCTCGGAAAATCAATTTCTTTGAATGGCCACTCTCGGCATCAAGCGTGGACAGATGTTGGAATTAAGCTAGAAACGACTGGAATCAGGCAATGACCCAAATGTTCAGAAAGGCAAAACAGAACAGAATATTTAAAGATATCGTAGAGCAGATTGAAGATGCGATCCTGGATGGAAAACTAGCACCTGGTCAGAGGCTTCCTTCCGAAAGGGAACTGGGCGAGATGCTGGGTACCAGTCGCGGAACTCTGCGCGAAGCTTTGAGAATCCTGGAACAAAAAGGTCTGATTGAAATCAAGTTAGGAGTGAATGGCGGTGCTGTTGTTAAAGAGGCAACCTCGGAACAGATGAGTGAAACCCTGGCATTGCTGATTCGGTCTCAATCAGTCTCTTTGACTCATCTGGCAGAATTCAGAGAAGGGGTCGAAGGAATTGTTGCCTCACTCGCAGCCGAGAGAGTGACCGCAGTGGATATTAAGGAACTGATAAAGCTGAAAAAAGAGGCTCAAAAATATTATGAAAAAGGTCCGTCACAATGGAACAATTTCGTCAAAGTTGATGAAAAAATCCATATGGCACTGGCTAGAATCTCCCGCAACCCGATTTACCGTTTTATCCTGGAAACCATTCATGATAATATTCAGCGCTATTATGACAAATTTCTATCTGCCGGAGACAACGAACTTGAGGAAAATTACCAGGATCTTCAGCAGATAATCGATGCGGTCTGCAGCAAACAGGTCATTGAAGCGGGATCCCTGGCCAGAGAACATGTAAGAAAATTCAGCCGTTACATGGACCGAAAGTCTAAACAGAATGGTGCGTTGAAAATCTGAAAGATTTGGTTCGTGGGTAATAATTCAATAGCACAAGGGTTCTACCTTAGGGTCGGCTCAAAAATTTTTTAGCATTCTGTCAGCAAAATGTTCAGTCTTTTAGGGACTTTTGCTAGCAGCTTATGCCAAGTTATTTTTGTACGATCCCTTAATGGTCTAACCATTGTATTCTTTTAATTAATTGGTCCCTTAATAATTGATTTTTGGAGTTTAACATGAACGAACTGGATATTAAGCAACTCTCACAGCAGGCAGCCAAGCTGGCTGAAACATGGCAGTTAAGGGCTGACGAATTAATTCAGAAGAAGGAAAAGACATTCCAGAATCAGATGGCAAGTTTGCTCAGGCATCCGAGCGATAAAGTGGTTTTAACGAGTATGATCGACCAGGCATTTCGTTCCGGTAACAGCGATAGAGTCGCGGATCAGATCATTTATACCCTTAAGAACAATCGGATTCCGTCCTTTTTTACCCCCTGGGAAAAATTTCTGGTCAAGCTGTTTCTAAAGTTTGGTCAATCTTTTTCAAGTATTTCAGTCCCCCAGATCATTCATAAAATGAGAGATTTCAGCAGCCAGGCCATCCTGCCGGGTGAAAACGCGCCCCTGGTTAACCACCTGAAAAAAAGAAAACGACAGGGCATCAGAATGAACGTCAATCATCTGGGGGAAGCTGTTTTGGGAGAGGAGGAATGTCAGGCCAGGCTCGACAGCTATATCGGTGATTTAAAAAACCCCGAGATAGAATACATCTCCGTAAAGATATCGACTATTTATTCTCAAATAATTCCGTTGGCATTTCGCAGTACAGTAGACATCTTGAAAGAAAGGCTTTCATTACTTTACCGAACGGCTCAGAACAATACCTTCACTCGCAGAGACGGTGAAAAGGTGATGAAATTTGTGAATCTGGATATGGAGGAGTACCACGATCTGGAAATTACAGCTGCTGTTTTTATGGAAACACTTGATTGTCCTGAATTTAGAAACCACAGGGCGGGAATTGTTTTGCAGGCCTATTTGCCGGACTCTCATGGTATCCAAAAGCAGCTGACTGAGTGGGCGATTCAAAGAGTCGAAAATGGCGGTTGTCCTATGAAACTCCGTCTTGTCAAAGGGGCCAATATGGAGATGGAGTTGGTTGATTCCGATATCAATAACTGGCCACTGGCAACCTATGACTGCAAAACAGACGTTGATGCCAACTACAAGCGCATGGTGATTTATGGTATGCAGGAGGCGCATATCAGCGCTGTCAATCTCGGTATTGCCTCACACAATCTGTTTGAACTAGCCTTTGCTTACCAGGTGGCATCACAACAGAAGATCTTAAAGTTTGTAGATTTTGAGATGCTTGAGGGGATGGCAGATAACATTCGCAGGGCCATCAGCGAAAAAACAGATGACGTCCTTTTGTATGCACCGGTTGCTGAAAAAGACCAGTTTATCAATGCGATTGCTTATTTGATCAGACGACTGGATGAAAATACAGCCCCGGACAATTTCCTCAGATATGCGCCGGGGCTGAAAACGGGGACTAAAGAGTGGTCTTTTCTTCAGCGCCAGTTCTTTGAGTCCTGTGAAAAAATAGATACCGTCATGGATGCCCCCCATAGAACCCAAAACAGGCTGACTGAAGCCTTCTCAGAGGAAACAGGCACCTTTTACAAGAATGAATTTATCAATGAGCCGGATACGGACTGGTCATTGGCTGGGAACAGAGAATGGGCCCGACAGATTCGAGACAAATGGATGCAAAAGCCCGGGGATAAACCGCTTGATATTCCATTGGTTATTGGAGGTCATGAAATATTGGAGGAGAGGGACATCGCGGACTGCTTTGATCCGTCTCTGTATCATGAAAAAGAGATTGTCGCTCGGTTTCGGCTGGGAAATGCGGATGATGTTAAAAAGACAGTTTCAATTGCCAAAGCCGACCCGGATGGCTGGCGGTCGAAGAGTCATTCACAACGACATGAAATCCTCTCAAGAGTGGCAAAAGAGCTGAGACGTGGCCGCGGGGACCTGATCGGAGCGGCAGCAGCTAATACAGGTAAGGTCTTTACGGAAGCGGATGTTGAAGTATCGGAAGCTATCGATTTTGCTGAATACTACCCCTATTCAGTCAAACAGCTGCTCGACATTGAAACACTGGAAGGCAAAGGTAAGGGCGTTGGCCTGGTTATCTCTCCCTGGAATTTCCCGATTGCGATTCCCTGCGGCGGCATTGTTGCTACCCTGGCCGCCGGTAATACCATCATTTTCAAACCGGCTTCCGATTCGGTTCTGGTGGCTTGGGAGCTTTGCAAAAGATTCTGGGCTGCCGGTGTTCCCAAAACCGTTCTGCAATTTCTACCTTGTCCGGGATCCAGCGTCGGATCGAAATTGGTGGATCATCCTGACGTTGATTTTGTAATTCTGACTGGGGGGACGGAGACCGGGCTGAGAATGCTGGAACAGAAACCCGGATTGTTTCTGGCTGCTGAAACCGGTGGTAAAAATGCGACCATCGTCACTGCCATGTCAGATCGAGATCAGGCCATTAAAAATGTCGTCTATTCAGCTTTCGGCAACGCAGGTCAAAAATGCAGTGCAACATCACTTTTAATTCTGGAAAAAGAGGTTTATCAGGACGAAAATTTCAAACGACAACTGGTTGATGCCGCCAAAAGCTTCAATACCGGATCGGCCTGGCAGTTCAAAAACAAAATGGGACCGCTGATAAAACCGCCTTCCGGAGAACTGAAGCAAGCCCTGATTTCCCTGGAACCGGGAGAGACTTGGGCCCTGAAGCCTGAAATGGTAGATGAAAATCCCTATATCTGGTCACCTGGCATTAAATGGGACGTGGTTCCAGGCAGTCTGACCCACATGACTGAATTTTTTGGACCGGTGCTGGCCGTTATTTGTGCAGAAGACCTGCAGCAGGCAATCGCTATCACCAATCAAACAGGATATGGTCTCACTTCAGGCATTGAAAGCCTTGATCCAAGGGAGATTGAAATCTGGAAAGCCGGTATAGAGGCCGGAAACCTTTATATCAACAGAGGTACTACCGGCGCAATTACACTCCGGCAACCTTTTGGCGGCATGAAGAAATCAGCCATTGGCCCAGCCATCAAGGCGGGGTCACCGAATTACGTAGCGCAGTTTATGGCTTTTTCAGACAAATCTTTGCCTGTTGTCGGTACTCTAACAATTGAAAATCGACTGCTGAGATTGGCTGCCGAATGGAAAATGAAAGTCCGCTGGCAGCAGTTTGGTTCCTTAAATCCAGAGATGCACAAAACCGTGCGGGCGATTAAAAGCTATCTTTACCATTATGAAAAAGAGCTTTCCCAGGAGAATGACTATTTTAACCTGCGGGGTCAGGATAATATTCTGAGATATCTTCCCCTGGGAACCATTGTGGTCCGGCTTCACGAAAAAGACTCACTCTTTGAGACCCTGGCCCGAATCGCTGCCGTTCAAGTAACGGGAAACAAATTGGTCATCAGCTCTCCCGTCGAACTCAATAATGATGTGATTCATTTTTTGAAAGGCAGGGAAGGCGTCAGGCTGCTCCAGGACGTTCAACTGCTGTTTGAAACCGATAGTGAACTGATACAGCGAATTCCGGAAGTTTCCAGAATCCGATATGCCGGGGTTGAGAGGGTGCCAGAAACTGTTTTCAAAGCCGCTGCAATTGACGGTTATTATATCTCCTGTACACCCGTTTTAATGGAGGGACGAATTGAACTGCTTCAGTACCTGCAAAACCAGAGTATTTGCCATACATATCATCGTTATGGAAACCTGGGTGAGCGAACTTTGAAAATTTTATGAATGGCAGGTTTTAAATTCCTGTAACAGTTTGTATGAAAAAAGATTCACCACAGAGACACGGAGTTCACAGAGTTTAAGAAAAAACCGGGAACTGAGTGTCAGGTATGAAGCTGTTTCAGGCTGAGTGGAGCAAAAGGTGGAGAGGCCACTCAGCAGTTTCCATTTTGTCGATTCCAGGTCGCCTGAATGGATTAATCCACCCCCTGAAGCTCTAATCGGACCCTTTGGGTTCGAATCTCTATTTGTTTTTTAAAAAATTCAAAATAGGAGCAACTATTATGGGTATTACGATACAGTTTGGTTTGTACCTGGTGATGATGCTGGGTATTGGTTATTACTCCATGAGGAAAACAAAAAATAATGATGATTTTATTATCGGCGGTCGTTCCCTGGGCCCTGTTACCTCTGCCATCAGTGCCGGTGCCTCCGACATGAGCAGCTGGTTGCTCCTGGGGCTGCCCGGGGCTGTTTTCGCAGCCGGACTGGTGGAAGGTGTTTGGATTTCACTCGGGCTGGTCTTAGGTGCTTATGCCAATTGGTATGTTGTCGCGCCAAGGCTCAGAGCGTATAGCGAAAAGCTAGACGCCGTGACCCTGCCGACTTTCCTGTCAAATCGGTTTGATGATACTTCAGGAATGCTCAAAATTGTATCAACCATTGTCATTCTTATCTTTTTTACCCTCTATGTGGCGTCCGGTCTCAAAGGTGGAACCCTTCTATTTGCACACAGCTTTGGAGCCACCGAACAAACAGCGCTCTTAATCACGACGCTGGTGGTGGTCTCCTATACCTTTTTAGGTGGTTACATGGCTGTTTGCTGGACGGATTTGATTCAGGGGCTTCTGATGTTATGCGCGCTGGTTTTCTGTTCGCTTCTGGCATATATCGCCATCTCCGGATCCGGTGTTGACATAGCGGCCACTAACCCAAAGGCATTCAGTATCACGACAACATGGCTCACCGGTGCCTCACTGATGGCCTGGGGTTTTGGTTATTTTGGACAGCCTCACATCCTGGCCAGATTTATCGGTATCAGAGCTGTTGCAGATGTACCCAAAGCAAGACATGTCGGCATCAGCTGGATGGTCATCTGTCTTATACTGTCTACATCCATCGGACTCATCGGGATAGGCTACAATGAAGTAGCACCACTTGCCGGTGTTGCAGGTCCTGATGGCAATAAGGAAAGAATCTTCCTGGCCCTGACAACCGCTCTGTTTCATCCGGTTTTTTCAGGCTTCATTCTGGCAGCCGTCCTGGCGGCCGTCATGTCAACAGCCGATTCGCAGTTACTGGTTTTAACCTCAGCACTCACAGAGGATCTTCCTTTTTTTAAGAAATTCGATGACAAACAAAAGGCCTGGATCAGTAGATTCGGCGTCATTGGATTTGCAGCGATCGCTCTCTTAATTGCCGGTATGAGCGGAGGTACGATCCTGGCGATGGTGGGGTACGCCTGGGGAGGATTCGGGGCGGCATTTGGACCTCTGGTAATTCTGTCGTTAGTCTGGAGAGGGACAACAAAATATGGTGCTCTTGCGGGAATGGTTGTAGGTGCAGTCACCATTTTCGTCGTCAAGAACTATATCAAGATTCAAGGTGAGTATTTCTACGAGCTTTTACCGGGATTCATCTTAGCTTTCGCAGCGATTGTGATTGTCAGCCTGATAACCGCCAAGCCCAGCGAAGAAACCTTACAGAAATTTGATGATTCTCAAGCATTAATTTGAGATTCTTCACGTGAATAGCAGTAACCAGCTTTTTTTAGTCCTCAGATTAAGGGATCGTACAAAAATAACTTGGCATAAACTGTTCGCAAAAGTCCCATAAAGACCGGACATTTTGCTGACAGAATGCCAAGTAATTTTTGAGCCGACCCTTAAGCAAAAAGAATGCAGCGGGTACCCGATTGGCCATGGTCACGGCATCATCGTCTCCGGATCCGAACAGTCGAACTTTATTGCGAACCGTGGCCAGCAAGGCCGGATCATTGACAAAATTCTCGTCAATCGCTTTTTTCAATTTTTGAAAAGAGACCTTCTGTTCATCAAATACCAGCTGCTTGATGACCAGCAAAGAATCGGTCACATCAGCCAGTCCTATGTTAGATGTCCCTGAGCTGTTGTACTTGGCATCGCCTTGGATGACATCGCGACCATTTTCGATCGCACCATCGATCAAAGCACTGAACAAAGGTGTCGGACAATACTGCTGGTGGGCCTCTCCAAAAAGGTCATTGAGTTCCAGCGCCTGATCAATCATAAAGCGCTGCTGGACAGCCCAGGCTTCAAAAAAGGCCTCGAAAGTCTTGAAGTCCCCGTTTTCAATGCTGCCGGTTTTCGGTCCGACGTCCCAATGCATGACTGGATGGGTGCCATTGTTCAAAGCCATCTCCATGGAGGCGACCATATTCAGGAGAATACAGGCTGTGTGGCTGTAGTGCTGACCCTGGAGGGTGGGTTCAACACAGCCCGTAGCAGCCCAGTCATTGATATCTTCTTCGGGATAGCCATGTTGACTTAAGGCTTTGATCATCGCCTGATCACTTTGCATAATCGGTGTTGCGGAGGTGATCACGTTTATTTCACACAAGCGCTTGAGATAAGCATCACTGTTCTTCTCTCCGTGAAAGCGCGCGTTCACATTCGCATCCCGGATAGCCAGTATTTCGGTGGCTTTCAGAAAAACATAGGTCATGTCATTCACGGCATCTTCGCCTGCAGCACCCGGTGAAAAATAGATGCAGGAATCCGAAATGGGCTTAGTCTGTTAGCTTGGAAACGATCTCCTTGAATAGTGGATCGGCCATCCATTTTTGTACGCTACGGGTATTTGGATTTTTTAATGCTTCTAAAAGCTCCAGTATTATTTCCGAGATCTCAATGCCTTCCTTTAAAAGATCATTCATTATTTGCTTAAGCAGATCAATGGAGAGGTATTCTTTTTTTACCATTTTTGTGTAGTAGAGAAAAAATTCCATGAACCGTTGCTTCAACTGCGATTCGTTGTGGTTCGTGATCTTCAGCATCAATATCACCCAATTTTTGAGCAAGGTCTTTAACTCCCCGGTCTCCTCTCCGTTTTTAAGGATATTTAAAATAGACCCCTCAAAAAAGTAATCCAGCAACTTGGCTTCCTTATGAGGCAGTTCTTCTCTTTGCATCATTGCCTCAAATGAGTCTTCAACCACTGAAAACTTACCCAACAACAATAACCGTCCCACAGCTTCCAATCCTTCTTCAATGGAGGATATCTCTTTTACCAGTGAATAGACTTCCTGCGTGCCCGAGTGGATTTGCTGTGAACAATCCAAGGGAATGAAAAAACGCTTAAATCCATCGAGTTCAAAGGCTGGAATTCGTGATATATACGCTTCAAAAAACTGGAAAGCATAGTGATATTCCTGGTGATCATAGCAAAAATAAGCCAAGTTGAATGGAGTCTCATAATTATCAGGTGCTACATCCAATGCTTTCTGAAAACTTTCCAGAGCTTTTTTATGCCTATTCAATTCGTACTGACTATATCCTAATCTGGTCCAACTCTCGACTGCATCTGGTTTAATATCGATTCGATAGCCAGGCGTATCCAAATTGCAATTGATTCTCTCATGGATCTGTTCTTTATCGAACAACAGGGTCACCAATTCAGCCAGGCAGAAGACTTCCGATTCGTCGATATCACCCATCCTGACCTGGTACCAGATGCGAAAAAAATAGTCCCTTAAGGAATAAAACACCTCTTTCTTTTTAACATCGTCCCCCTGAATCGGCAGTGCGTGTATCCAGCTTTCAGCTGTCAATCGTTTGAGCTGTTCGGTGATCGATTTTTGATCTTCATTCACTTCATCTGCTATTTCCGTGGCCGTTTTTGCTGGGGGACCGGTCGCCAGGGAGTCCAGGATCAGTTTTCTCTGTAAAGACTCATCCCGCGTTTTATCCAGGAAATAGGGTGTCAACTCAGCCACTTTATCCAAGATCAAGCTGGTGTTCAGCAATTGGTGATCAAGCAGTAGCTCATATAAGAAAAGAATCAATCTAGGATTGCCACCAGTAAGAATACTATAGGTGTGAATGTGATGACGGTTAGCTTCAATCTTGGCAGCAATATTATCATCCCCTCGAAATTCAGCGATTTTATTCAGAAACGCCTCTATTCCCTCTTTTGTCAAGGGTTCCATGCCGCGAATACGAAAAAAGTGATAAAATGGGAGTCCATAGTTTTCAACTTCATTAAAAACAGTCAGTGCGGTACCGACGATGATTAACACATCAGGCTGTTCGTGCAAAAAACTTCTCAGCACTTTCTGGTCGATTTCAGGTATTTGATCTCGAAACAGGTATTGCAGATTTTCCAACAGCAACATCAGTTTCTTGCCGGTGTGCTGCACCATTTGCCCCAGTAACGACAACAACTCTTTGGCATACTCGCGCCGCTGTTCACGTTTTTGTATGAGTCCGCCTTTGATGCGTGTCTTTTTCAAGACCCCGAATTGGGCTATGACATCCGCGGCCTCATTTGAAGGTTCAATCTCTTTTATGAGCTTATCAAAGACGACGATCATTAGCCGATAGAGAGAATCCACCTTAAAAATCTCCTCCGGAAAGATCAGCGGTATCCAGGTTTGGCTGAGCTTTTTATCCACTGTTATTTCCCTGTATAGGTGGGTAATCAGGTGGGATTTTCCCGCCCCTCTGGGTCCGGTTATAATCCACGACTGTCGAGAAGTCTTCCCTTTGGCTGAAGGAACAAGATCTTCCATAATCTCTTCATAAATATTTCGACCGCAAATAAAGGTGGATTTCAGCTCCTGATACTTTTTTAGCCGCGGATCGTATTTATTCAGGCTCATCTTATTTCTCCCATTCATAAGAGTGACGCCACCAGTCAGCCAGCATCGGTGAAACGAATCGATATTCCTGCTTTCCTTGAACAATATAATTCTCGTCAGCCAGCCGCTTTAACAGCCTGTGAAAATCCGCTTTTTCGGTCAGGTGTGACTCTACATAAGGCCACAGATCTTCAAAGTTCATTGGATCAGACGCCAAGTGAGCCAACGCTTTCAGAGCGGCTTGATGCTGATCTGTTGTCAGATAATCTTTTAAACGGGAGTGTAGATCAATATACTCTTTATGCTGTCTCGCCGTTATCTTTGCATAAATCTCTTTAATTTCTGTCAAATCATAACTGGTTTCACCTCCTTCGCGGTGAAAACGCAAACTGGAAGCAAACAATTGGATGAAAAATGGAATTCCGTCACTCAAACGTGTCATGGCAAAATCCAGAGCGTCATCAGACAGCGAGATCTTGACATCCTCCAGCAACGCCAACAAGAAGGTTTTTATCTCCGCTTCTTTCAATGGAAATATCTCAAGATCGACCAAATCATTAATCAAATCTGCAACATACAACTCTTCCACAGTCGATATGATGTTGATAGACCCAGAAACAATTAGCCGCAGTTTTTTGTGCTGACGCAACCGTCTCAACCATTCCAAAAAAAATTGCACTTCATGAATACTCTTTCCTTTCAGTTTCCATAGGAAATCGGAAAACTCATCAAAAACAAAAATGAAATTCTGATCAACTAGTGTGTCAAAAATAATTTCCATCTTATCAATGACTTCTTTCGCTTCTGCTGTGATTTTCCCTGTCTTAAATTCGATGAGCCCAGAGACTTTCAACTCCGGTATCATTTTCGCTACTGTATTCCAGGATTTTGACCAAGCAGGCCATTTGGAAGCATATTCTGGATAACTCTTTTGAACTTCCACCAATAAATCCTGGCACAATTCCATGACAGACTGTCGACCCTCCAAATCAAAATAAATAAAATTGTACTCAGCTTTTTTTTGTCGGATAAACTCCATGATCAAACTGCTTTTACCAATCCGCCTGGGTCCTGGAATCAAGACACTAGCGCTCCGGTCTGACATTATATCAGCCAAATTCCTCAACTCCCTTTCTCTTCCAAAAAAATCATCACCTTCCACTGAGGGACCAATTCTGATTTTCATTATCCTCTCCTAACTCAGGCATAAATTTAGTTATCCAGAAGAATTTGTGTATAATAATCAAGCAGGCTACTTTTTTTTAAAACCAAATACAGGTCTAGTCAGCGTTTACACAACACATATTTATCACAACATGCTTGTTGTGTCAACAATATTGTTGTGCTCCAATTATCATAAAATGCATCCATCATTTATATTACTATTTCCCTCAGAAACCTTAGATTGTCGATATTTTTGTTGCCTAAGCGATCGTACAAAAATAACTTGGCATAGGCTGTCCGCAAAAGTCCCATAAAGGCCGGACATTTTGCTGACACAATGCCAAGTAATTTTTGAGTCGACCCTAAGTCATGGTTCACTGTAGTGGGAACCCATCCAACAATCAGATTTTTAAATTAGAATTCTCTTTTACGAGAATTAGTATCCTCCCCAGCGGGATTCTTCAAGCTCATATTAGCGAATTTGTCCATCATATTATTTTCTCTCTTGACACTCTCATCAGATGAGTACTAAGACTGTACGAACAAATTAATCAAATATCCGAGCACATTGATTGATCGGGAGCAAACATGTCGATCCCCCTTCATAAAGTCACAGTTACCGAAACCATAGGGATCGTACAAAAATAACTCGGCATAATCTGTCCGCAAAAGTCCCATAAAGACTGGACATTTTGCAGACAAAATGCCAAGTAATTTTTGAGTCCACCCTTAGTCAAAAGTTTAACAGGCCGCATTGGCTGCTGCGCGAGAAGGTGTGGATACCATGCTGATTAAACGTTTCGGTTGCTTCGACTGAATGAAAACGGCTGAAATAATGCCATGAACCTGTAATGAATCAACCCCAAAAGACTATAAACACTCAGCAATGTCCGGTTAGGTTTTTGCAGAAAGCTGAATGATAAAACCTGGATCGAGCTTATAAGGATTTATCAGATTTTCTTAGTTTAGCGTAGCGAAAATAAGCCTTGTTTGAGCGAGCCACGAGCGAGTTTGGCGGTTTTTCGTGAAGCAAACTTAGAAAATCTTTAAATCCTTATGCGCAGAGACGGGTTTTATCATTCAGCTTTAGTTTTGCAAAAACCTAACCGGACATTGCTGATATACACTCGGAGGAAGAAGTATGAATTTCATTGAAGAGCCGGCTCGTTCTATTCCTGTGATGGCAGAGGTGGATGTACTGGTGATCGGTAGCGGTCCCGGCGGGCTGTCCGCAGCTCTCGCATCTGCCAGGGAAGGCGTTGAGACGATGCTGGTGGAGCGTTACGGATGTTTCGGAGGGGTCATTACCCAGTGCATGATCGGAACGGTCGCCTGGTACAGATCCAGTGTGGATACTGTTGATGCCGGCGGAATTGGCGTGGAATTCGAGCAGCGCGCCAAAGAGATTGGCGCCAGTACGTCTCTTTTTCTTTATGAAGTCCTGGATACCGAAGTGTTCAAACATACCGCCGACCAGATGGTTCAGGAAGCGGGAATCATCCCCCTGCTGCATTGTCATACAGCCGATGTGATTATGGAGGGTAATACCATCAAAGGAGTCATCACTGAAAGTAAATCCGGCAGGCAGGCCATCCTGGCCAAACGGGTCATCGATGCTACGGGAGATGCGGATATCGCCTTTCATGCCGGGGTTCCGTACCGTATGGATACAAAGAATAAACTGGAGGGGGTTAGTGTCAACTTCGGTTGCAGCGGGGTCAATATTGATAAATTCCTCAACTACACGCTAACCAAACCCAGTTCCATTACCGATTGGGGAAATGAATCCGGGGAGAAGGAGGCAGAGGAATTCAGCACCTATCTGGTGGAACCGTTTGAAAAGGCCAAAGAAGCTGGAGAAATCCCCAAGAATGTGCGCATGGAAAGCTACTGGGGCGATTTTAACGATGCAGGGGAAATCCCAACTTTGAATGCGATCCACATGGCCAATTGTGATCCGACAGACGTCAAGGATCTTACACGGGCCGAAATGGAAGGCCGGCAGCAGGTGATGTGGGCTGTGGCAGCCTTGAAAAAATATACTCCCGGATTTGAAAAAGCACGTCTCAGAACCATGGGTGCATCTCTGGGAGTGCGGGAATCCCGCAAGATCATCGGCACCTATAATTTATCCGCACAGGATGTCCTGCACCAGGCCCGTTTCGAAGACTCCATCGGTATCGTCCCGGAATTTCTGGATGGCAATAATATTGCGATCATGCCTTCAACCGGAAGGTATTTTCAGTTGCCCTACGGCACCCTTTTGCCGCAGAAAGTGGAAAATTTACTGGTGGCCGGAAGATGCGTCGCCGGAGATAAAGTATCACATGCTGCGACTCGACAGATGATGTGCTGTACAGTCTCCGGCCAGGGTGCCGGGATTGCGGCTGCCATCTCGGTCAAGGATAAAGTTTCCTGCCGGGAGGTCAATCTTTCAACTCTTCAGAATTCCCTGAAAAAACAGGGAGTTCGTATCGATTGAGAATCCGTTTGGTCACACAATCATCAGTCGTTTATGATCACCTGATACCGGGTTGTATAAGCCGCTAACAGTTCATCTACTCTGCGTCTGATTTTATCCTTTTCAGCAGATTGGGCGGCTTTGACGGTGATGACAGCCAGTGATCCGTGTATTTTATCCTCTCCAATTTCAATATCTATCTGTTCAACCATATCACCCAGCGCTTGAAGGTCGTCCAGATACACATTTTTGATCACTTCCCGCTTCAAGGCGGGTTTGAAAATTTTGCCAACCGTTGTCAGGGGCATCTCATCTACGATATAGACCTCCTTGGGTATGGCAGCTCGCTCACCGACAGCCTGCTGAAGATGCTCTTTAATTTTCTCCACCGTCAGGGTCGATCCCGAGTGCAGTTGTACATAGGCTACCGGGAGTTCCCCGACCCGTTGGTCCGGACGGCCCACCGCAGCAGCCATCAACACGTCAGGCAGTTGGTAAAGGGGTTCTTCTATCAGAGCCGGATCGATGTTGTGACCCCCGCGGATGATTAACTCCTTTAAACGGCCGGTTACCCAGAAATAGTTATCGGAGTCCTGCCGCCCCATATCACCGGTATTCAGCCATCCTTCTTGCGGCCAGATTCTCTTGTTATGACGATCTTCCAGATATCCTTTAAAGACATTCGGTCCTTTGATACAGAGCGATCCGATCTCATCGACTCCTGCGTCACGGACATAGTTGCCCTCTTCGTCAGTCATGAAAATCTTCATCTCCTGGTACGGCCAGCGCAATCCAACAGATCCAATTTTGATCAGACCTTGAATGGGACTCATTGAGGAACTGCTGGTTCCCTCAGTCAAACCGTAGCCTTCCACCACGTTTGCGCCGGTATATTCGACAAAACGGTTTGCCATTTCAACTGACAGTGGAGCCGCACCGCAAATCGTAAAACGCAAGGATGAAAGGTCGGCATCCCCTTTTGGAACATCCAGCAGCATCGATATCACCGTTGGCACAACATTAAAGAAAACGGCCTTATAGTGATCAACAATTTTCCAGAGATTCATCAAAACAGACGGATCTCTAAACCCTACAGGTGTCAGCATGACAACGTGGGCGCCAATTGAAAAGGGATACAATCCGGTGCCCATCAGTCCGTAATTATGAAATAAGGGCAAGCCTCCCAGAACCGTGTCACCCTGATGAAAAACCTTGTGAATATTAACCATGAGCGCCATGGTCACTTCATTCATATGACTTCTGGGGGCAAGCTTCGGGGTTCCGGTGGTTCCACCGGTATGAAGAATGGATGCGATATCGTCCCGATCAATTGTCCTGTCGAAATCCAGCTGATCACCGCTATAGTTTTGTATAACTTTTTCATAATCTACCACACCTTCTGGTTCGTCGCCGGATCCCATCACACGGACAATGGTCTTAAGCTCCGGCAGATCGTGGCGGATCTGCTCAACTTTTTGCCAGATATCGATACCCGGGGACTCACCCAGAGCGACCAGTACTTTTGTCCCCGCAGCCTGCAGAATGTCTCGCAGGGTGTCGGCTTCCAGCATGGGATTGATTGGGTTAATGATCCCGGCTGCTTCCACGCCCCAGAAAATATAGTGGGCCTGTGGAATTGCAGGCAGCAGATAAGAAACAACGTCTTTCGGCCCGATCCCCAGATCGCTGAACAGGTTGGCAGACCTGTTTATGTTGGACATCAAGGTCTTATAATCAATCTGAAGCGGTTCATCAAATTTATCCCCCGACTCTACATAGGATATCGCCAGCGCGTCAGGATCCAGAGACGCCCCGTGTTTAATCAGGTCATAGGTATTGAACGCCTTTAAGCGTTGATCCAAAGGGGTTTTTTCATATTCTAATAACTCTTCGTAGTTTGTAATTCCCTTTTCAACCATTTTTCCACTCCAATTTGTAAATATGACAAAATATATTTTTGTTCAGATGCAAAAAATCCTGACGATCTCTATCATCAGGATTTCTCTTTTAAAAAAAAAGACAAGCAGATTCAGAAACATCGGGCAGCATCTCTGGGGTAAATCTCCCCGTCATGATCGCTTTACGGGTCAAGTAAACAATGAGTCAATTGGTGACAAACTGCCTGACGCAAGCGTCACAACGAAGGATGAAAGTGATCCAGACGCGATGCGGGTCAGGTCGCAGTTTCTTTTTCATACAAAGTTTCTGACTGGATAACGACGACATGGGCCAGTTCGACAGCGTTATAACTCCTGATACCGCTTGTGGCTACGGGTCGGCTCAAAAATTAGTTCACATTCTATGTGCAAAATGTCCAGTTATTTTAGGACTTTTGTAGATAGATTATGTGAAGTTATTTTTGAACGATCCCTATACTTCCAAGTATTCAGCCCGAATTTCGGGTTGTGCCTCGAGTTCAGCAACCGTACCGCAAAAACCTACTTTAGCCTTGCCCATCAAATAGACGCGATCTGCCAGGGAAAGTGCCACTTTCAGATTATGCTCTACCAGCAAAATCGTCATACCCGCCTGTACGATTTCATTCAGGACGTCCCGGACTTCCTTGACGATGATTGGTGCCAAGCCTTCGGTAGGCTCATCCACCAGCAGAAGGTCAGGGTTCCCCATCAAGGCCCGGGCAATGGCCAGCATCTGCTGTTCACCACCTGAAAGATAGGCGCCTTTCTGCCCGGATCGATCCTTCAAAACCGGAAAGTGTTTATATATTCGCTCCAGGTCCCAGCCCTCTCCGGTCGATTTTGATTGGCTGCTTTGCTCCCGGATGCTGATCTGCATATTGTCCAACACCGAAAGGTTTGGAAAGATGCGTCTCTCCTCCGGCACATACCCAATACCCAGGCGGGCAATTTGGTAAGACGGCAACCCTGCGATTTCCTTGCCATTGAACTTAATCTGGCCACTGCGGGGGGATACCAGACCCATAATACTTTTCAGGGTTGTGCTTTTCCCCATCCCATTACGCCCCAACAGAGCGACGGTTTCCCCCTTTTCCATTTCGAGGGAGAGATCCTGCAGAACATGGCTTTCACCGTAGTAGGTGTTAATATTTTTCGTTTCCAAAAACATTGTTAAATCTCCGTTTCGCCCAGATATGCGTCTTTTACCGCAGGATTGTTTTTAATTTCGCTTGGTGTGCCACAGGCCAAAATTTCACCATGATGTAGAACAGTAATCCGATCCGCCAGAGAAAATACGACATCCATATCGTGCTCAATAATCACCATCGTTTTATTTTCGGTCAGGCTGCGAACTAGCTCAACAATCACTGTGGTCTCATCCTTTGAAATCCCAGCTGTTGGCTCATCCAGCATCACCAGATCCGGATCCGTTGACATGGCCATACAAATTTCCAGGGCCCTGTTTTTTCCGTAAGAAAGCAGGCCTGCCAGAACATCTTTCTGTTCACTTAAATTGCTCTGTTCAATCGTTTTTAATGTTTGCTGGGTGATGTTCTCCATTTTACTCAAACGTTTGAGCATATTAAAACGAATACCCTTTTTGGAAAGGATTCCCATGCGCACATTTTGAAAGACAGACTGCTTGGCAAACGTACTGGTAATCTGAAAGGAACGTCCCATTCCCAGCCGATTCAACTGATAGGGTCTGAGACCGCTCACATCGTTCCCCCGGAGCATGATTCGTCCATTATCGGGTTTGTACGTCCCCGTGATCACGTTGAAAAGGGTCGTTTTACCAGCGCCATTAGGCCCGATCACCGCATGCCGCTCACCCTCTCTGATTTCCAGGTTGACACTGCTCAGAACGTTATGACCGGAGTAACCAAACGTCAGGTCTTTTGTTTCAAGTATATTCATTTGGCCACCTCCTTCTTCTTGAACAATGCCAGGCTTAATTTCTGCCAGAGGCCGACAATTCCTGTCGGAGCATATAGGATAATAATGACGAGAAAGATCCCATTGATCAGGTCAATGCGATCTGTAAAATCGGCTACGGTCTCCTCCAGAACTGTCAATATGCCAGCGCCGACAATGGGACCAAAAAAACTACCCACGCCACCGACAACACCCATCACAATCGGATTAAAGGAGGTGAAAATTCCCAGAGTGCCATCCGGCGAAACCATATTCTGAAAAAGGGCATAAATAGATCCAGCAACACCTGCAAATCCACCGGAAATCAGAAACACAATCCCTTTGGTCTGAGCCACCTGAAAGCCCAGATAATCCACCCGGCTGGCATTATCCCTGATACCGATCATAATGCTTCCCAGGGCTGTCTGGGTAAAAAACCACATGATGAAAACACATAGGCACAACACGACTATTGCAAAATAGTAAAAATTGACCGAATCGGTCATGTCAAAGCCCAAAAATTCTGGAATCGTGAATCCGCCAATGCCGTCCTCCCCGCCTGTCACTTCTCTGAACTTCAAGCAAATCACATACATCAACTGCCCAAAAGCCATCGTCAGCATCGCAAAAGCAGTCCCGCTGACTCTGACCAGCAACGGTGCCGTTATCAAAGCCAACAGCATGGCTGCTAATGCGCCACCCAGAATCGAGAGCAGAATTGGAAAGCCTTCATAATAGGATAGGATCAGCGTGGTGGCATAGGCCCCCATTCCAAAAAACATGGCGTGCCCAAAACTAAGCAAACCGGTATATCCTAACAACAGGTTCAGGCTGACCGCATACATGGCCATGATGGCAAAACTGAGAAAAATATTGGTATGTAATATACCGAAAAGCTGAGGAAAAAACAGCAGGATCACGAAAATCGCGACCGGAAACCCCCATTTTTTGATTATTGCGCTCATTCTCTTTCTCCAAACAGTCCCATGGGTTTAAAAGATAGGACTAGAACCATACAGAGAAACATCAGTACAGGAGCCAGTCTCGGAATAAATTGAATGCCAAACGAGTTTAAGAGTCCAAAAAATATAGATGCGACAAATGCGCCCAGGAGACTGCCAAAACCGCCGACAACCACTATCACAAATGCTTCCATCCCAATTTGATCCGCCATTCCAGGGAATACCGACAAGAGAGGTGCTATTGCCACTCCGGCGACTCCGGCCAACCAACTCCCAACACCAAAAACGACCATAAACACCAGAGGCATATTGATTCCAACAGCACCCACCATCTCCGCATCAGAGACACCGGCTCTAACAATCATACCTAAACGTGTCTTATATAAAATAATCATCATGAAACAAAGAATGGCCAACGCCAGGACAATGATGAAAATTCGATAAATCGGGTACTCCATCCCGAATATATCCACCAGCCCAGCCAAACTGGGTGGTACACTGATAATATATGTGTCAGTCCCCCAGAAGATTTTGACTGACTCCATGATGATCATCATCAGACCTACCGTTAAAATCAACTCCCCTATATGCCCGGCGCCACGGATTTTCCTCAGCAAAAACCGCTCAATCATTATCCCGATCATTGCTGTCGCCAACGGAGCCAGAATCAAAGCCAGCCAAAAATTCCCCGTAGCGTCTAAAACACTGTAACAGATATATGCAGACAGCATTAAAAATGAAGCATGTGCAAGATTCAATATCCCCATCATGCCAAAAATCAAGGTTAATCCCGATGCCAGCAGAAACAGCACCATTCCATAGGCCAACCCGTGGATCATCTGTGCAACATACATTGCTGTTGTTGGATCCATCCGTTCATCCTCCCAGTTAATTTCTCAATTCACAGCCAATGCATTTCAAACAGGCCGATTTAAAAGATATCCCTTATCCTCACAGACCAGTAACGATATTCGGGCTATCCGACAGACCTGAAAAATGTGGCTTCGATCAGGTGACCTGCCAGCCAGCCGGTTTACTTACTGTCTAACCGGTTTAACTAATTCAATTTTCTTTGTCAATCAATTTTTTCTTGTAATGTTTTTGGCAGGAAATGGAGCAGGGGGTGTGGTATTTCGCGCCTGTAGGTGTCTTGGGAGCCAGGTCCAGAATTTACAATTTTATTCCTGCCATCGCGCTGAAAGCGGCGCGGGGGAAAATTATCAGATCCAGGTAGTATTGCGGCCCGCTGGCCGGGATACCTGCAAAAAAATTATTTTTGCAGTACGCCTGAGCAAATGATTTCAATACTTTGTTCAATAACTTCTTCCTGGCTGAGCCGTCCTTCATTCTTGAGCCAGTAACCAAACCAGGCACTCATTGAGATGATCAAAAACACGATGGTGTTGATGTCATATTTGGCTTTCAATTGCGGGACAGCTTTGATTTTTGTTTTCAGCAGATTAAAAATCTCCCTCTCCAACTCCAGATAACGTTCCAGATTATCGCCGGTGAGTTGATGTCGTTCTCTCATGGCCAGCAGAACCACATCATTCGTTGCCAGTGAAATATGAGCATAGCGCCGGATGATGCCTCTCAAAATTTCGAGTGGATCGGTGAGTGATTCCTCCTGCGTCGGGTCAAACGCTTTAAATTGAGAGATTTTTGCTGCGTTATTGCTTACCAGAATGTAGTAAAGAATCTCCTCTTTTGTTTTAAAATAGTGATAAATGCCGGCTTTGGTAATTTCGACTTTTTCAGCAATCTCCTGCAATGAAGCCGTTTTATAGCCCTTTTTGACAAAGATCCCCAGTGCCGCCTCTGCAATATATCCCTTTCTCTCTTCAAGACTGATTCTCAGCATCATATTCCTCAGCTGGAGCGTTTTCTGTGCTTGATTTTAATTCCTCAACAGCGATGAAGCCTTAATTTGTTGACCCCTTCAAAAAACAAACTGCCCACCCCTGTTCACTTTCCCCATCGAAAGGAACTTTTTTAGTCTGCCTTCAGACAGGTTGGACGCCGAACGAATTCATGTAATATCAATCCTGGCAAAATTGTCAACCGAATATTTCAAAACCGGCTCTGATTATTCATCAACTTAAAGGGCGGCAACCTGTCTAGACATCGAAGCTGTATAGATTAAAAAAATTGAGATTGACAAGGCAAAAAATGAGACGTAAGGAATGATATGTACCGGCCAGCCGGCTTGTTAAATGGTTGGCCGTTTTTTCCCGGTCTGATCGATTTTTCCGAATAGTTTCTAGTTAGTAGTTTGAGCTGATTCGGGTTGGAAAATCTGCTTTTTGGGTTTCTGGAAGATGGAGCACAGAAGCGATTCAGAACGATGGCAGTCATTGCTGGCTGTCAAGTATCGGTTGAGTGAATCATAGATGAATTTTTCAAAACAAATCAAGGAGTGAGAATATGAAATTGGGTTACAAGCTGTTGAAGTTTTGGGTTACGTTTTTTTGTTGTGGCTTTTTGGTCGTTTCTCCGGCGCTGGCGAAATTACCTGGTTTTGATCCGTCAAAAATGTCTGATATGTCAGATTTTGATCCCAACCAACCCACAGTTCAAAGTGGGGATACGATCAAGATCGGATTAGTGGAGGCTTTTTCAGGTCCCGGCGCAATTAATGGTCAGTATTACCGTTTGACAACGCACTGGGTAGCCCATGATATCAACAAAAGAGGTGGTATTTTTGTTGATGGCAAAATGAAAAAGGTTCAGGTAATCCTGGGAAACAGCATGGGAAAGCCCGCCATGGTCAAAAAGGTTGCGGAGCGGTTAGTTTTAAAAGATAAAGTGGATATCTTATGGGGAACCGCCGGTAGCCACAACACAAAAATCCTGGCCCAGGTGGCAAAGAAGTATAAAAAAATCTTTATGAATCCAATGTCCCTCTCGGATTCGCTACACGATGGGAAAAATTTCAACCGTTACACTTTCCGTACGAAGTTGAACACCACCATGGTTGGCAAAGGAATCGCCTATTTTTACGCCAAGCGACCGGAGACCAAGTTTTATATTCTGAACCAGGACTACTCATTTGGTCATGCTCTGGCAGGTGCTTTCAAAAAAGCACTCAAAGAGTATAAACCGAACGCTAAGATTGTCGGTGAGACATATCACCCTCTCTTTACAAAGGATTTTGCACCCTATGTGACCAAGATTAAGGCCAGTAATGCCGAAGTCGTTTTTACAGGTGACTGGGATCCGGATGGAGCCAACTTGATTCGTCAGGCACGGGGACTCGGTTTGAATCTGCCATTTGCCCACATTTACGCAGACAGTCTGGTGACAGGTCGCGCTATCGGCGGGGAATCAGGAAGAGGGATGGTTAACGTGAATGACTACATGATTACGGTGGATAACCCGGCGAACAATAAATTCATCAAGATTTGGAATGATCGTTGGAAGCAGGGATATGATAAACCATACGGCAGACCCACTTATATGTATCCGGCAACCATTTTTGGCATGACTTCAGAATCCACTTATTGGTTGTTAGATGTTGTGGCCCGGGCCGGCAGTACCAATGCCGAGAAGATCATCAAGGTTTGGGAAGGCGACAAATGGGTTGGGCTTTCTGGCCTAATGGAGATGAGAGCCTGCGACCATCAAGTGATTCGGGACGTGTTTGTGACCGAGTTTATCTTTCCCAATAAGTGGTTTACGGATGCCGCCTCTTATGGCGAACCGGTTGTCATGCCACGGGAAATTGCCGTTTCACCGGTCCCCAAGGACCTGAAACGCTGCAATTAGTAATCAGTAAACTGATCTGGCGGTTTGCAATCCTGCCAGGTCAGTTCTGCAGGCTACATCGCCAGCCGGTAAAACCGCATTTTTACTCCATCACGCCATGGCAGATGATATCGATGCTCTGCTCAATCGCCTCTTCCAGCGTTAGTTTTCCATCTGTTTTCAGCCAGTATCCAAACCAGGCGCTCATGGAGATAATCATGAAGACCACGGTATTCAAGTCCAGAGACGTCTTCAGATTCGGGATCTGACCAACCACATTTCGAAGTCTGTCAAATATCTCCTGCTGTATTTTACGATAATTTTTTTTGTTTATCCCAGTCAGTTGATCCATTTCTCTAAGTGAGAGCAGATTGACATTCTGTTTAGTGGCTGAGAGTTTTGCATAAGCTCGGATAACTATTTTCAGTGAGTCAGTAGGATTCAGATCCGGGGATTCAATCTCAGACTGAACCTTCTGAAAAGCATCGATATTACTGTTATGAAAGCTGGATAGAATATAATACAGGATCTCCTCTTTCGTTTTAAAATAGTGATAAATACCCGCTTTTGTTATCCCCACTGTCAGAGCAATATCCTGCAGAGAGGTATTCTTATACCCTTTTCCAATAAATATATCCGTTGCAGCCTGCGCGATGCGTTCCTTTTTAATTTCCGTCTTCTTTCTCTGCATGATGGACTGTCATCTTAGATTTGTTAGTTCAGCAACCCTTAAGAGCTGATATCGGGAATATAATATGCAATTTTTTTCTCTATAGGGATCGTTAAAAAATAACTTCACTTAAACTGTTTGCAAAAGTCCCAAAAGCCGGACATTTTACAAACAGAATGTGAAGTAATCTTTTAGCCGACCCATAGCTGGAAAGCGAAACTTAACCAAGCCGACTCAAAAAGTCAACCAACCACTACTTCCATCTGCAAAATTCGCTTCTTCAGCAACTATCAAATATATCACACGAAAGAGCAGTCTCAAAACCACCTGTAATAGCTGGCCTATTGATCGCACCGATAATTGAATGGTCGAAGGCAGCCATGGCGGAAAAACAGCCGTAGGTGGGTTTCCCTAAATCGGTTTCGTTGTATGGCTGACTTAAAGATGCCACCTCGTTCAAATAAAGTCCTACACAAAACGCGCGCCCAACACTGGAAATTCCGGAAGAGATAGAAAGGCAGTGAGGAAGATCAGGGTTTCTGATCTTCCTCAGTCAAAAAAGAGGTTGACAAAAAAAATCCAGAAGGTTTAAAAAAGGATTCTGACAGAAACCGGCCAGCCGGTTAGTTTTTTTTGAAACAAATCGATTTTATCCTGGTCATCCGATTTTACACAAGTTTACGGTTTTTCAAAGAGTTGCAGGTCAGTAGCCACGAATGTGGAATGTACCTCTTTCAAACAGTAAGGCATGGAAGCGGAGAATTAAGCATAAAGCGGTTTAACGATAGATACTTGAAACGGATGTCACTTTCAAAATGTAGGTGACCTTTTCTATACAAAGGAGTGCAAAAATGAAATTGCGTCGAAAATTCTTGTTGGTGTTAACTATTCTCGGTTTTAGTTTATGGTTGGGAGCCTTACCGGCCTTGGCAAAACTGCCGGGTTTTGATTACACAAAAATGTCTGACATGTCGGACTTTGATCCCAATCAGCCTACCATTCAGAGTGGCGATACGATCAAAATCGGTTTGGTTGAATCATTTTCAGGACCGGCTGCTATTGTTGGTCAGTGGTATCGTTTTCCCACACACTGGGTTGCGTATGACATCAACAAAAGAGGCGGTATTTATGTTGATGGGAAGATGAAAAAGATTCAAATAATCTTGGGCAACAGCATGGGCAAGCCTTCCGTGGTGAAAAAGGTAGCCGAACGTCTGATTTTAAGGGATAAGGTTGATATCCTCTGGGGAACTAGCGGTAGCCATAACACCAAAATATTGGCTCAGGTTGCGAAAAAATACAAAAAGATCTTAATGAATCCCATGTCCCTGGCGGACGCGCTGCATGATGGAAAAAATTTCAACCGTTATACTTTTCGCACGACGTTGAACACTACCATGGCAGGAAATTCCTTAGCCTATTTTTATGCCAAACGACCAGAGACAAAATTCTATATTCTCAATCAGGATTACCTGCTGGGCCACTCTATGGCAGCAGCATTCAAAAACGGGCTTAAGAAGTTCAAGCCAGACGCCAAGATTGTGGGTGAGACTTATCATCCTCTTTTTACCAAGGATTTTGCACCCTATGTAACCAAAGTTAAAGCCACTGATGCAGAGGTCGTTTTCACGGCCGATTGGGATCCTGATTCCGCCAACCTGATACGACAGGCTCACGGACTTGGCTTAAGAATACCATTTGCACACATTTATGCTGACAGTATGTATTCGCTGCTCGCCATCGGTCCCCAGGCAGGAGTGGGTCAGGTTAATGCCAACGATTATATGATCTCAGTGGACACGCCGACCAATAAGCATTTTATTAAAATCTGGAACGACCGCTGGACAAAGGGGTATGCAAAACCCTACGACAATGTAACTTTTAAATGGCCGGCCTCCATTTTTGGCCGTACGACAGAAGCCACATACTGGCTGATGGATGTGATCCGTCGAGCCGGTAGTACCGACGCTGAGAAGATCATCAAAGTCTGGGAAGGTGATAAATGGATAGGGCTTGCCAGTACTCTGGAGATGAGAGCCTGCGACCATCAGGTAATTCGTGATCTTTTTGCGACTGAATTCGTTTTTCCCAATCCATACCATTCTGATGCTGCCAGTTATGGCAAGCCGGTTATCATGCCACGGGAAATTGCTGAACCTCCGGTCCCCAAGGATCTGAAACGCTGTAACCAGTAACTGCCTGACTGAACTGATCCGGTAAGCAAAAATATCTGCCGGATCAGTTTTTTGCAACATCGATTGAATGCACCGGACAACATCATCTACCTCAATCCAGCAGTAGAAACCCTCCAATTTATCAACTTTGCTTCCCAGCCGAAAAAATAATTTATGTCGCGAAAATATTAACCTCTTGTCGCGAATGTAATTTTTCTCTTCATATTTACCAGTTAATACGTCAACTTACGTTTTAACTGCCTGAAAACAGGTGTCGCGAAATATACAATCTCAAGTCGCCAATATTTATAAACGTTTTTTTATTTTGTATTTCTAAAATTTTAGTGATAAGAGGAAGGCAAGCGCGTTATTTTTTTTTCATAACTCAAACTTTCTTTGTGAAATGACTGTTAATAAAAAACCAAATATTCAAAATATTAAAGAAGATATTGAGTATACTCAGAAAATCCTCGAAGTTACCATAAACGAAAAGGATCGGTTTATTCTTTGCCGCTTGATATCTGAACAACAAGAGTTCCTGTACAAGCTGGAATCTTCCAGGGTAGAGCTTGAACTTTGATTCAAGCATCATGTCTGGTGTAAGTGAAACAAGGATACGTGTCCACTAACCTTGTTGTCAGCCGTGCAAAAACAAGTTTCAGCAGAGCCTTTCGATATCTAAAAAAACCTTTCTAATCACATATTGCGGCGATATTTCCCGCCCACTTCGTTCAGGGCTTGTGTAACCTGCCCGAGACTGCAAAAACGAACTGAGTTCATCAATTCTGCAAAAATATTATCCCCCGCTAAAGCTGCCTTTTTAAGTTGTTCAAGCGCTTGCGGCGCTTCTTTTTCGTATTTCTGATTGAATTCTTTCAATCTGTTTAACTGCGAGTCTATTTCTTCAGTTGTAGCCCTGGCCAGTTCGATCTCTCCCGTAGTCTGCTCCAGATTTGCATTGGGATCCTGAAAAGTGTTGACACCAATGATGGGGAATTCTCCACTATGCTTCAACATCTCATAATACATGGACTCTTCCTGTATTTTGCTGCGCTGGTATCCGGTTTCCATGGCGCCGAGCACACCGCCCCGAGCTGTAATTCTTTCAAATTCGGACAAGACCGCTTCTTCTACGAGCCGGGTTAACTCTTCGACGATAAAGCTGCCCTGATAGGTATTTTCATTTTTGGACAGTCCCCATTCCCGGTTGATGATTAACTGGATAGCCAGGGCCCTTCTGACAGATTCATCAGATGGCGTGGTGATGGCTTCATCATAAGAGTTCGTATGGAGACTGTTACAGTTATCATAAACAGCACAAAGGGCCTGTAAAGTTGTCCGGATATCATTGAACTGGATATCCTGGCTGTGGAGCGAACGGCCGGATGTCTGTATATGGTATTTCAGCATTTGAGATCGAGATGATCCTTTGTACTTTTCACGCATGGCGATGGACCAGATACGCCGTGCAACCCTGCCAATAACCGTATATTCCGGGTCCATGCCATTGGAAAAAAAGAACGACAGGTTGGGTGCAAAGCTGTTGATCGGCATTCCTCGGGAGAGATAGTATTCAATATAACTGAATCCGTTGGCAAGAGTCAGCGCCAACTGGGTAATCGGATTAGCGCCGGCTTCGGCTATATGATATCCAGAAATAGACACGGAATAGAAATTCCTGACATCATTTTCTATAAAATACTCCTGAATATCACCCATCATTTTCAGAGCAAATTCCACAGAGAAGATACAGCTGTTCTGACCCTGGTCCTCCTTGAGAATATCCGCCTGGACTGTCCCTCGAACATTACTGAGCACATTGGATTTTATCTCTGACCGCTCCTGTTCTGACGGCTCTCGTTGCATATCAGACCTGAATTGATCGACCTGTTGATCAATGGCGGTATTCAAAAACATGGCCAGTACGATTGGCGCAGGGCCGTTAATGGTCATGGACACGGAGGTGTTGGGATCATTTAGGGCAAAGCCGTCGTAAAGAACCTTGACATCGTCCAGCGTACAGATGCTAACCCCGGATGTGCCGACCTTTCCATAAATATCGGGTCTTTCGCCCGGATCAAAACCGAACAGGGTGACAGCATCAAAAGCGGTTGACAAACGTTTAGCCTCATAGGAGGCAGAGAGCGCCTTAAATCTTCGATTGGTCCGGGCAGCATCACCTTCGCCGGCAAACATCCGGGTAGGATCTTCATCCTCCCTTTTTAACGGATACAGTCCGGCTGTGTATGGAAAATAACCGGGTAGATTCTCTTCCCGCAGCCATCGATATATCTCGCCAGGGTCGCTGAATGTGGGCAACGCAATTTTCGGAATTTTCGTATGAGAGAGCGATTCAGAATAGAGGGGCACACGTATTTCATTATCTCGCACCTGGTAGGCCAATTCATCTTGACTATATGAGAATTTAGTATCCTGCCATTGTGCCAGAAGTTGTTGGGTTTCTTCAGCGACCAGTTGTATTGATTTTTCAATTTCCTCTTTCAGCCGGTTTAACCCGACTGACATCTCTCCATCAGCCTGCCCATCGTCCAGTGCTTTCGAAGTCTCTTTGAAATGCCAGACTTGTCTGACTGCCGCTGCCTGTTCCACTGTCTGCTGATGATAGTCTCTGACTGTTTCGGCAATTTCTGAAAGATAACGGATTCTTTCCGGTGGAATGATGATGGTTTGTGAGGAAGAGGTTTTAATATTCTTATTTGGAAAACGGGAATTAAATTCCTTGCCGGTTTTTTCAAAGAGGGTTTGCAGAATTCCATGGTACAAGGCCGTGACGCCATCATCGTTGAATTTTGAGGCAATCGTACCGTAAACAGGCATGTCTTTCAGAGGCGTTGCAAACGCTTTCCGGTTGCGTTGAAGCTGCTTACGCACGTCCCGTACCGCATCTTCACTCCCCCGTTTTTCATATTTATTCACGACAACGATGTCCGCAAAGTCCAGCATATCAATTTTCTCCAGCTGGGACGCTGCACCAAATTCACTGGTCATGACATAAATTGGCAAATCAACAAGATCTGCAATGTTTGAATCCCCTTGCCCGATTCCGGCTGTTTCAACAACGACGAGATCGAAACCAGCCGCTTTAACAACTTCTATTATTTCTGGAAGTACTTCAGGTATTTCAGAGTTGGTTCTCCTTGTAGCCAGGCTCCTCATATATATCTGCTTGCTGCCGATAGCGTTCATACGAATCCGATCACCCAATAGGGCACCTCCGGATTTTCGTTTAGACGGATCACAACTGATAATAGCAATATTTATATCTTTGATATCATTTAAAAATCTAAAGATTACTTCGTCCGTGAGAGAGGATTTCCCAGCACCTCCAGTGCCCGTGATTCCAATCACCGGAATTTTTTTGTCTGCGATCTTTTGCGCCACTGCCGTTTTTATCTGGCTGATATCTGTTTCATTCCTATCCGATTCAAGCGCCGAAATCAGGTTTGCAATCAATGGTCTATTCTCTGTAGAGAGACCTTGCAGATCATATTCCTTGTTATTGACCGTGGAAAAATCCATGATCTCAACCATATGATTGATCATTCCCTGCAGTCCTAAATTTGTACCATCTTCAGGAGAGTAAATCTTGGTGACACCGTAAGCTTCCAACTCCTTGATCTCTTCCGGTACAATGACCCCGCCGCCGCCACCAAAAATCTTGATATGGGTCGCACCCTGCTCCTTTAACAGATCAACCATAAATTTGAAGTATTCGATATGACCACCCTGGTAGCTGGAAATGGCTATTCCCTGTACATCTTCTTCAATCGCTGCATCAACGATTTCTGTAACCGAACGGTTGTGCCCCAGATGAATGATCTCAACACCCGTGTCCTGTAAAATCCGACGCATGATATTGATTGCGGCATCATGTCCGTCAAAAAGAGAGGTGGCAGTGACAATTCGAACAGGATGTGTGGGATGATAAATTTCAACATCTACAGTCATAATTCCTCCTAATGATCAAGAATGATTAAATTGAAAATCTGTAAACTATTCAGCATGAGTTCCATCGAGGGTATCATGATTAAGGTCTTTGGGTGATTTTTTGTCATTTTAAACAGCCAGTTGCAAACCTTTAGCTACTTTTTTAGTTGCTTAAGATAAAAACTTAACTGCCCGATGGTCTGATTTAATATATCTCTGTCTCTGGATGACGTGTAGAGGGCTGCCGCACCATTTAACGATATCACAATGAAATTGGCAATGTCTCTGTAATTGAGCCCCGGTTTTAACAGACCATGCCTGTCTGCCTCTTCCAACCATTTTCTCATCAGTCTTGAAAACCTGACGAATCCCCTCAAGATCGGTTTACTCATTGAAGCTGATTGTCCGGAAAGTTCAACCAGCATATTTAGAAAAAAACAACCGCCTTCAAAGACATCACCTCCCAGATAGTTGCGAATGTCATTTTCGATTATTTGTTCGATTCTGGCAACGGGACTGCTATTGTCCTTGATTCCGCTAAAAACCAGTGATCTCCATATTTTGACCGCTTCAGCATAGACAGCGTACCAGATCTCCTCTTTACTGGGAAAATGCCCGTACAGACCACCCTTGGTGAGTTGCGTGGCAATGAGGATGTCATTTACAGAAGTGTTGTAATACCCTTTGATCGAAAAAAGCTGAAGTGATTTTTCAACTATTTTCTGGCGGGTCTGAGTCCCCTTTTTTGACATTAAAATCTCCAAATGAAATAAAATATACCAACCGGTCTTTTTTTTATAAAGGCAATTTAAGCTCTTGTCAAGGGGAATGTAGAATATCGATACTCGACCTTTTTGTATAACCTACGCAAATGGCACCCTTTGTCATTTTGATTCCTAATATTATTGACAATCGGATAGTGATTGCATTAGTAGTGGTTTTTGAAACGACTCCCCCTTTTTGAAATGTTTAGCATTCTATTATCAGAGCATAGGGGAAGAGGGAAAAACCCGCAAAGAGCTACAAAACCATGTTTTGCAGTTTGAAGAGACGTTTATCTCAAATTTTAGTTTCAGCAACGAAAAAAAGGAGATCGTCATGCTTAAGAAAATACTGAGATTTATCTTGATTGTTGTTATTTTGCTGGTGGTTTATTTCATCGCCATGCCCGTACCGATTGACCCAGTGGCCTGGACAGCCCCGCCAAATCCGGGTTATACGGGTGCATTTGCAGTCAATGAGCGTCTGAAAGGTATCGAGACATTTAAGATTGGGAATAACCAAGGTCCAGAAGATATTGCACTGGACAGCCAGGGGAGAATTTATGCGAGTACACATGCCGGTAATATCGTTCGTCTTCAAGCGGATGGATCCAAGGCAGAGAACTGGGTCAACACCGGTGGTCGACCTCTTGGCATTGACTTTGACACCAATGAAAATCTGATTGTGACAGATGCCTATCTGGGTCTTTTGTCCATCGATCCTTCCGGGAAAATCACTCAACTTGCCACTGAAGCAGACGGTATCCCGATCAAATATGCAGATGATGTGGATGTGGCTGCAGACGGAAAAATCTATTTTTCAGATGCATCCACCAAATTCGGGGCTCAGGAATTCGGTGGTCCAAACGATGCGAGCTTGCTTGAACTCATGGAACATGGACTTCAAGGTCGATTGTTGGTCTTTGATCCTGCTACAGGAGAAACAAAGACCTTGCTGGATGGATTGAGTTTTGCCAATGGTGTAGCTGTCGCTCACGATCAGACTTATGTGTTGATCAATGATATGGGCGAGTATAGGGTGATCAGGTACTGGATCGAAGGTCCTAAAAAAGGTCAACATGAACCGTTTATTGAAGCTTTACCATCATTTCCTGATAATATTTCAACGGGTCTGAACGGAAGATACTGGGTGGCATTCGTATCCCCCCGCAATAAGCTCCTTGACGACCTTTCCAATAGTCCTTTCATGAGGAAAGTTATCCAACGCCTGCCCGCCTTCATGCGCCCGCAGGCAGTACCTTACGGCCACATTATTGCGTTGGATGAAAATGGAAAAGTGGTTCAGGACCTCCAGGACCAGGATGGTACCTATCCGATAAACACCAGTATTACCGAAACCGAAGACTTTTTGTATATCGGCAGTCTGGTCGCCCCGGTTCTGGGTCGTTTACCCAAAGCCAAGGCCGGTCTGTAAACAATTAACGGTGCGACGGGTCCTGCCTCGGCAAAGTTGGACTATGGTTTTCATAAATTCAGGCTGAACCAGGTGACATAAGACTGCTATCTTATAACAAATCAGGACCATGGTCCCAAATTCGATGGATAAATGAGTCATAAGGATCCGTTATGGAAAATAAGCAAGAACTAGATTGGGTGGTTTGGGGTTCCGAGCTTTCGCCGTTTCTTTTGAAAGTCATCGCCATGTGCCGTTTTAAAAATTTTTCATTCCGGCATTTACCGGTTGAGGGCACTTTTCGTGAAAATTGGCACTATGAATTCAGGAGACAACGTCTGATCAAGGGTAAGCTTCCCCTCACCTGGCCTGAAATGACAGAACTGGACGAATTTCCGGCTGTTCCGTTTATATTCGGTCCCAATGGCGAAAACCTTTATGATTCAACTGCCATTGCATATTGGCTGGACAGACAGGCCCCCCTGAACAGTGACATACCGGATCTGGTCCCGGAGATAGACAGGGTCTTAAAATTTATCATATCACTGATCGATGAGTATGCCGACGAATATGGGCTGTATATGGTCCACCACTACCGTTGGAAAGTGGCTGCTGGAGACAATACGGCAGGTGAACGCTTCGCCTGTGAAAATAGCAGCGCGATAGGACCCTTGTGGCGATTACTGAAAATATTCATCAAAAACCGGCAGACGGTCCGCATGCCATACCTTTTCAGCGTGGCGCCAGAGGGATTTCACACAGCACCAAAATCAAAAACATTTTTTCAGCCTCCTTCCCGAAAAGGCTTTCCGCCGACTTACGACCTGCTGGAAGAAAGCTATCTCAACCTGCTGGCTGCCCTGGAACCGGTCTTAGAAGGCAGGCCTTATCTGTTTGGAGACCGCTTCACTCTCGCTGATGCCAGTATCTATGGTCAGCTCGATATGAACATGACCGATCCGTCTGTTGCAGAAATAATCGAAAAGCATGCGCCGACCACCTGGCAATGGCTGAAACGCATTCAGTCAGGAGATTTTTCAGAGAGCCTTCCCCAAGGGAAACTTGTTGTGGATGGCACGATCATGCCCCTGCTGGCTGAGATCTGCCGTGTTTTTGTGCCCCTCATGCAGCAGAACTATCAGGCATACCTGAACTATCAAGAACAGGGTGAGACGCTTTTCAATGAGAAGGCCTTCTGGCAAAACAGATCACTATATAAGGGTCAGCTTGATGGCACACCTTTCCAGACCGTTGTCAAATCATTTCAGGTCAGAACCTGGCTTGATTTGAGAAAACAGTGGGATGGGCTGGAAAGTGCTGAGAAGGAGCAGATTGAGCAACTCTTACCCGCAAATCACGGCCTTGACCACGATCTTTATGCATAAGCGGTACTTTTTAAAACTGCCTTTTTATCATTTTATTATTAAACAAGAGGACACCAGATGGGTCAACAGTTTGAAAATCAAGGAGGAGCAGCCTCCAGTGAACCCTCCCGCTTTTTTCGCTGGATCAGCTCAAAGCTGACGAAAAAAATGGCAGACCCGCAGCGACTCGTCAAAAAAAGAGCCAAGGCGGAAAAACTCCGCTTAAAAAAGAAGTTACCTCATCGGGTGGAATACTATCACCAGGTTGATGATGCATACAGCCACCTCACTGCACAGATTTTGCAGCAGTTACTGGATACCTACGATATAGAACTGGTACCCATGCTGGCCGGACCGCCTTCTGGGGATAACGCCCCCGAACTGGAAATGCTGCTGAAATATTCCCTGACGGATTCTCTGAGTGTTGCTTCTCATTATGGATTGGAATTCCCGACAAATGCCAAAACACCGACAACTGAACATCAGGCACTGGCAACCCACATTCTGGCATCGGTAAACCCCGGTGACTTTCCCCAGGCAGCCGTGGAAGTGGGAAAGGCACTCTGGTCCAGAAATGAAAAAGAACTTGAATCCCTGGCCAAACGTTATGGAGAGGCAGATCCTGCTGCTGCAGAAGCTTCAGTGGTGGCGGGATCGGAGAGACGCGATAAGTTGGGACACTATTCAGGTGCCATGTTTTATTACGGAGGTGAGTGGTACTGGGGAGTGGATCGTCTCTATCATCTGGAAAACCGTTTGATTGAACTGGATGCCCGTAAACCTGGAAAACCGGACTTGATCATCCCGCGTCCGGAAATCGATAGCGGAAATATCAAGGATAATGGCAGTCTGACACTGGAATTTTATCCTTCGTTGCGCAGCCCTTATACATCTATCATTTTTGATCGTACTATCAAGCTGGTCAAAGATTCTGGCGTTAAGCTGGTGATGCGACCGGTGGTCCCCATGGTCATGCGCGGCGTCTCCCTGACGCGACAAAAAGGGTTTTACATTTTCTTTGATACGCTCAGAGAATCCAAAACCCTGGGGCTGAATTGGGGAAAAATGTACGATCCGATTGGTGACCCCGTACGCCGGGCCTTTTCATTATTTGCCTGGTCTAGAGAGCAAGGAAGAGCGGCGGAGTTTCTGAGTGCTTTTCTGCAAGCCGCATTTTTTAAGGCCGTTAACACGAATACGGATGCCGGGCTACGAACTGTGGTTGAAAACGCCGGTTTGTCCTGGCAGGATGCACAATCCGTCATCGACAACAAGGATTGGGAAGATGAACTGGAAGAAAATCGGCTGGCCATGATCGGCTTTGGCTCTTGGGGCGTCCCCAGTTACCGCTTGTTCGACAGCACAGGTGAAGTGGTTCTTGCCGTCTGGGGACAGGACCGATTATGGTTGGTGGCCAGAGAGATTAAGCGCCTGCTGGCAGAAAAACAGAAAGCCTGACCCTGGCTCCGCTGAGGGGATCATGAATTAACTGTTGATGGGTGACACTCAACAGCCTGATGACCATTTTAGCGTCGCCCTGAAGACAGAATTATGATACCAAGGAACAGTCGAATGCAGGAGATAGCTGGCCTGCACAGGAGTGAACGAATAACCCTTTTTGATCCAAACCGGTGAAGTTTTTTTGCCGGCGTTTGTGAGATTAATAGCTTAATTCAAGAAATAACCATGACAGATATTTATCAAAAGCTTGCCGAATTTTTTGATTCCTTTCCCCAGAGATTTCCGAAAGAATCAGAACAAGGACAAAAAGTCCTGAAAATGATGATCAGCCCGGAAGAGGCAGAGATGATCATGCGTCTTGAAAAAATGCCCGAAGCGGTCTCCACGATTGCACAAAGACTGGAAAGAGATGAAGCGGAACTGGGGGAGTACCTCTATGCTTTATCAAAAAAAGGGTTGATCATGAGGATCGGAAGAGAAGGAAATTATTTCTATATGGCCACCGCTTTTGCCGTCGGCATTATTGAATTCTACCTCAACAGCTATACGACAGAAATTGCCGACGAGTTCGATAAATTTCATAAAGAACTGTTCGAGGGAAGTTGGATGAAGGGAATTACCCGGGAGATCAGAACCGTCCCGGTAGGAGAAAGCGTGGTGGCCGGCACTGAAATTCTACCCTATGAAAATGCTGAGGCGCTGATTAAGTCCCAAAAGAGAATCGCGGTTTCAGAATGCATGTGTGCTATCCACAAAGGACTGAAAAGTGAACCGGAACCTTGCGAAGTTCTGACTGAACGGTGTTTTCAGTTTGGTGGCGCGGCTTTCTTTTTTGTTGAGAACAATCTCAGTCGCTGGATTTCCCAGGAAGAAGCCCTGGAAATAGTCAAAAAATCAACAGAGGCTGGCTGTATTGCACAGCCTGGTCAGTCTCAGAACTCTGGCGGTATGTGCATGTGCTGCCCATGTTGCTGTGGACCTCTGGACGTTTATCGGGACTATGACAAACGCTCGGAAATATCCAATAGTAATTTTTATGCCAGGGTGGATGAGAAGTTGTGCTCAGCCTGTGAGACCTGTCTCGATCGCTGTCCGATGGATGCCATTACCATGGAAGGGACGGCCCTGGTAACCCTGGACCTCTGTATCGGTTGCGGCGTTTGCGCGGTCACTTGTGATGATGACGCCATTAAAACGTATAAAAAAGAGGAATCCAAACAGTTCATTCCCGAACCGGACTATATGAGCAGCATCATGAAAATCTACGAAGAGAGAAAGTGATCTTCAACCACCCATTTTTTCATTTTCGCCCCCGGCAGGTTCCAAAACGGGTTCTCAGATTCAATCACACCTGGGGACTTGGCGGAGCCGCACTGGTGTTGGTCATACTGCTCTTTGCCAGCGGCATCCTTTTAAAGTTTGCCTATGACCCGTTTCCAGGCCGGGCTTACGACTCTATCATCGCTTTTCAGAATGAACTTCTGTTCGGTCGGCTGGTGCGGAATATCCACCACTGGAGTGCCAATTTTCTGGTGGGGGTCGTTTTTCTGCACCTTTTGAGGGTGTTCTTCTCGGGTGGTTTTTATCCGCCGCGGCAATTAAACTGGATTTTCGGGCTGTTTCTTTTTGTCAGTTGTCTGGCCTCGAATTTTACCGGATATCTCCTCCCCTGGGACCAGCTTGCTTACTGGGCGGTGACGATCTGCACGAGTATGCTCGACTACATTCCTTTTGTGGGGACAGGGTTGCAGCGGACGATCCTGGGAGGATCCGAATTGGGTGCTGCAACGCTCCGGATTTTCTATACCCTGCATACAGCCGTCCTACCGGCGACTATCATTTTCCTGGCGGGATTTCATTTCTGGTATATCCGGAAAGCGGGCGGTATCGTCGTTCCCCGTCGTCCGGGTGAGGAGTTGTCAACTGTTTCAAATCCGGTTGTGGAGGGGTCTGAACTGTTGTTCAAAGAGCTGGTGGCAGCCCTGGTTGTCATGGCATTTATGCTGCTGTTTGCAGCAGTTTTTGACGCTCCTTTGGGTGACAAGGCGAATCCCGGTTTGAGCCCCAATCCGTCCAAGGCACCGTGGTATTTTGCCGGAATCCAGGAGTTGCTGCTTCTTTTTCATCCTGTCCTGGCCGTTCTGATCATCCCCACCCTCGTTGGCTTCGGCCTGATCTTCCTGCCGTATCTGAACAGCATCTCGGATTCGTCAGGCGTCTGGTTCCATTCTGCAAAGGGGCATAAACTGGCAATTGTTTCACTGGGTGTTGCCCTGGTTTTCACACCTGCTGCTATTGTTTTTCTGGAATTCTTTGTCGGGACATCGACTGCATCCGGGGTTGGAATCGCTGTGATCAAGCGGGGGATTATTCCTGGTCTGATTGGTTTTGGCGGTCTGGTCGGCTACTATTTGATTCTAAGAAAAAGGGCCTCAGCTGACAAAAACGAAGCGGTGCAAGCTCTATTCGTTTTACTGCTGGGCTCGTTTATTGTCCTGACCGTTTCCGGCATCTGGTTCAGAGGCGCAGGCATGAGGCTCATATGGCCATTATAGATAAAAGATGAAAGTACAAAAACAACCCGCTGACATTCAACCCAATCAGACTCGATCTCGACGATCTTTTCTGGCCGCCATCTGGGGTGGACTCGGAATTGTCGCCGTCGCAGAATTTTTATGGATCGGGGCCTCTTTCTTCAAGCCGCGGAAATCTCAACAAAATTCAGATACCGGCGGGATCATTGAAGTAGGAGCAGTAGGAGATTTTGCGCCAGGTTCCGTCACGCCGTTCAGACAGGGTGGATTTTACCTATCGAGATTGAAGAAGGGTGGATTTTTAGCCCTCTCTTCCCGGTGTACTCATCTTGGCTGTGTTGTTTCCTGGCATCAGGAATCGGCTCGCTTCGAGTGCCCCTGCCACTCCTCAATATTCGACATCACAGGAAATGTTATACGCGCACCTGCCCCCAGGCCTCTGGACTATTTTTCTGTTGTGATCGAAAAAGGAAGGGTCAGCGTCCAGACGGATAAAAAGATCAAACGACAGCGGTTCCGCGACAAGCAGGTGACGAACGCATGAAACGCTGGCAAATAACAGGATTTATCGCAACCGTCATCATTATTCTGTCGATTCCTTTGTACGTTTTCAGGGTGACGGTCAGCGACAGACCAGATCCTGCGCCAGGAAAAGCACAGCTGGCGACCTTTGTCGGCCGGGACAAATGCGTAACCTGTCACGAACAGGAGGCAAAAAAATGGCAGGGCTCCGATCATGACAAGGCTATGGATGTGGCCGATTCGAAAACTGTCCTGGGCGACTTTGACAGTGCTGTTTTTGAAAATAACGGAACTGTTTCCAGTTTTTTTCGAAAAGGGGAAGCGTTCTATGTAAATACCCAGGGCCCCGACGGAAAAACCGCGGACTTCAAAATCTCTTATGTCTTTGGGCATTATCCCCTGCAGCAATATCTGGTTCCATTCAAGAACGGCCGCCTACAAGCCCTCCCCATCGCCTGGGACGCCGATAAACAGACATGGTACCATCTCAATCCCGACGAAAAGATTGCGTCGACTGAATGGATGCACTGGACTCAACAGAGCCACAACTGGAACGGAATGTGCGCCGAATGTCACTCCACTAACCTGAAAAAACAGTACGATCCCAAATCAGACACGTACCAGACCGTCTGGTCGGAAATCGACGTCAGTTGTGAAGCCTGTCATGGGCCGGGATCCCTGCACGTCAAGTGGGCTGACCTACCCGAAATGGCGCGGCCTGAAACCAAAAACACTGATCTGGTCGTCAAGACAAGCGGATTGAACCCGGAACAACAGATCGCTATCTGCGCCAGATGCCACTCCCGACGTGTTCAACTGGGTAACATCGACCACTCGAAAAAGGAGATCCTGGACAGTATCATCCCCGAACTGCTGGTGGATTCACTGTATCATGCGGACGGGCAGATTTTAGACGAAGTGTATGTCTACGGCTCCTTCGTCCAGAGCAAAATGTATCATAACAACGTTAAATGCAGTGATTGCCATGACGTTCACAGTGGAAAGACGGTTCTAAAAGGTAACGATCTCTGTCTGCAGTGCCATCGGGCTGAGGTGTTTGACGCAAAAAGTCATCATTTTCATCAAAAAACGGGGGAGGAAGGAGAACCGCTCAAAGATAAATCCGGCCGGATCATTGCTGCTGTCGGACAGGGGGCGGAGTGCGTCAAATGCCATATGCCCGGTCAGATGTATATGGGTGTTGATTATCGTCCCGATCACAGCCTTCGCATTCCCCGGCCGGATCTCAGTATCCCCCTGGGAACTCCGAACGCCTGCAACCAGTGCCACCTGAATGAAACCAGGCAGTGGTCCACCGATTATTTCACAAAATGGTACGGTCTCAGCCGTAAGCCTCATTACGGCACGACACTGGCCGCCGGTCGCGCTGGGAGACCCGAGGCTCGCAAAGAGCTGCTTAAACTGGCCGAGGATTCACTGATACCTGACATCGTGCGCGCTTCCGCCTTGCAACTGCTGAGTGCTTATAGCGACGAAGCGAGCAGGCAGGCTTTTGACCGAGCCCTGGCCAACGAAGAAGCCCTGATCCGTTACGCTGCGGTTCGGAATTTCAATCGCAGCGACCCAGACCAACGGCTAAAAATGCTGACTCCTCTGCTGGTCGATCCTGTCAAGGCAGTACGCATGGAGGCTGCCATGGGCCTTGCCATGGGCCTTGCCATGGTCCCTCAAGATCGCCTCAGCGTGGCTGAAAAAAAGGCTTTCGAAGATGCGTTGGCTGAATACGAGAAGGCGATGGAATATTCAGCCGATTTTACATTTTCCGGACTTAATCTGGGAAATCTCTATTACTATCTTGGTAAACCCGAAAGATCTCTAGAGCAGTACAAGCGAGCCATAAAAATTGCAGACGAATTCAACCCGGCCAAAATGAATCTCGCCGTTCTTCTGAGTGGACAAGGCAAAAACCGGGAGGCTGAAAAACTACTGCGCGAAGTGATCGCGGTGGAACCCGACGCTTATGAGGCATATTATAAGCTGGGACTCCTCTTGGTTGAGTCAAAAAAGAGTTCAGAAGCGGTTGTGTATCTGGAAAGGGCCGCCAGGGGCTTCGCCACCAGAGCGAGGGTGTACTACAATCTGGGGCTTTTACTCCAGAGCCTGAACAGGCATTCAGAGGCCGAAAGAGCTTTGCTCGAAGCTGTGAAAATTGATCCGCACAATCCGGATTTTCTCTATGGGGCCTCGTTTTTCTACTTTAAAACAGGCAAATTTCTGCAGTCGAAAAGGCTTGCTCAAAAGCTGGTTGATCAGCACCCTGCAAACGCCGCCGGTAGAAGAATACTAACCCTGGTCGACAAAAAATTGCGGAAGCCGTGAGGTCTGAACGGCTCAGACCAGGTTCTTGAGCAGTGCTGGCTGGGCAGAACTGTCTCTTAAGTCGGTGAAATCACCTGCGTAAACTTTTCCTTGATGATATCCTCGGCCTGCTTCATGATGCGGTCCATCAGCTCCTGTACAGTCGGAATATCATGCACAAATCCCATACTCTGACCTGCTGAAAGGATACCACTTTCCAGATCGCCCTCTTCCAGCATCTTTTTTCCGCCCAACCCCGAAACAAACGGTATCAGATCTTCGATCGTGGTGTTGCCCCTGCTTTCGACCTCCAGGACCTTATCCACAACAGTATTGTGCAGGGTACGTTCAGTGTTTCGCAACGTCCGCATGATCAGTTTTGTGTTAAGCTCGTCGCTCTTGATGAGGGCTTGCTTGACATTTTCATGGATGGGCGCTTCTTTTGTGGCCATAAACCGGGTCCCCATATTGATGGCATCGGCACCCAAACCCAGTGCCCCTACTAAACCACGGCCATCTCCAAAGCCACCGGACGCCACAATGGGTATACTGATCGCATCGCGAGTCAACGGGACAAGGACCAGGGTTGTGACATCATCCTCTCCCGGATGTCCGGCCGCTTCAAAGCCGTCGATACTGACTGCGTCGCAACCGACCTTTTCTGCTTTGACGGCGTGCCGGACCGACGTGCATTTGTGTATCACCGTGATACCAGCGGACTTTAGCTGATCCATATATGGCTCTGGGTTTCGACCGGCGGTTTCAATGATTTTGATGCCTTCATCAATGCAGACCTGGATATATGATGGATAATCCGGCTGACGCAGGGATGGCAGAAACGTCAGGTTAATCCCAAAGGGCTTGTCGGTCATGGTTCTGGTTTTACGGATTTCATCTCGAAGCCCCTCAGCCTCCGGGTAGGTCAAGGCGGTCATAAATCCAATGCCCCCAGCATTGGCAAGAGCAGCAGCCAATTCAGATCTGGCCAGCCACATCATCCCACCTTGCAGGATGGGGCGTTCGATGCCAAAGAGCTCTGTGATGCGTGTTTTGATCATTTTGAATCCTCTCTGTGGATGAACTGCTGATTAGTCTTGAAACTGATCTAAAGTATACAGTCAGGAGATCGTTTGTTGTCAAGCGAATTGGAAGATCAGCTCCTTCTCCTGTACAGCAGACAGCAGGAGAAAAACTCAGGTCTTTATGGTTCGACAATTCAATCAAGCGGAAGCCAGACCACAAGATAAATACCTTGACAGATGAGGTTGAGAACTATGAACATATGCTGCGATAGTCGAAATGCCAAGGTAAGCAATTCCGGACAAAAGACTTGTATTTCCGTCACATTCATGATGAGAGTGTTTCTGATTTTTTTTTGCGACGCAAGTCTCGATCAAAGTGAATAGAAAGGTACTAAAGGATATGACCCCATGACGAACAAATTTTCATTGGATATTCATGCCTATCTGAGTGAAAAAATTGATACGGCAGAATTTCAAAAGGAGGAGGCCATCAAACGGAAAAACAGGACAGATGAACAGTACTGTGACGGTCAGCTGCAGGAATTGCTGGATATCAGGCAGTTTCTGAGCGCCAGATTCGACTTGAATACCCAAACCTACTACTAAAAGACAGTGTTTCAGGAAAGACGTATGTCATACACCTATTTATTCGAACTTTATGAGATGATTGAGCAACGCCTGGCACCTCTGGAGAAGTCAGTCACTGAACTGCCTCAAAATTCAAATCAAGATGGCTTTCTTAAAGGACGGATGGATGTTTTGCTTGATTTAAAAAACTATCTTGAGAAGCAGTTAAATCCCAAACTGCCACGGGCTATTCAAAAAAAGCTCAAACAGAAATCCTCATAGAAACAAACCGGCACGTTCCGGAGGGTTCTATTCCAAAACACCAATCGTCTCGATCGCTGCAAATTCCGGATCGTGTAATGGCAACAGTATATCCGCTTTGATTTTGATCTCCTCCAAAATACTGTATGCATTATAGACATCGACATGGGTTCCGGGAGGGATGACATCCATTTCCATGGCTTGAACAGCTTTAGGTGGGAAAAAATTCTCTTTGATAACACAAAAACCTGTGATCGCCGCTTTACCTGCTTGTGTATCAATCATGACGGTCAATCCCCCTTCAGTATGAGCCGGTGTATGGATCACTTCGATACCGGGGACGATCTCCCTGTCTCCTTGAACAATTTCAAACTGACCATTGTCTTCAGCATCCCAGATGTGAGCATCATTATAGCGGTAATCAAGGGGATGGGGATCGTTAATACGCACAAGTTCCTTTTCATGAACATAGATCCTGGCATTGACACACTTATTGTCATTCTCACAATGATCGTTGTGGAGATGGGTATGGATCACGATATCAATATCTTCGGGTTTTAAGTGCCATTTTGCCAACCCATCTTCGAAAGTATAAATTTTGCCACCAATAGCTTTTTCCCTAGCTTCCGATTGGATGGGGTGGCTTTCACCGGTATCAACCAGGATCTTTTGATCACCTCCTTCAAGGTACCAGCAATAAATTGCGATCGTGAACTCCTCACCATAGCCGTGTTGATAGGTCATCATGCTTTTATCGAACACTTTGGTACCCATCACAATCGGATGAATTTTATATTGTGTCATTGTCAGTCAATAATGTTGTTAGAGTCGAAATATTCGTTTGGCGCTATCCGATTAAAGAGCTGCCTTGTAGATGGCAAAGGCATCCTCATAGGTCACAACTCTGGGATTGTTCACCAGAAGGCGTTCCTGCTTAACTGCATCTTCTGCCAACATTGCCAGATGGTCCTCTTTAATCCCAACCTGGCTAAGTTTTGTTTCCAGCCCGATCTCTGCAATCAGTTTTTCAAACCAATCAATCAAGCACCCGCTTATTTCTTCAGCAGTTCCGGTGGCTGTCTCCAGAAGAATTATCTGGGCCAGTTCGGCATATTGATTTGGGATAACAGCAGCATTAAATCGCATCACATGGGGCAGCATCAGTGAATTACTCAACCCGTGGGGCACATGAAAATGACCTCCAAGCGGATAAGCCAGAGCATGAACGGCAGCGACCGGGGCATTAGCAAAGGCCTGGCCGGCCAACATCGAACCGAGCAACATACCGGATCTGGACTCCAGATTCCGACCGTCAACGACAGCTCGTCGAATGTTTTTTGAGAGCAATTCCAGGGCTTTGATAGCCAGCATATCCGAAAGCGGATTCTTTCTATTAATGGTGGTATAGGCCTCAATAGCATGCACCATGGCATCAACACCTGTAGCAGCTGTAACATGGGGCGGCAATCCTACTGTCAATTCTGCGTCAAGTAACGCAATATCGGGCACTAGCAGGGGCGATACCACTCCCATCTTCTGATTATCCCTCGTCGTCACTATGGCAATTGGCGTCACCTCGGAGCCGGTCCCGGCAGTTGTCGGGATAAGGATCAGTGGTAAACGCTTTCCCTGGGCCATGCCAACTCCGTATATATCATCCAGGCTTTGCTGTGAGATGGCCAAAAAAGCGACCAGTTTTGCAGTATCCAATGAGCTTCCACCTCCCAGACCGATCACACAATCGACCCGGGTCTCTTTCGCCATGGTCACCGCTTCCAGAATCACAGCCTCGGGTGGATCGGCTTCAACTTTTTCAAAGGCCGTCATCTCAAAGCCCGCTTTCAACAAACTCTCTTTTATTTTCCCCGCAATTCCAGCACTCACGATGCCAGGATCTGTTATCAGCAACAGTCGCTGAGCACCCAACCCCTTAATTGTATCACCGAGCCTGTCTGAAAATCCGGTTTCATTAATGATCGTCCCCGTTGTTTGAAAAATAAAATTGTCCATAACCCTCCACACAAGTTTACGATTCCGTTTGCTTAGGGATCGTTCATAAATAACTTCACGTAATCTATTTGCAAAAGTCCCTAAAGTACTCAGCAATGACCGGTCAGGTTTTTGCAGAAAGCTGAATGATGAAACCTGGATCGAGCTTATGCGCAGGGACGGGCTTTATCATTCAGCTTTTGTTTTGCAAAAACCCAACCGGACATTGCTGTAAAGTACTGAACATTTTACAAACAGAATGTGAACTAATTTATGAGCCGACCCTTAATGAGTCTGACTCTGTCGTTTAACGATAGAGTCGAGCATACCACCACTAATGGTCCCACGTATATTCAAAATTTCTGATATTTTTTGCTGTTGCGCACAAACCTGTTTTGCTTTTACCTGTAAAAAACGTCGAGTGACAAACAAACTTTATTTAATCCGCATCACCCAGGGCCGGAAAATGAAAATGGCGGTGATCACAGTCAGCAGAATCAGACCGCCGCCCGTCACCGTCACCGGGGCACCAAATGCTTCAGCCAGAGCCCCTGCCGGTAGAGTACCAAGAGGCATAAGCCCCCAGGTCAACATGTAAAAACTCATCACGCGACCTGTCAACTTCTCGGGCGTGTTTTCCATGATCAGGGTGTTCGTCAGCGTAAAGAACACTGAATTTCCAATACCCGCAAACAAGAGGAAGAAGCAGGCAAGGTACAGAGATCCCGCTTGTGAAAACAGGACCAGAAAAGCCCCGAATAAAAGTCCCGCAATGAGCATCAAGAATCCTTTGCGTTGAAAGTCCTTGAGCATGCTGAGCATTAAGGAGCCGATCAGTGCGCCGATGCCCACAGCCGACATTAGAAGTCCCAGTCCGGTTTCTCCAGCCTCAAAAATGGTTTTAGCAAAAACCGGCATCAGCATCTGGTAGGGCAGCGCCACCAAGATCGGAATAAATGCCAGGGCCATCAACGTCTTGATCATGGGACTTTCCCAGACGAAGCGCCACCCCTCTTTGAGATCGTCAGATATTGATATGTCTTTTTTCACTGCTACAAGTTCACCGGCCGGTATGATTGTGATCATGAAGATGTTCAAGATGTACGAAACCACAATCAGCCAATAGACACCGGGAATTCCGATAAACTTGATCAGAACCCCGGCCAGAGCGGGAGATACAATACGACAGAGATTCATGGCCATGGAATTCAAAGCCACCGAGTTCAAAAGGTCGGACTCACCAACAAGTTCTTTGACGAAAGCTTGACGGGTGGGCAGGCCGAGTGCCAGTGCAAAACCGGAAGAAATTGAACCCAGAACCAGATGCCAGATGGCAATCAGTTGGGTCTGTATCAGGATAGTGATGACCAGAGAGATCAGAAAAAGACCCACCTGGGTGATGAGCATCAGATTTCGTTTGCGAAACCGGTCAGCTATCACACCGCCGTACAGTGAAAACATCACCATGGGTAATCCCCAACCGGCCGTAACCAATCCCAGGGCCATGGCGGAATCCGTCAGGGTGTAAACCAACCACCCCCTGGCAACCATTCCCATCTGCATGGCATTATAAAAAAAGATCATGGCGATCCAGAACCGGCGGAAATTACGGTTTTTCAAAGAGCTGAAAGCCGTAATCCGATTCCCGGGTTTCAGAGGAAGAAGATTCTCTCCCTGTTTCCGGGAGAGGGGCTTCTTCCTTGAATCTATGTTTTCAGATGAGATTGGAGATGGCGCCATTTTTCCTGTATTCTGATTGTCGATTGATAGGCACCAGCCTATTCCTCTGACATAAAAAATTCAAGGCAGTTGACCGTTTTCAGGCATGAAACAGCAAAACTGAAACCAACTTTCTAAATGTTGTCTTCAGGAAGGTTTTATTTTCAAAGACCGGCCGGCCTGGGCAGAAATCCAACGGAAAGGTGAGAGGACGATGTTTATTCGCTTTTCTGAGGTTGACAGCTCAGATTCTCTTTGAAAGGATATCAACAACACATAACTAATATTTCAAACAAATTGCAGCTGACACCCAATAATTTCGCTGATTGATTTGTGCATGGAGATCGCAATATGAAAACCCGGGTTAATCCCTTTCTGACAGCTGTCCTCTCCTGTCTGATTTTTTTGGCTGCCTGCGCGGATGCTGAAACCGATCAAATCAAGTTCAAAGTCCTGTCCTATGGTGGGAATTTCACTGGATCC